>Ga0208624_1000366_pt1 | contig 23556 bp, 18 predicted proteins | sample Knorr_S23_td_DCM_FD_185607 | JGI IMG/M metagenome (GOLD analysis project Ga0208624, IMG submission 185607) | Marine microbial communities from Southern Atlantic Ocean transect - Knorr_S23_td_DCM_ad_71m_LV_A (SPAdes) (version 2) | ecosystem: Environmental > Aquatic > Marine > Oceanic | place...
CCCAGATGGATATGTGACTCGAGCTTTCCCTGATCCCCAAAGGGGCGGCCCCAAAGTTATGGTCGAATCGAAATCCGGGGAAAAGGAATTGCCGATCGTGCCTCGACATCAAAATTGGGCGCGATTTACCTGGTTACCGCTGAGCCGCTGAGCACAGGTCAGTCCGAAGAATAGCTAATACGAAGCGAACCGAACAGGTCTGAGTTCAATAACAGCACCGCTCCCATGCAGCTCAATTGTTGTCCTTCTACGCATCAAACCTATTTCTACGATACGACCAGTTTACCCTATTGCAAACATTTTGCATCTGTAGTTAAATTGCATTTAAAGCATCTTTTTCGTCTGCGAAGGCTTTGATCGACCGAAAATACAGATCAAAATCCCCCTACTTTTGCATCGTTATCTCAATCAATTACCGGAATTGTAAATGGATTCTAATAACCTACCCTCCACACAATCTCGCCTACCGGTCACAGTGCTTAGCGGTTTTCTCGGAGCTGGTAAAACCACCATGCTCAATCACATTTTAACCAATCGGGAAAAAATGCGAGTTGCGGTAATCGTCAACGACATGAGTGAGGTGAATATCGATGCTTCGCTGGTACGTGATGGCGGTGCCGATCTATCCAGAACTGAAGAACAACTTGTCGAAATGACCAATGGCTGCATTTGTTGTACGCTTCGTGAGGATTTGCTCGTGGAGGTGGGGCGATTGGCAAAGGAAGGTAGGTTTGACTATCTGTTAATCGAATCGACTGGAATCAGTGAGCCTATGCCCGTCGCAGAAACCTTTACGTTTGAAGATGAAGAAGGCAAAAGTCTCTCGGAAATCGCTGATTTGGACACGATGGTTACTGTTGTCGATGCCGGAAACTTTATGAAGGATTTTGGTTCTTGGGATGACCTGACGGATCGGCGAATCGGATTGAATGAAGAAGACGACCGAAACATTGTTGATTTGTTGGTCGAACAGGTCGAATTTGCGAACGTGATTGTCATCAACAAGACCGATCTGATCTCCCCTTACGACCTTGAACAGTTAGATCGGATTATCCAAAAGCTTAATCCGAATGCTTTGGTCTTGCATTCGACGGAGAGCCGTGTGCCGTTGTCGGAGATTCTGGGAACCAACCGATTTCAGTTGGCAGAGGCAGAGACCATGCCGGATTGGCTGGCCGACCCCCGGGGAGAGGAACAAACCGAGACAGAAGAATATGGCATCTCCAGTTTTGTTTATCGCCGCAATCGCCCGTTGCACCCAAAGAGATTCAATGATCTGGTAATCAAAGGTGATCTTGATGAAGGTTTCTTCGCGGGAATTCTTCGTAGTAAAGGATTGCTGTGGCTTGCATCAAGGCATGACTGTGCTTTTGACTGGTCTCAAGCAGGTTGCTCCATCCGTTTGAATCCTGCGGGTTATTGGTGGGCTGCTGCCCCTGAAGAGGAGTGGCCGGAAGATGAGGATCAGATCGCTGAGATTCGCGCCAACTTTGTTGGTGAATATGGAGATCGCCATCAGGAGTTGGTTTTTATAGGCCAAAATCTGGATCAACATCTGATCGAGAGCATGCTGGACGACTGTTTATTGACGGATGAGGAGTTCGTTCAGGGCCCAGCCGTTTGGGAACAATATGAGGATCCTCTAAGGCCTCTGGAATCTGAAAATGAGGCGAACGCACTATGACTACCACAACAAATAAAAAAGATTATGACGTTATCGTTGTCGGCGGTGGTGCTGCTGGATTAGGGGTATCGATCGCTCTTAGTCATGCCGGAATCGAAGATTTTATTGTGCTTGAACGACACGTCGTCGGTGCATCTTTTGCCTTATGGCCTGCCGAAACAAGGTTCATAACCCCATCCTTCCCGACTAATTCGACTGGCATGCTTGATTTGAACTCAATTGCTATAGGGGTTTCGCCTGCATACAGCCTGGAAGTTGAGCACCCTACAGGCCCGGAATATGCACTACACCTCCAAGGTGTCGCCAGTTATTTCCAGTTGCCGATACAAGAGAATACCGAAGTCAAAAGAGTCACCAAAATCGGTGACGAATTTGTTGTTGATACTACAGATGATACGCTACGAGCCAAACATGTTATTTGGGCAGCGGGCGAGTTTCAGTATCCGCGTCTGAATGGTTTCGATGGTATCGAGTTGTGTCGCCATACGGCAACCATCGCCAGTTACCAAAAGCTTGAAGGCGACGACTTTCTCATTGTCGGCGGCTACGAAAGTGGCGTTGATGCGGCATACCATCTGTCAAAACGCGGTAAGCGGGTGCGAGTATTTGACAAGGATTGTCCTTGGAAAGAAGAGAGTTCCGATCCAAGTATTGCTTTGTCTACTTATTCGGTGGAACGAATGCGGAAACAGTGGTTTAAGGACAATGTAGAACTGTATCCCAATACTCCTATCCGATCCGTAGTAAAACTGGACGATCTTTACGAAGTAACCACCCATGATGGAAAAAAATTCCAATCCCCGGTACCGCCGTTAATGGCTGGTGGGTTTGATGGAAGTCACAAATTGGTTGCAGATTTATTTGAAAAGCGTGACGATGGCTTCCCGCTACTAAGCGAAGATGATGAGTCAACTATCGTCCCTGGCATGTTTCTCTGCGGTCCGACAGTTCGCCACCAAAACCATGTATTCTGCTTCATCTATAAGTTTCGCCAGCGTTTTGCAGTTGTTGCAAAAACGATCGCCACTTCGCTGGGATTACCCGCAGAGGAGTTAGAAAAATATCGGATGTGGGGGATGTACCTGGATGACCTCTCTTGCTGTGGTGAGGAGTGTGTATGCTAAGTGTCAATGGTGAGCGAGAACCTTCAGCAGCTTCCGATAAATTAATCTCTGGCGAGGATTCAGTCGAAGCCTGCACATCTAAAAAATGGCAAGCGAAAATCTTTTGTATCGAATGGCTGGGACAAACGCTCGCAAGTCTTTGCTGGATAGCTAGTGTGCTAACTTACGGAATTACCTCCGCAGGTGATTGGTTACAGTTGTGCGCTGCCTCAGCGTGGCTAGTGGCAAACATTGCATCTGCCTTGACAGACCAAAAACCATAAAATGCGTACGCAAATTCCTGGGAATACTTCCATTGTCTCGGATCGCAACCTCATTGAACACGCGATTGCCCTTTTAAGTCAGGAAGTCTGGTGCTGGGGGCGGGATATTCTTCGGCCCAAAGGTAACTATCTACTAGAGGTTGGCTTTCAGCGATTTGAACCCCCGGCAAGTCGCAAAGAGTGTTCCAGCGTTTACTCGCTAAAGTTACCAGGCGAACGAGTTGTAGTGCTTCGCGGATTCGGCGTGTTCTATGGAGACCCTCGATTAGGAGGTATTTTCCTACCTCGTTATGAATTTCGTCCGCTGTATACAAAGTGCTCAGAATTGAACCAACTGCCTTGGTTACATGCTGACCTGCCAGAGCTTTGTTTCCCAACTGAGCTAGAGCGAGAAAAATGTGCTGCATTAACCCTCGATCTGATTGATTGGATAAGGAGTTACGAAGTAAAGATCGCGGAAACGTTAGGTGTCGAATATCGTCAGTCAACATTAGTTCAATGGGACAATGGCGAGAGGCCCGTCATCCCAGCGGAGGATATACCGCGTGAGTGGCGATTGCTTGGGATTGCAATAGCTGCAGATCTTCGAGCTATGCTCTCGGATCATTATGTAGACAAAAGCCAGGTTTCATGAATATTTCGCTTAAAGAAAATACTCACAGCCGCAAAACAACCCGCGTGGGACAGGGTTGGTGTATGCCGCAACAGATCCTGCGATTCGGTGGCCAGTTAATGGAGCAGCAACTCTGGTGTTGGGGAAGAGACGTGGAGCGGGTTGAAGGCAACTTATTGATGGAGTTTGGCTTTGAACGTCATCGAGAGTGTGAGATTGATCCTCAGTCTACTTGCTATCGATTGGACTGCGACGAATTGCACGTCTGCCTGTGGGGATTTGGGATGTTTTTTGGAAGACGAGATCTTGGGGGGCTCTTTGTCAACCGTTTCGACTTCCGGCCAGGCTGGGCTCCGATTGAGTCACTCGCTGAGGGAATCCACTGGCCGCAAGAACTACCGGCGTTCACGCGACCACGAGGAAGGTCCCAGTGGCTGCGTGCTCGAGAACTCTGGTCTGGATTACTAGGCTGGATTGCCGACTATGAGGCATGGGTCCAGAACGCGAATGGCGAGGCTTACCGTTCTAAAACCGTAGAAACATGGTTACGTCCGTTCGTCAGAGCCGAGAAAATGTCGGCGGCATGGGATTTTCTCAGTCGGCAGGACTGGAGCCAACAGGGTAAGCCAATAAGTCAATTACTGAAATGCTACAAATTACCTGCAGAGATCAAATGAAAAAGTTACCAGTCACCGTACTCTCCGGATTTCTCGGAGCAGGAAAGACCACTCTTCTCAATCATGTTTTAGCAAATCGTGAAGGTTTACGAGTTGCGGTAATCGTCAACGACATGAGTGAGGTCAATATCGATGCGCAACTGCTCGTGGGTGGTGAAGCGGCGTTAAGTCGGACAGAAGAGAAACTTGTGGAGATGACTAATGGTTGCATCTGCTGCACGCTACGTGAAGATCTCCTGGCGGAAGTAGCCGATTTAGCAGCTGAAGGTCGATTTGACTATCTCTTAATAGAGTCGACAGGTATTTCTGAACCAGCTCCTGTAGCGGATACTTTTACCTTTGCAATTGGTGACGGAACCCCACTATCGGAAGTTGCCGAGCTAGATACTATGGTTACGGTTGTAGATGCAGCTAACTTCTTAGAAGACCTTCGAATTGGAAAGGATTTGAAAAGTCTTGATCAGGCAGCTACAGAGGATGACCCCCGTACAGTCGCAGATCTTTTGACCGAACAAGCAGAATTTGCCAATGTCATAGTTTTGAACAAAACAGATCTTATTGATGAGGATACATTGGGAACTATCGAAGGCTTTATTGAGCACTTAAACCCGCATGCACTTAAATTACGTTCAACGTTTGGTCGTATAGAACCTTCGCGAATTATGGGGACGGGTCGCTTTGATTTTGAAATCGCTAAACAGAGTAAAGGGTGGCAACTTACCTTGCGAGATGATGGAGCAAGCGAAGTTGAAGAATACGGTATCGCCAGTTTTGTGTACCGCTCAAGACGCCCATTTCACCCACAACGCTTTCATGATCTTCTCAACCAAGACTGGGAAGGTGTATTGCGAAGTAAGGGGTTCTTCTGGCTGGCCAGTCGACTTGAGAAAATTGGCGTTTGGTCACAGGCAGGTCGGGTTGCACGTTTGGATTTTGGTGGATTTTGGTGGGCCGCAGTTCCTCGTGAACACTGGCCGGACTCCCCTGTAATTGAAGCAGAGATGGAAAAGATCTGGGATCCGGAGGTGGGTGACTGTCGTCAAGAATTGGTTTTCATCGGCATCAATATGAACGAAACTGCCATCGATGAGGCACTCGAAAAATGCCTACTGACTGATAGCGAAGTTGCCGAAGGGATTGAAGCCTGGAAGAAATTGGATGACCCTTTCCCAGCGTGGAATTTGACTATCGAGGAAGCGCTCGCTGCAAATTCCTAAGGAAATCCGCCACACGACGGCAGGCGATTTTCAAGATTAACCGAAATGAAGTAATAGCCTATTAAATGTTGGGGCTGCAAAATTAACAGGCCACCAAGTCCGGGAAAGCCATCCTGAGATATGATCGAAGTCGGCAACCACACTGAAGCTATTACTTTGATAGCGCAAAAGTTAACTTAATCGCGTTGGGATGCGTACGATTCTCTGACGTGTCTTAAGGTGTAATTAATCCACAGCGTTTGCTTAAATTGGCTTGGTATTAATTATCCCATCACTTCAACAGTAATAGCCTTCATCAAGCGTTAATGCGTCCATGTCCAACACTAGCTGCTTCCATGCTAAATGACCGTCCTCAGCCATAAGAAGGAATTCTAGATTGATATCCGAACCAGCTTCATAAAATGCACCACTGAGCTGTGACTTGATTTTTGTTGAGTTATGGCAAAAACCACTCATGAAACCATGCCGCTGCGAATTGCGATTAGGGAAGAGAGTCACAACAAAAAAGTCGGTCCCACTAGTCATTGAGTTCATTTTAAAACTCAGCTGGCAAAGGTCTTCAGAGACCTGAACACTTCGCAAACGTCCAGTTGACGCTTCCTTAGATTTACAAGAGTGAAGTCTGTTCGATATCATTGAATTTTCCTCTCACAAAAAACCTGGTGAGGGGGGCCAATGTGTAGCTCCAAATGTCCCCCTCTACCAGGGTACTTCTCTAATAGCCGCAGCACGGCTAATGTAAAACGATTGCAAATGGCATGCCAAACACAGAAGATTCAACTAAGTTACTGGGGTAGAGCTAAATAATAGGCTAAATACAACTGTCTAATGCATTCCCGGTGTGTTTCGATTGATTATAAATTTGCTCAAAAAATGTGCTAACAGCCTGTGTAACAGGCAGCCATGGACAGACAAAATCCATAAATCAGCTAAGTGTTTAAGAAGAATCTTTGCTGTAGGAGCGTCAAGTAAGTCCACTTCGGCCATGAATCTTACGTGCTAACGCATTGAAAGTTTTGTCAAAGACCAAGCCGATTTACCTTCATTAAAAAATCATCGAGAGGTATTCCTCCGCACGCTGAAGATGCGTTTCCATCTTTTTTCTATCCATTTTCTCAGCGAGCTTGCACATCATGGACCATCTGGGATTCTGAACTAAACGATTCCGGTTCTTCCATATCCATCGCCAGTAAAGACCGTCATAAGTGGTACACCAATCCTCTTTTGGATAGTTACTCATTCGGCGTATGTAAGAGGAGCCACTAAAATACGGTTTTGTTGTAATTAAGCCTCCGTCGGCATGCTGACTCATTGAGAACACATTGGGGACCATAACCCAGTCATAACTATCAATGAACATTTCCATAAACCACCGATAAATTTGATTTGGCAATACCTCACATAAAAAGAGGAAGCCACCAAGTACCATCAGTCTCTCAATATGGTGGCAATACGCTGTTTCTTCGATACGTCGTAAACAATCATCAACAGGTGGGATACCTGTTTCCAAGCGATAGAACGCTTGAGGAATCTCCCTATAGTGCTCCCAGTAATTTGCGTTTCGCATACTGCTTCCATGTTCTTCGTAAGACGCTCGAACAAATTCGCGCCAGCCAATTAACTGTCGAACGAATCCTTCCAGACTATTAAGCGGTACCTCATGCTCATCGCCATAATCCAAGCAACGCGATAAAACCTGATCTGGAGTCAACAAGCCGGTATTTAACAAAGGGCTTAAAACAGAATGCCAAAGCGTATTGCGTCCCTTCACGATTGCATCTTCATATGTTCCGAATTGATGAAAACGTTGTTCGAGAAAAGAGTCTAACCAATCTGCAGCCTGTTTATGGTTTGTCGGATACATTCCTCCTGAGAGCAAACCGGGATTGTCTGGATACCTATTGGCAATATGCTCACACGCTTGCAGGTCCCAATTCCCTTCCGTTAAAAGTGTATCCTGGGGAATCTTATCAATAAGTCTCCGAGGAACTTTCTTGCGATTGTCCTGATCGAAACTCCATTTGCCACCGAGTGGACTTCCAGCATTCATCAATACATCAAGTCGGGTCCGCTGCCATTTATAGAAATCGATCATTCGCCATGAATTTCTCTCTGTAAAGAACTCTTGATTCTCTTCTCTGGAATTGATGAACCCGGGGTTACTCAGAAATGAGATTCGCATGCCTAACTCACCGACATATTTTTTAAGTCGCCGATTCAACTCATAGTCAACGGCGTCCAGTGATAGCAAACGAATGCTTCCTGTCAAAAGGTTAGATTGTATGAATTGCAAATGTTTTAGTAGGGAGTCCTCTCTCTCTTCATGCTCTAAGTAGGTCGTTTCAAATCCGAGTTTGCGGCAAAACGCTTCATACTGCTTCATTGCAGATCTATGAAAAACAAGCTTTTTGCGATGGAAGTTAAGAGGATACTTTTTATCGCCGAAAAACAAACTGTCTTCGATTAGAACAACCCTATCCGGCTTGAGTCTCAGGCCCGGATGATCTTCAAATAACTGATTTGGAAAAACAAGTAAACAACTTGGCATCGACTTCATTCTGTGTTTGGAACGACAGTGCAACTAGAATACGCTCGTCGTCAAGCATTCTTATTTTTTGTTGCTCTTTTAGAAGTCTTTATTTTAGAAGAGGATCGAAAAACTCCGACTTTTCAGCATCGATAGTCTGCAATTGGAGGCTTGACAACAGAAGAGATGGAATTGTTTCACAAAGATAGACATGCAAAGCACGAGATGCTGCCCAAGTTAACACGGCAACTAGAAACAGATTGCTCCGGTGAGAACGACGAGCAGTACGTATTTAGATACGTGTTTATTAAAAATTCAGATCAGAAACTGATGCTATGATTTAATCGATTTTATTGTCATTAGATTTGTGCGAAAGCAGTTATTAATGACAGTAATCGTGTTTTAAAGCCAACGCCAAGCTAGGCTCCACCACCTATTGCCACAACAGATTTACTGTGATGGTGACTCCGTCAAAACGGTGGATTTAATGTTGCAAAGACGGAATTCGATCTTCATAACCTCTGACTGTTCTACATGGATACGACCACTAAAATCAAATAAACTTCCGGCGGTCTCGTTAAGATCAACAGTGACTTTAAGGTGATCACTCGGTCGAGCAAATCCTCGATATCTTGCCGAGTCGACTTTTACGAGAACACCTAACGCAAATTCATTATGTTTTGGGTCTGATGTGTCATAAGATTCCATCGGATTGTAGTTTGCAGCAATCAAGATTCCGGCTGACTGAGTAACTAACTCCTGCATCATCGCGCCAGGGAAAATGGGAGCACCAGGGAAGTGTCCTTTAATCCATGGTTCGTTTGCGGACACACGTTTTGATGTGATAATTTGTCGCTCTGTTATCGAATGAATCTCTTCAACCAAAAGGTAGGGTGAGCGATGATGCAAATATTCGTGAACAGTTTCAAATCGATGCTGATAGTAATTCATCCAAAGGTTTCTCTCTGCGGTATTAGGGGGAATACTGATAAGTTGCTACTCACCATAATAAGTGGTTTTATTCTGGTGACAAAGCACCGTACACTATGGGCCGTAGTACATCGCGCAGCTGGTGAGAAAAGGGCCAATTTTGACTTAGGGCGATTACAATGAGGTCATCTTTAGGGGAGATCCAAAAGTGAGTACTAGCAATTCCATCCCATCCAAATTCGCCTACACGTGCTGTATTACAAAAGTCTGTAATTTCCGTAACAACAGAAACGCCTAGCCCAAATCCAACTCCATCCTGTTTACCCAATAGAGAAATGGGATATGCCGACTCTGGAAGTTGATTCTTAGTCATTTCCCTAATCGTTTTTCCAGCGACGATTCGTGTGCCATCGAACTTACCTTTATTGAGTAACATTAGACAAAAGTTCAAATAGTCATCGGCAGTAGAGATTAGTCCTCCACCACCTGAAAACATGGTTGGCAAAGCATGAAAGTCACCAACAATTCGTGGATCGCTGGATGCCACAATTCCCTCACCTTCCCAATCATATACTTTTGCAAAACGAGCATTCGCTGATTCTGGAACCCGGAAACCTGTTTCGGTCATTCGAAGAGGGGTAAAAATCTCTTTTTGCAAGAAGTCCTTAAGAGGCATCCCACTCACTTTTTCAATCAGGAAACCTAGAACATCAGTAGAAACCCCATATGTAAATTTTTCTCCAGGCTGGGATACCAGAGGTATTCCTTTAAGCTTAGCGATTAGCCCCCTGAGATCCTTTGCATTTGCAATGCCCTTCTCTGCATACATTTCTCCAACTGGTGACTGATCCAGAAAGTCGTAGGTTAGGCCAGAGGTGTGTCTCAGGAGATCAGTAATAGTGACTTGCCTTTGCATATCCTGCAGAATCAAGTCCTTGTTATCGTTCTCTCCGCTATAAACTTTAAGATTTTCAAATTCTGGAATATAAGCACTTACCGGTGCATCGATATCAAGCAAACCTCTTTCATGAAGCATAAGTACAGCAATGCTTGTTATAGGTTTTGTCATTGAATAAATTCTGAAGACGGTATCCATACGCATAGGCTGTTGGCCTTCTACATCAGCCCAGCCAAAAGAACCCCTGTATACCACTTTTCCTTTATTTGCTACGACGACTACGGCACCTGCAAGTTTCTGAGCATCGATAAGCTTTTTTACAGCTGGGCTAATCTGATGCAATTTAGCTGTGGACATGCCAGTCTGCTTAGCATGTTCAATTGTCACATCATATGGTGACTGCGCGTATGAATATACGCAGACCGAAGAGATGATAATTACGGTGTAAAAACGTTTCAGACATGCGAGGAAAGTCTGGGGCGGTGACATACTAACGATCCTTTTAAGAGCTATTTTTATCCGAAGAAGGTTGTCATTAACGGTTCTACAAGTTCAATAACTTTAAATTGTTACTTTACGTAGCGGTTTTGGAAAGTAATCGATCTAGTTATTTGTTCGGCCAACTCTCGAAATCTTAATTTCGGATGAGGCTTCTTCTTGAAGCAACTCTGGCTGGTTTATTGGAGGGCTATTCATGAGCTACGCTAAAAGTCGTCTGTTTTTGGGTATGACTACTGTTGGGACGATTGTCTTATTAAGCACTGGGATTTTATCGTTAGGCATTCACGAACAGTTTAACTCGTACATGCTCGACAATATTGCTGCTCAGGTAGGCTTTCTGTCTTTGATCTTTATCATTGCGTTTATATGTCTTTTCCCGTTCGATGTTTTAGGAGGATTCGTAATTCCTAAGAGATATTCAGATTTAGACGGAAAATTTCAACAATGGTTAATTCCATATATTAAGGGCATAGCAGTGCAATTTATGGCCTACGTTATGATCGGTGTTGTGTTGATCAATCTAGTTCAATATTCAGCCCTACTTGCAACTCTCGGGTTCGTTGGATTGACTGCTGTAATTTTGCAAATCCGTAATTGGGTAATTAGCAAACAATTGGTCACCAATATGAATCAAGACGCGAGATTTAAGAGCGCGATTGAGAATGCAAAGCTATGGCTTCAAATTCCATATGAAGTGCATACTGTATCGCGAGCCGATAAAGGGTTCACAGGCGGGATTATTGGTATTGGGCGGTCTTCCAAAATTCTAATTCCGGAGAAATGGCTTTCCTTTGACACCGATGTTCTTGCCACGATCATTGCACGTAGAGCTATTGCGATCTCATCTTATTCTCATACTACTTCTATCGTCTTAGCATTCATCTGTAATGCTACCGGATTCCTATTGGCGAATTTATTGACTCAATCGCCAATAGGTTCGCTAGGTTGGTTGCTCGAGTTTCTTTGCTGGTTCAATATCTGGACCTTTTTAAGTCTGTTAGTTCTTCCTACTTTCAGTCGCATGGCTTCCGCATCGGTGGATCGTAATCTGGTTGCTCTGAACGTACCTAGTGAGGTAATTTTAAATTCGACTGAGATGATGAACGCTCTTCAAGACAATGAACGTTCTCGAAGCAGAATTATAGAAACTATTTTTCATCCAATTCCTAGCGTCAATCGACGACTAGCTCGTCCACCGATATTTCAAGTCCGAGCCTGGCAAATTGCGAGAACAAGTCTATTTCTCTCTGGAGCAGGACTAAGCCTGCTAACTCGTGCTGTCCACTGTAACGTTGGACGCCCCGACCTTTGGCTTTTATTACCAAGCGATTAGGTGACGTATCCTTTCACAATCGCAGTGTTGTCCTCCGACACCCCGCTTGTTTGAACTTAAGATTGAGGAGAGAGATGGATTCTTTCGCAGTACGCTTTTTTGAAGTGCTGCTAAAACCGCGCATCCACTTGCGCCGGAGCAGGGGGTCATAAAAATGGAAAAAAGCACATTGGTGAAATAACCATCGCAGGTCACAAACTAAGACCTAATAAATGCGAAAAACAATTTCGTAATAACGTTACAAGAATTGTTAAAAGTCGTACGACTTTTAACGCTTCCATGTCAAGCTATGCCGCGGGCAACCTTAAAATCAGAACGATGGTACACAATGCAAGTACAGTAGCTGCGGGCAGTGCTCTGGTTAACCGATCTTGTCGCATTTTTAGATGACAAATCACCGCTACAAGCATCATAAAGGCCATTAACAGAGTGCTTGACCAAACAAGTGATGGTAGCCAAATCGAGATAATCATAGCGGTCGCTGTTAAAACCTTTAAAGGCCCTACCGCAAAATAAACCCAGACGGGGAAACCATAAGAACTAAACTCGTCCTTGAGATTTTTAGCATCCGCACACCGGTAGTTGGAGGCCTTATGTCTACGAAAGAGCCATACATTCAAAATGGTTAGGGATACCAACAACTGGATGATTATCTCGATTGCCGACATGTTTTCTTTCTCCGTTCGCAGTCTATTAGGATTGTCATTCCGTTACTTTGTTTTCCGGAGTTGCCCCCTTTACGATTAGGCAGGTCACGAAAAGTGAACTACCAGCAACAACCGTTCCGAAAAGCAAGATGATCCAATTGACGATATCCATAACTCACTCCCTCGCCGTTGACAGCATTAAGTTGCCAAGGCTAAGGATAGAAGGTACCCAAACACCGACAAAGATTCCTTCATGTTTGTAGCCCGCGAACCAAAGTGACACGGATAAAACAAACGATAGGAAACTACCAAGCAAATAGACTGTTCTAGCTTTTTTCAAATTCAAAATATCTCTCCTTAGGTTCCGAAAGTGTTTCGGCAAGAGCAAATACGTCAACAGGATTTTTCAAAAAAAGAATATTTTCAGAGTATGACTAGATTTCAAGATTGAGCAATTGGATCTAATTGGCCGATTAAGAGGTTTGATTATTGTCGTTTTAGAAGAACATCGTACACTTAATACCGATGGACACTGTTTATTTCGGAAGGTCAGCCTAATGGTTGTTTTATATAGATCGATGACATTTTTGTTCCTCCTTTCGCTGCTGCCTGGTGCATTCCTCAAAGCAGGCGAGCAGGTTCCCACAGCTGCCGTGAATCTGGGTGATTCCGCTTTAACTGCAGGAATTAGTGGGGAAGGTGATTTAACCATCAAAGAAATTAAAGAGTGGCTGGCATCAAAGCAAAACCATATTCAGCTTACGCCCATTCTGCCACTCGGTCTTTCAGTTGGCGAAAAACAAGTTTATATCCCACAAGATAATCCGATGACACGAGCCAAGATCGAACTGGGCCGCCAGTTATACTTTGACCGACGTTTGTCTGTTAACAATACGGTCAGTTGTGCAGACTGTCATCATCCAGAAGATTCCTACGGCCGTGGAACCCAATTCGGTGTTGGTGTCGATGGCCAACTCGGTGGTAGAAACTCGCCAGTCAGTTTCAACCGTATTCTTTCCAAAGCTCAGTTCTGGGATGGTCGTGCAAGTTCCTTAGAGGAACAGGCGATTGGTCCTATCGCGAATCCAATCGAGATGGGTAATACCCACGACAATGCCGTCAAAACCTTAAAGGGAATAGAGGGATATCGTCTACAGTTTGACGCTATCTTCAGAGACGGGACGACCATTGAAAACGTCGGAAAAGCAATTGCCACATTTGAACGTGCATTGGTTACACTCCCTTCGGCTTATGATCTGTACGAGCCTATTTTGAGTTTAAGGAAAGCATTCGGGGACGATTTGGATGATCTAGATGCACTGAAACTGGACGACCCTGATCTTTACGAAAACTATATGGCCAAATTGAAAGTTAGCCAAAGTAATCCAATGTCTGATGCAGCAAAGCGTGGACGGGAGATTTTCTTTTCGACTAAAGGGCGTTGCTCCGCATGCCATGTAGGAGCAAATTTGGCAGATGAGAAATACCATAACTTGGGTATTGGGATGGATCAGGCCATGCCTGATTTAGGAAGGTTTGCAGTTACCAAGCAACCGAACGATAAGGGTGCATTTAAGACTCCGACAGTTCGCAATGCTGCCTTAACAGCGCCCTACATGCATGACGGAAGTCTAAAAACATTGGAAGAAGTTGTGGAATGGTACGCCAAGGGTGGTTTCCCGAATCCTACGTTAAGTAAAGACGTGAAGAAACTTGAATTAACTAACCAGGATAAAAAGGATTTGGTAGCGTTTATGAAAGCTTGTACGAGTAAACTACCGGATGTTGAGCAAGGCAGGCTTCCAAAATAAGTTTCTTCCGATTGTCAAATTCCATACGCTTACATTAAACACATCCCTAAACGTTAATTTAGGGATGTGTTTTTTTCCGCGGGCTTATATTCGCTCTTGTATATTGCCCAAACTAGCTCCCCGGCAGACATCGAGTTTCTCTGATTACTTTATTCTGTGATGACTAATCATCATGTCGTCTTAGGACCTTTCTGAAGGCTTAGAGTCGGCTTCTTTTTTAATCCCCGAGGACTACTAGATCTCTCGACATGGAGAAGACCTTTTTCAAACGGTCGTTAGACTACCCATTGGCAGCTGATATTCGGATGCGTTCTTCCGGTTTCGGAAATTGGAGTTAAAAAAGAAAAGTTTCAAAAAATTGTATAAAGGTTGTCCGATTACCGGGTGCTTATCGTTTCTAAGGGTGAACACAACAACAGACTTTTTGAACACTCTAAAGCCAGAAAGGTAATAGCAATGTACAACTCACTGAAAACCACGATTACAACACTTTCAGCTCTTCTTCTCTGCACAATGACCGTAAGTGCCCAAACAAGTACAAATTCGATCATCGCAGACGTGGATGGAAATGGTCGCATCAGTCGTAGTGAAGCTGAGAATATGATGAACTCTCCATCCTTGAAAACCGAGTTATTCAATGCATCGATTGAGGACCAAGGGCGGTTCTACAATGCTCTGGAGAACAATATCAGAGTACGCTTGATTAAGTTGGCACGAGCTTATGATACACCTCGCTGGTCGATGGCTATTGAGATGTGTGAACGAAGTGGCCTGTCTGCCACAGATGCTGAGAGAATAGCTTTGGCAATTCGAGCTAACATGCCTTCAAAGCCTGGGAGTCAGAAGAAACAACCAAGCAGCGATGGAACTCCGATCATCGCAGATTTGGATGGAAACGGCCGTATCAGTCGTAGTGAAGCTGAGAACATGATGAACTCTCCATCCTTGAAAACCGAGTTGTTCAATGCATCGATTGAGGACCAAGGACGGTTCTACAATGCTCTGGAGAATAATATCAGAGTACGGTTGCTGAAGTTGGCAAAAGCATATGGTACACCTCGCTGGTCCCTTGCTATCGAAATGTGTGAGCGAAATGGCCTATCCGCTGCGGACGCTGAAAGAATTGCAATCGCAATGCAGAAGAAATAAGAACCTGAACTTTCAGTGAGTTGCCTCCTCAGAAGTCGCAAGACAACTGGGGAGGCTTTTACATGGTATTTCCTTAAATCCTTTCACTAACTCTAAACATTTTCAATGTTGGAAAAAGTCTCATTGCCAGCGTCAATACCAGAGATGGGTTGGCAATTTTACAAACGACACGGCAAAGACGCTTAACTAACGATGGAATGCGATTCATTTGCTATCGATTGTGCAAGAAAGAACTTCTCACTTTCCAGAACCAAAGTTTGAATTAACAATTCCTGATTGATTTGCTCATCAAATCTTCAGCTTTCGTTTATCTACTTTTCATTTTGACTTCATCACTACTTCATTGGTTTCCCGGAGAATTGTTGATAACTGCAGATGGAGCTGTGGGCTCTTCAAGCGATTGGAAGAGCAGATATTTTTTAGTGCTGGAAGTTATTTGAGGATGATGATATGTACAGCAAAAGTGATATTCATGTTCATTCGAAGTATTCAGATAATCCAAGTGAGTGGTATCTAAAGCAGATCAACGCGGCCGAGAGTTATGTGGAGCCCATTCAGGTATATAACACTGCTAAACAACGCGGAATGCAATTTGTAACCATCTCGGATCACGATCGCATAGACGGGGCACTCGAACTCGCAAATCTCAAAGATACTTTCATTTCAGCTGAAGCGACACTGACATTCCCAGAAGATGGGTGCAAGATTCATTGTTTGGTCACAGGTATTACGGAAAAACAGTGGGCAGAAATTGATAACCGCCGGGATGATATCTATGCATTTCAAAAATATGTCCGACAGCAGAATATAATTCACTCTGTCGCTCATCCGCTTTTTACCGTAAATGGTCAAATGACGATCGAACATTTTGAAAAGCTCCTCCTGCTGTTCAATCGTTTTGAAGCTATAAATGGCGCCCGGGATGCCAGAGCAGGTACGATTGTTAGATCGATAATGGAAAATCTGACTGCAAATCAATTGACGCAGATGCAACAGCGCCATCAGATCGATCCATATGGTGATAAGCCATGGCAAAAGGTATTTACTGGTGGCAGTGACGATCATAGTGGGGAGTTTATCGGAGCAGCTTACACTGCGACCCCGAAAACGGAAAATGTAAACCAATATCTGGATTATCTGCGAGCAGGGAAGCATTTGTGCGGAGGATCACATGGCGGGAGCTTGCGTCTAAGCCACAGCCTTGTCGCAATCGCTCGGAAGTATGTCCAGAAAAACATGCTTGCAACTTCTGATTCTACTGGAACCGTATTGGATGAGATTCTGCAGCTATTAATGGAGCAGGATTTCCCAGATTCACGCAGCCCTGATAATCGTCGCCACTCCCAAAAAGTAACCATCGGCGGGAATGCCTCGGCAAGTGAGCCAGCAGATGAATTGGATTGGTGTACCGGCATCGAAGAAGGTACGATGGATCGCGCCAATGAGATGTTCAATGAATGCTGGGGGCAATTAATCGAAAACGTCTGCGACAGCCTAGCATCGAAAAAATTCCAGAATATCGTCACGGCGGCTCCCAGCCTAATGCCAATTGCACTGTCAGCTCTGCCTTATCTGGCAGCAGTCGCGACGAATTATAAAGATGAGAAACTGTGTCAGGAAGTTTCCGACAAATTCTCTGCGAGCAGGCATCTAAAAAAACGTGGGCGTAAGAAACTATGGTTGACCGACAATCTTTCCAACGAGAACGGCATCTCAGTATCGATTGCTCGTCTTGCAGAAAATGCGAATTTGAAAGCAAAAGACTTAACTGTTATGACTTGCCTTCCGGAAAAACCCAATGCCAGCTTCCCAATTAAGAATGTGAAGCCAGTTTATCAATTAAACCTTCCCTCTTTCGATCACTTCAAGACATGCATTCCTCCGATTTTGGAGGTTATAAGATTCATTGAGCAAGAGCCAATATCTGAACTCATCATATCAACGCCAGGTCCACTGGGATTAGTTGGACTCATGGCAGCCAAATTACTCAATCTTCCAGTTCGTGCACTTTATCAGACAGACTTCCCAGCCCGAGTCAGATCATTAACAGAATCGGAAACATATACTGAGGCTACACGGAAATACATGCAATGGTTCTATTCTAATGCTAATACCGTTTTAGCCCCTAGCGAGTTCTACCGAGACAGTCTGGTTTCAGATGGCTTGGATGCTGCAAAGGTTAAACTTCTTCCTCAAGGAGTTGACTCCTCGTTTTTTAATCCTGTCAAGAAAGACGTTCATTTCTGGAAAGAACGTGGGATGAAACAGGAATTTACATTTTTGTACGCTGGCAGAATGTCTCGGGAAAAAAATGTGGAGCACTTAATTCATTCCTTTCTGAAACTGACTGCAAATTTGGAGGAGCCGATTAAAGCGAATCTAGGGTTGTGTGGAGATGGTCCGCAACTGTCTTACTTAAGAGACAAATATGCCGGCATCGAGGATATTCATTTTACAGGTTGTCTGGATTCCGAAGAGCTAGCAATAGCCTATGCCAGCAGTGACGTCTTTGTCTTTCCAAGCACGACTGACACTTTTGGAAATGTCGTATTGGAAGCGCAAGCATGTGGCCTACCCGCAATTGTTAGCAATATGGGGGGACCTGCTGAAATTGTGATGCACAATGGCTCAGGTCTTATTGTGGATATCAGTTACGAAATGGCTCTTGCGAGTGCAATGAAACAACTATATGTCGATGATATTATGCGAGGCGATATGAGGAACAGGGCAATCCTTAATGCCGAACAGCGTAGTTGGAATTCGATATTGGATCTGCTTTGGAATTGTGCTGAAAAGCAATTGCAACCCCCCCAGCCAAGGACTGAGAACGATTCCCCCTTGAAAGGAGCTATGACACCAATCAATCGGATTTCATCCGAAACACCCTGGGATAGCGAAGAATTATCCGGACAGAGCACCAAACCCTTCCAAGGCAGTTCCTCTAATCACTAACGTCGAGTTGCTTAGAAACCGGCACACACGTTCACGGCCTTACTCGATCCTATGTGTAGCTTCAAACGAGAAAACTCAATATAGGATATGAGAAAAACGCCCCCCAAAGACTACTGGGGGATATTCACCCACGAACGTGAAAATAGTCCGAGGAAATCACAATATTTAGACATGCTTTTTGCTTAAGTTTCCGGATAGAAGAGTCTTTGTTGATCTTCGTGAGGTCTCTCAATGTGATCCAAACACTAAGTTAGGAATCACTTTAATGGGGAAGGCCTGATTCCTCAGAAGGATGAGATTAAGACGCGAGAAACGACAAACAGTTCTTCGTGGCTAATTGTCTTGATCCTCAATTTCGTCCCGTCGCTCTTCAAGAAGTTTCTTGACTTCTTTAGTTTTTTCCAGTGCCAATTTTACGTCGCCGGAAAATAATGTCCTCAGCTCAAGCATCACCTTCTTGGCATTAGAAAATCCCGGTAGGAAAGCCTTTTTGATGTTCTCAAAATTATTTCGAGTCTTATCCTTATAATCCTCTACTTTATCTACCCAGTCCGACCAAACATCTAGTCCGTCTTCCATCTGATCTCGAACCCAGTCATCGAGGCTTCGCTCAAAAGTAGCATATAAATTTCGATCTTGATTCGGGACTTGTGAAATATTAACAAGCTTGAAGGCGATGGCTTGCTTTCCAACAGTAGAAATCTGGTCATGAGCATCTTCGAACCTGTCTGTTAAGTCTTTCATGTCGGCATCCTGAGCCATAAGATCGTATTGAAACAGATTGGTCATCATGGCTACTTTTGCACGGAAATCTCGGGCTAAGTCTGGAATTCTTAGCGACATGAGTTGTTTATCCATTCGATCAAAGATCTCAATTAAGTCCTTTAATTCATCTGCAGATAACCCCAATATGGCTGCTTGCAAAGCGATAGCATCGACAAGAATTTTCTTGCGGTCCGTTGGGATGGCTCGGTACCAAAGTCGAAACAATTCGACCTTCTCGAAAAACAAATCAAACTTCTCAATGCGTCCGGCATTGCGTTTTTCTGTGGCCTTCAGGGTTTCTATTTCAGATTGCACCCTTTCTATATACTTACCAATGTCGTCAGAAGCCTGCGCGAGTTTGGAGAAACCGCGACTCAATTCTTCCCATATCTCTCGTTCATTCTCCATGTATTGAATCCCCATCGTGAGAGATGCCGATGGAGTCTTAGATTTCTTAAGTGAGTAAAGAACATTGCGAAGATGAAGTCGATGTTTTGTAATCGCTGATGAGAGGTTACGTTTGCTATCGTTACCCAAGAAATCCTTTTTGAGCGCAGCGAGTGCCTTATCTCTATTTCCCTGATAGTTAACAACCTCTGGCGGCAGTTGTGCCCACAGCAGACTCTGTGAACTGTGGACTAACCCAAAGAACAGAATTAGCGATAAAAGTTTCGAGAATAGTTTTGATGCAGGCATAGTTAGTAACCGGGATTAAAGCTAAAAGGGGAAACCAAAACTAATGTACCACCTATTGGGTGTGCCATTCTTCAGTGATTCATATCGTCTTAAGGTTACGGGGGCCTGTCCTCCGACCGACCGGCCCTGTTCGTTATAACGTTGAACCCAGATTCTTAGTTCTTCGATTTTGGGGAGAGATGAACTTTTCAGTTTTTCTTTTGTTTCATCATCCAGAAAAAGATCTTCGATTGATTCGCCTTCAGGTTCACCCTGAATAAGCTCGGGCTCCTCGACTCGTGCAACTTTAATAGCCACATAGCTTTCAAAAACATTCTCTACAAAGATGTCGTAATAATATCGCATCAGATTCTTTTGAAGTCCCGTCTCTTGGCGATCCGGCGCGATACATTCTAAGTAGTGTTCATAATGTTGGTTCTGTGCGGATTTTACAAACTCCTGTAAAAGTTCTTCCGGAGTGATCTCTTTTGCTAGTGGTTTCGTCTTTGGTGTACTAGTCTTCCCGAGTTGATCCTCACCGGCATAGAATCCCGATTTTTCTGTATCGGCTTGGTATTGTGCTGCTACCATATCAGGGACATAGATAATCTCAGGGGTAACGACCCAACCCAGATGGGCGGTGGATCCTTCAGTTCCCTTTCCAATTCGCGGTACAAGTGTTCTGACTCCGGATATGCGGCCAACTACTTGCCACTGTGGTGGCAGCTCGAGCGAAGCGATTTGTTGTGCGCGTTTAAGGGCTTCGAAAGCACCGACAAACCCTCGGGAGCTACAGTCTAGGTAGTAATAACCATTACTGACGGAACCACTGAAACAATACTGCTTACCTCCCTGAATGAACATGATCCCGGGGTATTCAATGTCTTTTAAGAATACATATTTCCCGATGATATCATCGAGTAGTACATCCTCAGGAGAAGGTGCGGGAAATACCGGGCTAATGACTTCGTCTTTCGTGAGCTCGTCTTTGAAAGTACTCCAAAATTCGGAAGCCTTTTGTGACAGTGTCTTACTGTTTTCATCCGCTTTTGTTCTGTAAGAAAGCATTTCTTCAGTGATTTCAATGAAGTCACCTTTACTTGCTTTCACAACGGTACGTGCCCGGTTGAAGAGTTCCTTAACTTTTGGGTGATCCGGGAATGCCTTATATAACGCAGCGATCTTCTCAAGCGCGATCGTCCCATCTTTACCAAGTGAAAAAGGGGCACCGTTGGCAAGTTTTGCTGATCTCTCGATACCTTTTAGCTTATATTCCGCCGTCGCGATATCGAGCTTCGATGGTTCCTCTTGTGCTACTACATCTGGAAGCAGCAAAAAATACGAAAATACCAAGACCATCAATTTGATAATTAAATGTGAATTCATGTTTTAGCCTGTCAGAGTATGGTGAATCTTCCGATTGATTTTAATCCACATTACTATTTCTAGTAATAGGCGAGTTTACATAACAGAAAGTCCGAGACGGCTATTATACAAACACGATTCCTTAGCTCCCTCAATAGCCGTTTCGAGAACCTTCTCTTATACTTAGTTGAGACTGGCTATACTTGGAAAGTTAAGTCACTTGTAATCACCGACCAATACTGATTGGTTTCACCCTTATCACTTTCTGAGAGTCTCCACTATCATGAATTTTCAGAATACACTGAGTCGCCGTCATTTATTACAGGGCACTTTAAAGGGGACCACACTCGCTTTGACGCTGCCAACGTTCCAAAGTTTGTCAGCGGTAACAGCAGGTGAAGAAGCATCACCTCGGCGACTGGTATGTGTTGGCAATCATCTAGGATTCTACCCCGGTAATTTCTTCCCTCAGGAAGCCGGAAAAAACTATACTCCTACCTCCACGCTCAAGCCGCTTGAGACTCATCGGGATGAATTCACCGTTTTCTCAAATCTCGATCACGGCCTTAGCGGAGGCCATAGAGCCGTACAGGGATTTCTAACTAGCATTAAGAAGGAAGAGGCGGCTGGATTTCCTGAGAAGAATGTATCTCTGGACCAAGCTGCTGCAGAACACGTTGGCAGTGCTACACGATTTCCTTCGATTAATACCGGAATCGTTAACGGGACCGACATGTGCTGGACACGTGCGGGCGTACACGTCCCCCCTGTTAACAATCCTGCCTCACTATTCCGGGGCCTTTTCGTCAACTCGCCGGTGGAGGTACGACGAATTCAAGAAACTCGTCTCAAGCACCGCGGCAGCGTTCTGGACGCTCTAAGAGATTCAGCTAGGGCTCTAAATCGCACGCTCAATACTGCCGATCGCAATAAGCTGGAACAGTATTTAACTTCCGTCCGTGATGTTGAACGACGACTACAAATGTCCCAGGAATGGCTCAATCGGCCTAAACCAACTCCGGAAGTGGATGAGATCAAAGATGAAGAACGCATGCACCTTGACGAAGTTGCATTGTTTTATGACTTGATGGCATTGGCACTCCAAACAGACTCTACACGTGTAGCTACTCTGGAGACCGGCATGGGATTCCGCACCTCTGAATTAAATCTGGACAGCTATCACGGTATCTCTCACCACGGCAAATCCGAGGGCCGTATCGACCAATTAAAAGTAGTTGAAACATTCCTGACGACCAAGCTCAGTGATTTCATTTCGAAACTTAAGGACGCGCAGATCTTCGATAACACATTGATCGTGTTTGGCAGTGGCATGAGTGATGCCTCGAGCCACAGTAATCGCGATCTGCCTGTTATTCTTGCCGGAGGCGGTTTAGATCACCAGGGACACTTAATCTGTCCGGAGCAACCGCAGCAACGCGTACCTCTGGCAAATCTTTGGCTATCCGTTTTGAATTGGTTTGGTACGGAGACCGAACGATTTGGTAGAAGTACAGGTACGTTTTCTCCTATGAAAATCGGCTAGGCTGTCTCATGAAACATATCCTAACTTGTGTTGCGTTAGTGCTAGTCGCGTCCCTTACCGCGATTGGTTCCGACAAGGAAGTCTCTGCCTTTCTGACCAACCACTGTGTTCGATGTCATGGAGCAAAAACGCAAAAGGCTGATCGGCGATTCGATAGGTTGCCGACAACCATTGCAAAGCTCGACGATCTTGAGCGGTATCAGGAAATTGTCGATCAACTTAATCTTGGCACCATGCCTCCGGAAGGAGCAAAACAACCGTCGCCTGAGCAACGGGCGAGGATCATTACCTTCCTTACACAAAAACTGGAGTCGGCCCGCTCCAACTTCAAGTCGTCTCATGGACAAAGCGAATTAAGACGCCTCAATTCGTGGGAATACCGTCAGACTTTGGGAGACCTATTGGGCCTAAATGTTGATGTCTGGAATCCTGCCGAGGATTTTCCGGCAGAGGTCAAGGTCGAAGGCTTCGACAACAACGGAGCTAGCCTGGTAACTTCCGGAATCTTGCTCCAACATTACTTCAAAGCCGCAGAAGAAGCGATTAAGCGTGCGACTCACTTTGAAGAACAACCTGTCTCTCGGCATTATGTCCAGCAAACTCCCTTTTACTTCAATGGGAATGAGGCTGAGGGACTCCCCAAGCTGTTTCGCCCCGACCGATTCCGGTTCATTCCGGATACCCCTTATACAGATCTATATGGACGCCATTACCGAGGCGGGCACTTAGGGTTTCTTCCACTCCATCAGCAAGGAGGAGTGAAGCATAGCGGAATATACACCATTCGCGTTCGGGCAGCCGCCTTAGGGCTAACTCACGATTACGGCAAAGCACTGGACGACTTTCGCAATGGCGATCCTGTTGTGATGGAAATCGCAGCGG
>Ga0208624_1000367_pt1 | contig 23542 bp, 22 predicted proteins | sample Knorr_S23_td_DCM_FD_185607 | JGI IMG/M metagenome (GOLD analysis project Ga0208624, IMG submission 185607) | Marine microbial communities from Southern Atlantic Ocean transect - Knorr_S23_td_DCM_ad_71m_LV_A (SPAdes) (version 2) | ecosystem: Environmental > Aquatic > Marine > Oceanic | place...
CTCCTCATTCCGGAACTTATCATCAGTTCCTAATTTGCATCCCTAGGCGGGGGATCTGCAATGGGAATTTTTGTCGCACGCAGTCGGTAGTAAATTTCTGGAGAGCGAGCGCTCGGGGAGTATCGTATCTTTAGTAGGCTGCTGTCATTAGGTGGGGATAGAGGAATCACGGACAAGTCCGGGCTATGCTCAGGAACGATGGTCCAATCGCGGAGATTCGAAGAATATTCAACTGACAGGATAACGTCTGTAGCGTTGATATTCCGATTGAATTCCATGTAAGGGGCGGCGGCTTCGGGGGATGAAATCGAGAACAGAGGGCCAACTGTGGGCTCCAAGGCGTTGGAAGAGGTGGCGAATTCCAGCAGATTGACAATTCCGTCTCCATCAGAGTCCTCGAGACTGCCTCGCCTTTCCGGAGGCAGGTTGTCGCGTGCCCATTGGTCGTAGGCTGGGAGGGAGTAAGTAAGAGGCTGCCCGGCACGAGCTGTCTCGCCGTTTCTTTCGGCTGTAAGAGCCAGAGAAACGGGCCCAATCGGGAGTGTACTCAGATCTGAAGGAGCCAAATCACCATGATTTCCGGAGGGAGGTAAGAAAGGAGAGATAAAGGTAGCGGTTCAACAAATCTCCGTGCCGGTTTTCCTCAGCCGTCCAACCCCGGGTCCAGCGCGCCCAGGCGCTGGCGTCCGATCCGCTGCGATCGCTCACGCCCTCAAATCCGTTCAACAACGATTGATACGTCGGCAGAGCTTCCTCGGTGACCATATCGCCCACCAGCACCACCAACAATTCATCGGGAATAGCCTTCGCTTGATCCCGCAACTCGCGCACCTGTTCCGGCCAGTTTTCCCCGGTGGATTTCGGCAAATAATCGCTGGGCTGCCAGCAATTCTCCGCCGAATCCAGCAGCTCCAGTTGGGTCGCCACCAAGGGCTCCATCCCATCAATAATTTCCCGTTGTGCAGGGTGTAACATGTCGTGCCGAAATGCACCGTACACAGCCGGCCCCGGCGACCCCAACCAATTCGATTCACCTGCGCCCAATAACATGCCCCACAAATGCCCCACAAAAAAGCGCGCCCTCAGGGCGCGCTGCTTTTGAATTGGGCTGGAGACTACTTGATGGGCGAATAATCGACTGCTTTCATGTAGGTCGAGGCGGGGCGTTGGGCGAGGATTTTACCGTCGGCCACGGACGCAGCACGTGCCTTTTTCCAGTCAGCATCGCCGATGAACCCGCGCCAGTTGGCGCCGGCCTGTTTTTGGCTCTTGTGCGAGATGATGTAGGTGAGCGTGTTGGACTTGCCCTTTGCGGCGTCCATCGGCGTCCAGTAGGCGATGTTGGTCATACCGTGTTTCTCGAATAACGCACAGGTGTGGTCGCGGAAACGGGCGTGGAGATTATTCAGGCGATTCTCCGCCGTCACATACGTGCGCAGCTCAAACACGCGGCTGCCCTTGGCTTTGCCCGGCTTCACTTTCGGCGAGTAATCCACTGCGCTCAGGAAGGTGCTCTCAATCTTGGCCACCAGCCGGCCGTTCTTGGTGGAGGCGGCGTAGGCCTTTTTCCAGTCCGGATCGTTCAGGAACGCCTTCCACGATTTCGTGTGCGCGGCACGGTTGGGCGAGCTGATCACGTAGATCAGGCGGTTGTCCTTGGCATCCACCGGCACCCAGTAGCCGATGTTGGTGAGCCCGTGTTTTTCAAACAACGCGCAGGTGTGATCGCGAAAGCGCGCATTAAGCGCCTCGAGCTTGCCTTCGGCCGCCGTGTAAATGCGTAGCTCATAACAACGGGTGTCCTCCGCCAAAACCCCGACGGCCAACAGCAGGAATGCAAAGAAAGGTAGAATGCGTTTCATGTGTGCGGGGATGTTGCGGCACGGAGTCTGAAAGGCAACTGAAAAGAGATGTTTTCAATCCTTTGAATCAGCTTCGGGTTCTGGTTTTTTTGGCTTCCTGGATCTTGCGGCATCAAAGGGCAGCATCACCGTGTCCAACGCAGCAGAAAAAGGAAGATCGATTAAGATCAATGGCGTAAGCTTGCTTGGATGTTTCAATGCATCACCAGCATACCGTACAGACGGGTAAGTGACGTCCATTGGACGACCATTCGCCTTCGTTACGCCTCGAAATAGAGTTGATGCGCATCCTGATGTGAAGAACAAAGTACATAACAGGGATGTCCCGAGTATTATTTTGGCTGACTTATTCATGTTGTTTAAAAAATACCCCAGTGAGGATCAAAACAGTTAATCGATAAAAAATAAGGAACTATCGATTGAATCAATGAACACGTTCAAATCTAAGGTTTCCCAGTTTGTATGGTAAACAAACTGTCAAGCCGCTCGACGATATGGATCCGCAAGCTGCTTCCGAACTGGATTAAGACAACCGAGGATCAGGGACTGAAAACCGGAAGCGATGCCGGACTGCTAGCCATTCTCAATCGTTGGGGCAACAAATGCGTAAAAACTGAGTACGATCGGGCACGTTCAAAATTGAAAAAAAGTTTCCGGACCAACAAAAAAACCGCCCTAAATAAGGGCGGCTGGTAAATTTATCTCTAATTACACCTTCCACTGGCCGCGATAATTGCGCGTGAGCCATCTGGGATCGCCGCCCTTAGCAAAGGTGTTCTTCTTTGGATCCCACGCAATAGCGGTTTGATTGTAGTAGGTCTGGTTCAAGAGATGACAGGCAATTGAAGTGCGAGCACCCACGACCTCATTGGTGATCGGTTTTTTGCGGCTCTTCATGGAGTTCAGGAAATCACCCACGTGATTGTTACTATCATAAAGTTTCACCTTGGCATCCTTCAAAATCTCCGCCTCAATCCGGTCCATTTCCTGATTCAGGTTTTTGCTCTTATCGTTACGGTCTGACTTGCCAGCAATCAACTTGTCACCCTCGTATAGGCCAAGCAATCCACGGTGGCATTCCACGCGGCCATCGGTGCCATAGAAAGTCGCGCCCTGCCCTTCCCCATGCATCATGTGGATATCACCCTCATACACCAGCTGCGCACCCTTCGTCGCCTTTGGATCCTTGGCGGGAATCGTGGCCACCGGACCACTGCTATCCTTGTTAAGCCCCCACTGGATAATATCAATCATGTGCGCGCCCCAGTCGCATACCATGCCTCCGCCGTACTCCTTATAATTACGCCAAGCTGGGAAATGTCCATGCACACCACGTGGGCTCAGGACCGAGCTATAACCACGCATAGGGCCGGGGCCAATCCACATGTCCCAGTCCAGACCCGGTTCATCCTTCTCAGTCTTCAAGTCACAAGGCCTGCCCGGTCCCCCAATGTTGACTGCGGTGCGTTTAACTTCCCCAATCACCCCATTACGCACCAGTTCACAGGCAATACGAAATTCACGTGAGGAACGCTGCATGGAACCGGTTTGCAGAACGCGTTTATTATTCTTCACCGCCTTCATCACCTCCACTGATTCATGCACGTTGTGGGTAAGCGGTTTCTCACAGAAGACATCCTTGCCGGATTCAAGAGCGGCAATCGTCTGGATGGCGTGCCAGTGATCCGGCGTGGCAATGCACACTGCATCAATGTCCTTGTGGGCAATTAACTCGCGAAAATCCTCATAAGCTTTGCAGTCCTTGTTCTTTTGGCGAGCATTAGCCTTATCGCGCGCGGCATTACGGCGAGTGGTATCACAATCAGAAACCGCCACACAAATCGCTTCCTTGGCCCCCATAAACCGGTTCATGAGCCCGCCATTCTGTTTACCCATTCCAATGAAACCCACGGAAATCTTATCATTGGGCTTTACCTCGGCTGATAAAATGCCTGAAGGCAAAATGAAAGGTGCACTGGCAACGGCAGTGGTTGAAAGGAAACGACGACGCGAAAGACTTGGGGTCTGCATGCCTCGAAGCATACGGACTCACCCCACTTGGGGAAGTGTTTTTTTAACCGAACATTGGGGAATTTCTATAATTATGTTCAAAGATGACTCAGAGAATTAGTCGTGGAGACAAGCAACAATTTAGGGACTGTAGGCTGTACAAGTTTTTCAAGAAGAGTATTTTCACGGCGACCAACAATTTAATCTTATGCAACGACGACAATTTCTAAAAACCGCCCTCGTTTCCTCCCTTGCATCATCCTCAGCCTTCCAGGCATTAGCACTGGGTAAGGACAACCGGTATCGCAAGGAGATCGGGATACAACTTTACACGCTGCGCAACCAACTCAAAGCAGACCTCAACGGAACTCTCAAGATTGTAGCACAAGCAGGCTACAAGCAGGTCGAACCTTTTGGATTTCCGAATGCCAAGGAGATGATCAACATCTCGAAGGATCTTGGGCTTGCCGTAAATTCCTCCCATTTCAATTGGGAATCAGTGACGGAACCAGAGAAAAAAGGTGTTACTCCGTTTGTTGCCATTTTAGATCAAGCTAAAGAAGCAGGGCTTAGTCATTTGGTTATTCCTTATGTCCACGGTCGCAACCGCAAAACACTCGATGATTACAAACGCCTGGCAGATAATTGCAATAAAGCTGCAGCTCAGGCCAAGAACCATGGCATCCAATTGGCTTACCACAATCACGCGTTTGAATTTCAACCATTAGAGGGCAATAAATCTGGCTATGACATCTTCGTCAAGGAGTTTGACCAGGTCATGAAGTTTGAACTGGATGTGTTCTGGGTGGTTGTCGGTGGGAAAAATCCGGTCGAGTTAATCAAAAAACTTAAAGGACGCGTATCACAGCTGCATTTGAAAGATCTAAAAAGTGGAATCAATCTCCCAAATTATGGTGGGATTCCCAATGATGCTTTCAAGGAACTGGGCAGTGGCATAATCGACATGGAGCCAATTATTCAAGCTGCGGAAAAAGCCGGGGTGGCTCACTGCCATGTTGAACAAGACCATTCACCTGATGCGATCAAGAGCATACAGCAGAGCATCAAATATTTAGGGATGCTATAGGGGCCTTTGGGGGTTCAGGCAGTTGAGTGTAATATCTATATTTCCCCTAAAAACGGGGGATTTGATGTTCTTTGGGTTCGATTCCCATCACCCGCTCCAGTTTCTCAATTGGATCCCGTGAGTTTCTGAGTTTCCTATAATTAGGTTCAGAGGGTGGTCAGAAAAATAGTCGTGGAGACAACTGTGTAATCTGTGCCGAAAGATGTGAGATCCCCCGGGAGAATTGGGTCTCTAATTTAGACGTATGTAATCAATATTAATCGCAGGAATACTCAGCCCATGCACTACTTGTTTCCCAAAGTCGTACCCGAATAATTTTTAAGTCTGGAGAAAGAGGGTACTTGGCATCGGGTTTAGCAGCGTATTCCTTTAATTTAATCTTAAGGGTGTCGTGGATAAGTTTTGCCATGACTTCGGTTGTTGGATCTTCATCTGGAAAATCAATAATTCGATCCCCGTACGCTTCCTTTAATTTCGGATACATTGGGTCATTTGTGTTCATGCACAGGGCGTGATCCAAAGTACTTAAGAAGTCTGCCATAGCTTCCTGCAAAATTTTGAAGTCGCACACCATTTCATTTTTATCCAATTCATTGGATTCCAGTATGAACTCAACCTTGCGAGTGTGCCCGTGGGGAAACTTGCATAAGTCCGGATGCTTGGACAACATGTGCCCATTCTCAATTTCAAAACTTTTACAAATTCTATATGGCATAAATTTATGTTCCTATTGTTCTCCTTGATTCCACAGAGAAACAGCACTTTATAAATAGGGAGAACATTGATAGAATTGGGTCTTTCAGGGTTTCCAAAAACATGTTGTAGTTCAATGAAGCGGAACTCGCGTGTAAGGGCTTGAGATATAAGTGTTATAGGCTCGTCCACCACGTAGAATGGTTTTGCGGTGGTTACTAAAGAAATCGATATGCTGTTTACCCTTTTCTCGAGGTAATGTGAAATTCCATGAATTATCTTCTTCCTGATATTTCATGGGGGCGGACTGACCTTCCGGGAAGAGGTCTCCCAAAAAGGCCGCACTGCCATCAGGCCCACGGTCATGCATCCACCAAATTTGTCCGCTCTGTGCTTTAACGCCCTCAGGGAAAATTACTTTGATCTTTACCCTATCCTCGTCAGCTCGGCTCACCACTCGAGGTGGAGGCAATAAACCTTCTCCTCCAAAAAAATGGCGCAGAAGGAAAGCCGCCTTATTTTGCTCACCTCGTTCAGCAGCTGGATGCGGACCCTCAATCCCATGGCCGGAATTGGCACGCAGATAGATCGGCACCTCCGGATAATGTTTGCCCCCCCAATTTAGATCGAACGCCACAAAATCATGGGTACCCGGGTGAAACAATACCTCTGCCCCGCGCTTTTTTAATTCAGCCAATTTCGGCCCCACAAAGACTTCCGGAGACATCGCTTTTGCCAATCGCTGCAGATCACTCCATTTGTGCCCCACCTCAAGTGCGTCCCGATTATAAACCGGGCCAAAGGTTCCCCCGAGAAAGACATGATTGAAGATTCGGCGTTCATCAACCCGCTTACCCTGATTACGCAACCGCGCCGCATATCGCTCATTTGCTTTCCTCAAATCAGCCCACGCTTTTTCATCACAAAGTCGAAGCGGTGAAGGCCAGATGGGTGAGACCGACGCGTGTAATGCCGTTAGCCGGTCATCCTGCAACAAGGCCACTGAAGGTGAGGCTCCGTTCTTAGAACCACCCGACATAGCGACCTTGCCTTTCTCGAAATGATCCTTCTCGGCATAAGCGGCAGTAGTTGCACGCATCAAAGCCGCGGGCCAGCCCCAGTATTGGATGGAATATTTCGGGTTTAAGGTCTCAATGAACCGCCGCTCAGCCATACGTCCAAGTTCTGGCTGACCTGATGCAGGTAAGACCTGCACCACGGTAAATACCAACCCCACTCCTCCTCGCAATAGCTCTGCATCCAATCCGCGCGGTGGAAAATCATTTTGCATATTGCGCAGCTGGTGGCCGCCAGTAAGGTGAAAGCCCTTGGCCTTACGGTCATGTGGTACAATCAACCGTACAGGTAATCGGTATTCCTTCCCCGGAACCAGTTCGCCCACACGAATGGTAATGAGCTTCTGTCGGGTCATTACTTCCCCACGAACAGGATACCAATCCTTCAACACCTTTACGTCGAGCGTAGAGGCATCACGAATGGCGGCCATGTCGAATAACTCGGCAGCCGGCGCAGTGACTACGCCAAACCCCATCCCTATCAACAACCAAACTTTCATGAACTTCATTTTGTGATCAATTTAAGTGCGCTCTCAGCAAATCGTTTACCCAGTGTTTTGTATCCCTCAGCCGAGTAATGGAGATCATCCTTAATTTCTTTTCCACGTCGATTCTTGCCGTCATTCAGATCATCGGTATCCACCCAGACGAAACGCGAACTGGAGGCGGCAACTTTTACCTGAGCTTCGCGAACCATCGTCCAATGCGGATACTGTTTGTTTCCTAAATCAAAATCACTGAGCCGGCCAATGACAAAACCGATATCGGTCCGTTTGAGATCAGCACTGAGCTGGGCGTGCAACCCTAGCAGGCTGGCTTCATATACCGGACCCCACAGCATCTTGGCATCCCGTTCGCCCTGCATCCAAATAAAGGTCACAGTCTTTAACTTTTCACCTTTAATTTCCGAATTCACTTTGCTCATTAGGCGGTCGAACAAATCCCCGGTCGTTTTGGGTTTTTCTCCCGCTGGCGATTTCCAGCCCTTAAACCATCGCTGAATCGGTTGCCCACCGAGTGCGTCCTGCACCACGATCACATTACCACTGCCCAGCGCCTTCTCTACAGCCGGCGTAAACGCCTCCTGCGGCCGGTGGCCTTGCATGTTTGATTGGCCGGACAGGATAAAGAGATGCTTAGCGTTATCGGCATAAAGCGAATTGGAAATAACGATAACCAACAAGAAGGTTGCTTGAAAAAGGTGTTTCATGCGCGAGCGCATCCTGAAGATCGTCTTCGATGAAAACAATCCTAATCGGATGGGGCCAAAACTACGGATTTGCCTTTGGACCGCGGGTCGTGAACCGCCTTAAATTTGCCCTCAAACCATCCCACAGCCTGAGTCGCTCCCATGGAGTTATACAACTTTAGTTGATGCCCCCGCTGCCGGAGTTGATTCAACACGCTTTGGCCGGCTTTAAGCTCAATACGTAGGGTGTCAGGCTTCCATTGATGATGAAACCGCGGTTGAGCCAGTGCCTCGTTGAGAGGCAATCCATAATCAAGCGTGTGCACCATTGCCAACAAAGTCTGGGTAATGATCGTCGGCCCGCCCGCAGCTCCCACAGCCAGTACCGGCTGGTTTCCTTTAAGTACCAGCGTCGGGCTCATGCTTGATAAAGGTCGCTTCCCGGGTTGCACACTATTAGCTTCAGCTCCCAACAACCCGAAGGCATTTGGAGCGCCCGGGGCTGCGGCAAAATCATCCATCTCATTATTCATCAAAACGCCTGTGCCAGGGATCACCACCTTCGATCCAAAATGAGTATTGATCGTAGCAGTGATTGCAACCCAATTGCCGGCGCTATCAGCACAGGAAAAATGTGTGGTGTGCTTATCAAAAATATCCTCAGTAACCTTCGGCGGTATGCCATGGGATTTAACTTCAATTATCTGGCTGGGGTGAATGCGGGCGGCTAATTTCCGAGCATACCCTTTATCCATCAGACCACGTGGCACTTTGGCGAAAGCCGGATCTCCTAGCCAATGGGCACGATCGGCAAAAGCCAGCTTCATAGATTCGGAAATAAGGTGGAAGAAATCAGCCGATCGCGGATTAATCTTCTTAAGATTACGAGGCTCAAGCATGTTCAATATTTGAATTACATGAACCCCTCCTGAACTGGGTGGCGGCATACCGTAGACAGTGTATCCGCGATAGGTTGTCTGCACGGGTGCCGGTCGTGTGATAGTGTACTGGGCAAAATCCGCCTCGGATAAAACCCCGTCATTAGCAGTCATCCACGCTGCGGTTTTTTTGGCAAAAGGGCCCTTATAAAACCAGTCTGTACCGTGAGCCGCCACTTGTCGGTACGTGTTAGCAAGATCAGTTTGTTTTAAAACAGCTCCGGCCTGATACGGATTACCCTTGGCATCCAAAAATATCCGCGCTGAAGCCGGAAATTTTTTTAGATCGAACGATCTACCTTTCAATGTGGAAGCGTAGGCCGCTGGAATCTTAAAACCCTGCTCAGCAATTGCCGCGGCTTTGAGTAAATGCTTGCGAAACGGGATGCGTCCATGTGTCTCACTTAATTGCGCATACGCCATTAAAGCACCAGGAACCGCCACCGCAAGCGCCCCTACCCGGCTTAAATTCGGATCCGCCTCACCATTACGGAGATACAAATCTCGGTGTGCCCGACCTGGTGCCTTTTCTCGACCATTGATTGTAAAAACAGTCCCATCGGCTAGCCGGCAGACCACGAAGCAGCCTCCACCAATGCCGGAATTATAACCGTTCACTACCCCCAATGTTAAGCCCGCTGCCACAGCAGCGTCGATAGCATTACCGCCATCCTTAAGTGCCTGCACTGCTGCATCGGTGGCGATAGGGTCGACCGTTGCAATCGCCCCACCCAATGCACCTTCAGCTTTCAGCAAGCCAAGACACAGCAAAATGCCGCATAACCAACCAGCCAATCTTCTTTTAATCATCGCCAATCCAACTCGCTGTGGAGCTGGTTAAAATTCTCGTGACCGGTGGCGGTCACCGCCACCATGTCCTCCACGCGCACACCGCCGTGAATGGCCGAATACAGGCCGGGCTCCACGGTGAAAACTTCGCGCTCCAGAATCTCGCCACCACCGGTGGCCAGTAGGATTGGTTCGTGCACATCCAGCCCGATTCCGTGCCCCGTGCCGTGGCGCATTCCAATCCATTCCTCATCCTTCTCCGAGGTCGGCGCGCCCATGGAGTAGCCGCCCTCGCGGATCACTGCCGCCACCGCCTCGTGCACGGCCTGTCCGGTGGTGCCCGGCTGCAGCGCCGCGCAGCCGGCGGCATTTGCACGAACCACACAGGCGTGCATGTCTCGCACTATATCCGATACATCTCCGTTCACGACCGTGCGCGTGCAGTCGCCGCAGTAGTGCGTGTGATTATGCGTCGGAAAAATATCAACGATCACTGGTAAATCCTTACGCAACGGCCCCGTGCCGAAGTGATGACAATCGGCCACATGCGGCACGGTCACCACGATCGAGTCATGCAACGTGGTGCAATCATGATCCAGCACAAACCGGCTGATCAACTGCCGCACGCGCTCGGACGTCAGCGCAGCGCCTTCGTGCTGCAGCACGCCTTCCGCATCGGCCGGCGAGCGTCCGATCAGCGAGCACGCCATTTCCATGGTGGCTTCGGTGATCTTTTGAACCGCACGCAAATGCTCGAGTTCTTCGTGATTCTTCACGCGACGTTGCAGCACACCATAGTCTCCATCGTAATTCAGCGTGATACCCGCCTGTTGCAGCTGATGCGCAAAGAGAAACGGTAAGGTCCGCTCCACTCGCACTGTCGTCACCCCCGCCTGCCGCAGGCATTCCGCGCCGGCCTGCGCCAGCGCCGTGTCGCGGTCGCCGTCCAGCCCGCCTACGGGCATATAATCCGCAGCGCACCCGATACGATCGGCTTGTGCTAGCCGCTTGGCGCGATCCATTTCAATATCGCGCACCAACAACACCGTCTCGCCTCCCGGTAACTCGGCAAAGAAGGCCGAGTCACCAACGGAAAATTGAATTCGATGAAACAACGTCATGTTCACCGCCGGCACTCCGGCCAAAACTGTCGCTGATTCGCTCAACGGGCACCTTTCATCAACTCATGCGATTGCCGCGCTACGGTGGATACATCCAACTCGGCACTGATCTTCGGATATTTTCGTGAGGCCAAAAACCATTCTTCGGTAAAGGTTGCACGCCCTCCAGGTTTCAGAATTTCCCGTGGTCCGATAGGCTCCAGCTCGCACATGGGACGCTCGGATGGGTACCAAATGGACAGAGTAAGTGAGGCCATCTCACCATAGACTCGATCCGGGAATGTTGGCCACCGTTTCACGAACAATAGATCGTTACGCGATAGGTAAGCCATCCAGCCCGCCATACTGTCAAAGCCGAGTTTGGGTTTTGACGGCGGCCGATCGATTACCAGATAATTTCCCTGACGCGTGATAGCCGGATCATCTGGGGCAAAGTCGATCAACAAATGATCCTGATATAGAACGTACTCTTTAGGCATCCGGCTAACACCGCTCAAAGGCACGATGCAAATCCCCTGCCCCTGAGCAAATCCACGCCCCCAGTAACAGACCTGCCGTGTCTCTCTTGATATATTGATAACCGTTTGCCGACACACTAAATGCGCCGTATCTTTGGCCAAAACAAACTCGCGCACAATTTGGAAACCCGTGGAGGCATCCTTGCCACTGGTCAGTCGCGCGGCACGCGCCCCAGTGATCTCACCTCGATATGGTCCACGAAACAAAACCTCTCGCTTTGGCAAAATCCTTTCCGGGCCTATATCAAATCGGCCAGCACTTCCATCCCGTCGATCACCCGCACGTGTAGAGTCCAGCCAAAGCGCGTTCTTGCCACCTATAGAATACTCCAACACACGTCCACCCACAGCGGGACACAAGATGACTCGAGCCTTACCGTTGGTTAACTCAATGCAGTCATTGAATCCGTGAAATGCGATCACCCGCGCACCTTCAGCCGCCGACAGAGACGGCACCATCACCCCCAATAACCAAACCAAACTCTGCCAAAACTTCATGCGCTCACCGTAGCGTTTCCGCCCGCGCGCGGCAGCAAAAAAGCCAACGACAACCGGCGTGTTGCTAGGTTTTAAAAAACAAACTCAAATAAATCCTTGTCATCACGCCAAATCTCACGTAAACACCCCCGCTCACGAGGTTTTCGCGGAGTGCTCTACACTCCATTTATGCGAATACATCCCGATCCAGGTCAGGCCTGCTTTTCGGTATGGCCTTGGCTGAATCCTTCAGCCACTTCTTTTACTGCGTCCGGCAGTATGGAAGGAACACAGACCCGGACCGGAAAATATGATCTCAAAATCCCGCCCACGGCGGAGCCGCAATGCTTCCGCAGAGCAGCCTAATCGTCGTCATGGACGATCACGGCCTAATCCCCGTCACTCTGATCGCCAACCCGCGCCCAGCGATCGCGAATTCGATGCCCCGAAAGCAGCCGACAAACCTAGTAAGCCGACGGGCCGACCACGGGGCGTGTTTGGCACGTTAATTCCCGAATTGCAAAAGGCCATCTCGGGCGAGGGCTATTCAATACCTACTGAAATTCAAGCCGAATGTATTCCGCCTGTGATCGATGGTCGCGACGTGATCGGCAGTGCGCAAACCGGCACGGGCAAAACAGCAGCCTTCGCCTTGCCGATGCTGCAACAGCTTTCCTTTGAAACCCGCCGAGCCCGCAGCCGAGCACCACGGGCATTGATCTTGGCGCCCACCCGCGAACTAGCCGCGCAGATTGGCGATAGCCTCCAGACCTACGGCCGTTTCCTGCACCTCACCCACACGGTGATATTCGGCGGAGTGAATCAATATCGCCAGGTGAAAGCCATGCATCGCGGTGTGGACGTGCTGGTGGCCACTCCCGGCCGCCTGCTGGACCTGATGAACCAGGGCCACATTCAGCTGGAGCACGTGGAGATGTTCGTGCTCGATGAAGTTGATCGCATGCTCGACATGGGATTCATCCCCGACATCGAACGCATCCGCGCCGAGCTGCCGACCGAACGCCAGACGCTCTTTTTCTCCGCCACCATGAACGCCAAGATGGAGACCTTGGCACGCTCCATGGTGCGCAAACCCGTCCGCATTGCCATTGAGCCCGAGGCCCCGGCCGTGGAACGCATCGAGCAAGCTGTGCTGTTTGTGCATCAGAAACAAAAGGACAAACTTCTGCTCGAATTGTTAGACACCGTGGAAGGCGGAAAAATGATTCTGTTTACCCAGATGAAACATCAGGCCAATCGAGTGGCCGAAAAGCTGACTCAGGCCGGCGTCCGCAGCGAAGCCATTCACGGCAACAAATCGCAAGCCGCCCGCACACGCGCGCTGGAGGGATTCAAGCAGGGCCGCTTCCGGGTGCTGGTCGCCACGGACGTCGCCGCGCGCGGACTGGATGTCGACGACATCACGCAAGTGATCAATTACGATCTGCCCATGGAACCGGAAACTTACGTGCACCGCATTGGCCGCACCGGCCGCGCGGGGATGGAAGGTCAGTCCTATTCCTTCTGCAGCGCCGAGGAACGTTCGCTCCTACGACAGATCGAACGACTGCTTGGCAAGGCCGTTCCGGCGGTTCTGGATCACCCGTACCACTCCGAGGAAGCCTTCCATTCCAAACAGCCTGCCCCGAAAAACTTTGGCCGGCAAAACCGCGGCGGTCGGCGTCCCGGCAAATTCAAAGGCAATCACCGCAGCAACCATCGCGGAAAACGCGGCCGGCGTTAGCGCCGATCAGCCCTTCAGAAACCGTTCGAAGAATTCGTAGATCACCGCATTGCTCTCCGCAGTGGGCGCGTGCTTGGGGCGGTTGGTCATGGCCACGCGATTCTGAACGCCGAGGAGATCGTTGACCGCGATGGTGTGGTTGAGCGCCTCCCAACGCTGCGGGGGATCTTCCGAGCCGCCACTAACCAAAAACGGCCGTGGTGCCATGAGGGCATGCAACTCATGCAGATCGCGGTGGGCGGTAAGCAGCTGGGGATATAACCCGCGGGCGGGATTGTCCGCCGTGGGCACACCGCGCTTGCGCCAGGGCTTGGGGTGATAGCCGAGATACCACGGCTCCCAGTAATTCACGCTTGGCCGGGTATCAAACACAATGCCCGGATCCGACCACGCCGCGCAGGCAAATTTCTCGAACAGGCACGAGGCAAACATCGCCCACTTGCCACCATACGAATGGCCGACAATCCCAATGCGGTCAGCATCCACCTCCGGCCGCTGCGCCAAAACATGCCATGCATTGGCCGCTGCACAGCCGAGCATTGAGAGCGGTTGCACTGTGGCGTTTTCGATAGAGGGATAATATGTGGCATACGTACGGTTATTGGTCGTCTCTGTGCTACCGATGGACAGCGTCACAAATCCGCGACGCGCCAATTGCATTGCGTAGTCACGAAACGGGTTATCCTTTAATCCCACTGCGGATTCCGGCTCGTAATATACCGTCACCACTGCCGGCCGTTTGCCTTTGCCATTGGGAATGAGCAGGTAACCCGTTGTGCTTTCCACTGGCGTCCACTTAAACCGCACCTTCAACTGCCGAAAATTCTCCCGCCGGATCTCCGATAGGATCACGACCTTCGGCTCCATGATCAACTTGGGCCATTGCCCCATCAACTGCATCCAAATGTTGCGAATTTCTATTCGACGCCGACTCCAATCCTTTGGTGTCTCTACCTTTGACTCATCATTGAAAATCAACGGTGATCGATAGTTGCCAAGTTTACCTTTCCATTCGTTAGGCGGAATAAAAAACTCACTGAGCCTGTCAGTTGAATTCGACTTCGCTCTAAATTCAGATAACCCGGACAAAAGCATGGTGCCTAGAAAGGCTCGCCGGTTAATTTGAAATTCCATTCCCAATTCTAACAATCCGGATTAAATCCACAAGCAGCGGATCAATAATACCTATTAAAGAGGCTCGCTCAGAACTGAATCAAACGGTAGCTTGACTCAAGACAACAATACTCAATGCATCAGAAGACCACACGAGAGTAAGATAGGATACCAATTGTTTCGTGGGAAATAACACACAACATTCCCGTTCTTATGCAAGCCTCTCAACACGATGAATAATTAATTGAGCCTACTGGCGATAACGCAGAAAATATCCCGCAAAATCACGACAATCATTGGAGAATACTGAAAAGAAACATGTCTGATAGTCATATTGCAGCACTCTTCGAGGAGTGGAACACCGCACTTCAAACCGAAGAACCCAAGAACGTAACGGCACTTTATGAGAGTAACGCCATTTTACTGCCCACTATTTCCAATCAAGTTCGCCATAACCATGAGGAAATTGAGGACTACTTCATCCATTTTCTAGCGAAGGGTCCGAAGGGTGTCATCAATGAATCGAATATCCGCACCTTCGGCAATATCGCGATTAACTCCGGTATTTACACTTTTACATTCAGTGATGGCAACTCCGTGCAGGCCCGATTCACCTACGTTTATCGGTGGAATGGTCAGCGTTGGCTGATTGTAGAGCACCATTCTTCTGCGTTGCCAGAAGGATGATCCCTAAGCCTTCATCAATCTTGAGAACGATGATAAAAAACCCGCAGAACCTAATCATCATCGGCCAGCTTCTGATGACCGTTCCTTTTGGTAGTGCTCAATGCCTTTACATAGAAAGTTGCAATCGTCTCCGCAATAAACGAAACAAATCGTATCTTGCCAACGCCTCTTGATCCGAATCCTACCAGCATTGTTGATCATTCTCGGCTGCAATGAGCCGCTGACTTCTGAACGCACCGCCTTGGTTGCTGTAGCCAGCAACTTTGCTTCAACTGCAAATAAGTTAGTTAACGTATTTGAAAAGGAAACCAACTATCGAATCAAACTCGCCATCGGTTCTACTGGAAAACATTTTGCCCAAATCCAGAACGGTGCTCCATATGATGCCTTCCTCGCTGCGGATAAAGAACGTCCCAAAATACTCGAGCAAACCGATCTGGCTCAAACAGACTCTCGGTTTACCTATGCCCATGGCCGTCTGACGCTGTGGAGCCCCCAGTCAGATCTGGTGGATTCTAACGGTAACATCCTTTTCAGTGATATGTTCAAACACTTGGCTATCGCCAATCCACGCCTTGCACCATACGGCCGTGCCGCTGAAGAACTACTGCTTCAGCGTGGTCAATGGGATGACCTAAAGCCCCGGCTCGTTCAGGGCGAGAACATCGCTCAAACACTCCTCTTCGTGGATAGTGGCAATGCCGAATTGGGACTGGTCGCGACAGCGCATGTCAAAGATCGCGATGGATCCCATTGGCTCGTACCTGAGGAGATGCACAACCCAATCGAACAACAGGCCGTACTCTTGACCTCCCATCCGGCTGCCCATGCGTTTCTGGAATTTCTTAGGACAAAACGCGCCCAGAAGATCATCCTTACTGACGGTTACTCCGTGCCATGAATCTGCAACCTGAAGATTGGAACGCACTTTGGATAACGCTGAAACTGGCAGCGACTTCCACAATAATCCTAATTATTCTCGGCACACCTTTGGCTTGGTGGTTATCTCAAACTCGCTTTCGAGGTAAGTTCCTGATAGAAGCGATTGTAGCCCTACCACTAGTGTTGCCGCCCACGGTATTGGGATTTTACTTGCTAGTAGCACTGGGACCTAATGGTCCAGTTGGTGGCTTTTTCAAAGCCATTGGCGGCCAACCACCCGTGTTTTCGTTTGAGGGTTTGATCATTGGTTCAGTGATCTATTCAATGCCATTCGTCGTGCAACCCTTGCAGGACGCGTTCAAATCCATTGGCACTCGGCCGTTAGAGGTTGCCGCCACATTGCGAGCCACACCGTGGGATCGTTTTTGGTTCGTAGCAGTGCCGTTAGCCCGGTCAGGTTTTGTCACTGCCGCAGTACTTGGTTTTGCACATACGCTGGGTGAATTCGGCGTGGTATTAATGATTGGCGGTAATATTCCAGGTGAAACACAGGTCGTGTCCATAGCTATTTACGATCACGTAGAATCGCTCGCTTACACACAAGCGCATTGGGTGGCGGGCACGTTGTTGGCTATTTCATTTTTGCTGCTGGTCGGCGTGTATGCCGGCAACCGGAAATTCCGCGTCTGGAAACCATGAGTATCGATGCCCATATTCAGATTGAACGCGGCACGTTTCAGTTGAACGCCAGACTGGAACTGCCGGCACGCGGAGTGACGGCGGTGTTCGGCCCTTCCGGCAGCGGTAAGACGACTCTGCTACGTGCCTTAGCCGGGCTAGAGCCCTGCCCCGATAGTCGAGTAATCGTCAATGGAACACCTTGGCAGACCCCCACCGAATACCTCGCCACACATGAAAGGCCAGTTGGCTTGGTCTTCCAGGAACCGAGTCTGTTCGATCACCTGACGGTACAGGCGAATCTAGATTTCGGTCGCCAACGTATCTCTAAATCAGCGCAAACCATTCCTCTGGATCACTCGATTGAACTATTGGAGATCAGCCCTTTATTGAACCGGTATCCGCATCAGCTCTCCGTCGGCGAACAACAACGAGTTGCAATCGCGCGTGCACTGGCAGTGTGCCCAGAATGGCTGCTACTTGATGAACCTCTGGCCGCTATGGATGCCGCCCGCAAGCGGGAGATACTTCCTTACCTCGAAAACCTATGCCGCGAAACCGATCTACCAATCCTCTACGTGAGCCACTCCCGTGAGGAAGTCGCCCGGCTGGCAGATCACCTCGTAGTGCTTAATGAAGGCAAGGTTATCGCCAACGGCCGAGCGATCGAAATTCTTTCTAACCTCGCTCTACCTTTGGCCCGCGAGCCAAACAGCGCCGCCATTATCGAAACCACCGTGGCCGGCCAAGACCACACCTTTGGCCTAACACTGCTGGATTTTGCCGGCGGCCAGTTTCAAGTGACGCACCATGATCTACCCGTCGACACGCCGGTTCGCCTCCAAGTGCAGGCCAACGACGTGAGCCTCACGCTTGAGCGACCAACACAAACGAGCATACTGAATGTGTTTAAAGCGAAGGTCGCCGAAATGGCCGAAGCCGGCCCAGCACATGTGCTCGTGAAATTAACCGTGGATAGCAACAGCGATTCAGGCCCCACCCTGCTCGCCCGCATCACCCGCAAGTCCGCCGAGATACTCGCACTCAAGCCCGGTCGCGCGGTCCACGCCCAGATAAAGAGCGCCGCACTGATCAACTAACCTTCACTGGCGCGAACGAACTCCGCACATCGCCGCGCATACGCCCGGGCGTCCTCGGCCGTCTCAATGCCTTCAGCCTGATGAATGGTAAAATGCCCGGCCCAACCGATGTCGCGTAGACCAGCAAACACAGCGGCCGTATCCACGCCGCCCGTTTCCCAAATAGGCAAGTGATGAAAATGAACGTCGCCGCGACAATAGGTCGGCAACGAGTCCGGCCCATTGGGATCCAGCCGATGATTCTGGATATAGACATTCATGAGATGCGGCGCGAGCCTGCGCAGGGTCGTCACATCATACGGCTCGCCGCACAGCATCAGATTAGCCGGCTCGTAGATGAGACCAAAGTTGGGTTGCCCGATGGTTTCGAGATTGGCAAGTATTTGATCGACCGTTTCAAACACCGACGTGGTATGGCATTGGTGCGCCAACCGAATCCCGCGATCCGCCGCCTGCTTTGCCGCCTCACGCGCATGCGGCAAATCGGCGTCCGACTTCAAACAAACGCGAATGAGATCGCATCCGAGTTCTTCGGCAACATCCAGGCTCGGCCCGATCTTGCGCAGGCTGTTCGGTCCATCGGCATTGTTCAACGGCACATTGGAATCGGCCGTCACCATCGCCACGTGCAACCCGCGGGATTCCACCACCTCGCGCATGCGCCGCAATTCCTCATTGGGCGTTTGCACCCCACCCGCACTGGCGCGCATGCAAACTGCCTGATAACCCGTATCCGCCGCAATACCGACCAACTCCTCAAACACCACCTGCAGGCGCGTCTTGCACGCCGCCTCCACAATGCGAACAGACAGGGAAAGTTGCATGGGCGAAGTGAACACCGAACCTAAGAGAGGGGCAAGTTAACCCTGCCCCATTTTACATACGCTTTCCCTGTCCTATGACTTGGCTTGGCTACGGCATCTGGCGTTGCGTTGCCGCTATATGATTCTGCCCCCGGATCTTTAAAATACTTGAACACAGGAACTTCTCGCCAAGTGAATGACGAAACGTATCATGGATTTGAATTCGGCGTGAATGACATTAGTTTGGGCGGGTTCGTGGTGATGATGTCGATAATGTCATCGGCCAGTCCCAGGGAGTAATGATGCACAGTCTCATCCACTAGATCGGGGATGAGCGACTGCTCGAGCACATGCTGGAGATACGCCGAATTGTCATGGTGAGCGAGCACACCGCACTGTGTCGCGTCATACTCCGCAGCGGCATAGGATTCATCGGTCACCTGATACGCCAACACGCCACCAAATTCGATACGCACGTGGCGGCTTTGGGGAGTCACCTCAATGGCCGAGGCGCCTGAAACACTACCGGCACCTTCAATGGTCACATCCTGCAGCTCGTCGGCCACAATACCCTCGGTCACCTCAATGGTAAGCAATGCCCCCTCGTATTCCAGCCGTTCGAGGAACCACCATTCCGCCCCGGCCAACAGTGTGTCCATAGCTCAGGGTTTGCCACCCCAATTGGTCCACCAGTTTTGGAAAAGCTTTAACTGGTCCTCGGCGTAGCGGCGTTGGCTTTCGCTGAGGCGGTCGCTGGGATTGAAATGGTGCTCGTAGTCGGTGTCGCCCAGTAACACGAGGAGGTATTTGTAGTAAAGCACGAGGTCCGGGCCTTCGTCGAAGACGGACAGGACATGCAGTGCCTGCTCGAGTTCCTTGGCATGGCGGCGGGCAGTGGCGCAGCCTTCGGCAGCCTGCCCGCAAAGCTTGAGGTAATGCAGCACCTCGGCAGGGAGACAGTTGCCGATGCCGGTGATGGCACCGCGCGCGCCGCAGTTGACGAAGCCGTGAAAGACCTGCGTGTCCACGCCAGCCATCAGCACGAGGGTGTCTTCCGTGCTGGTAATGTGCTCGGCGGCATAGCTAAGGGCATCGGCTCCACCAAATTCTTTAAACCCGACAAGGTTGGAAAATTCATTGCGCAGATCGAAAAATAAATCTGCTTTTGTTTCAAAGCCGTAGTAGGGGCTATTGTAAATCACCGCGGGCAGTTCCGACGCGGCGGCTAGGATGGCGGCAAAATGATCGCGTTGCGCGGCCGGCGAGGTGCCACGGGAAAGGAGCCGTGGGATGACCATCAGGCCTTTGGCCCCCACCTGCTGCGCGTGCTCGGCATGAGCCACAGCGGTGCGGGTATTGACCGCACCTGTGCCGACGATGACGGGTACTCCGGCTTCGGTCAGGGCGGTCACGCCGGATTGGCGTTGGTCATCGGTGAGCAGCGGCCAATCGCCCATGGAACCACAGTAGACCACGGCGTTCATGCCGGCGGCGATGAGGTCTTGGCCTTTTTTCACCAAGCCCGCCGTGTTTGGCGTGTGATCGGCGTTGGCGGGCGTCATTAAGGCGGGGATGCCGCCACAAAATATCGAACTGTCCATGGTATCGGTGAGGAAGGTTGTAGTGGGCACGGTTGGTTTTGTCGATAGTGATTGCCCATTCCGCGATTGACGAATGAGCAGCTCGCGGTAAGAGTTTGCGCATGTCCAAACACATTCTGACTACCGCCCTATTGTTTGCCTTTGCCCTGACTGGTTTTGCGAAGGACAAGTACACGCCGATTTTTGACGGCAAAACGCTCAAAGGCTGGACGCAGCGCAATGGCACTGCGACGTACCGCGTGGAGAATAACGCTATTGTCGGCAAGACTAAGGAAGGCAGTCCGAATTCGTTTCTCTGCACGGATAAGCTTTACGGCAATTTTGACCTGAAGTTTGAGGTGAAGGTGGATAACGGCCTAAACAGCGGCGTGCAAATCCGTTCGCAGACCAAGGACGGTCCCAAGGGTCGTGTGAATGGGCCGCAGGTGGAAATTGAGATGAGCGGCAAGAATGGCGCAGAATCCGGTTATATTTACGGCGAGGCCGCTGGCGGCTGGATGACGCCTGCGGACAAGCGTAAACCGCACAAGCATTTCAAGGACGGTGAATGGAATGCTTACCGCGTGGTCGCCAAGGACGCGCACATTCAGGTATGGATTAACGGTGTGCAGATTTCCGACCTCGTGGATAAGGAAAAATTGAAGAGCCATCCAAAGGGATTCATCGGCCTACAGGTGCACAGCATCCGTAGAGGCAGCGGCCCCTTCGAGGTAAGCTGGCGCAACCTTGGCATCATTGAGCTGAAGTAACCTTTAATGATATTGAACATGAAAAAGTTTTTCCTCATCGCATTTCTCAGCCTCGCCACTTTGGTGCAGGCGGATGATAAAGGCTGGGTAACACTCTACAACGGTAAGGATCTCACCGGCTGGAAAACCACCGGCAACTGGCTTCCACAAAAGGACGGCTCACTACTCATCAAGCCTCGCCCCGGTGAGAAGGGTTGGCAGCGCTACTCCGCCTACCTTACCTCCGAGAAAAAGTACAAGGACTTCATTTTAGAAGTAGAGTACAAGTATCCACCCAAGGGTAACAGCGGCGTCTACTTTCGGATCGCCGACCCGCAGGATCCTGTCAAGACGGGCATTGAATGCCAGGTGCTAGACTCCTATGGCAAGGCCAACGACAAGATGACCGCCCATGACCACGGTGGAATAATCCGCACTGTCGGCCCCACTAAGAATATGTCCAAGAAGCCCGGTGAGTGGAACAAGATGATTGTCACCTGTAAGGGCTACCACCTCAAGGTGGACCTCAACGGAGAGAAGATCGTGGATATACAACTAGACGAGACTCCTGTTAAGGACCGGCCTCTTGAAGGCTACATTTCCCTGCAAGACCACGGTGAACCCAACAACCTTCACTTCCGGAACATCAAGATCAAGGAACTCAAATAAGTGCTACTGAAGCTCCTCCAGCTTGCCTGCAGCGGCCTCCCATTCAGGGGTGAGACAGTCTAAGGTGGTTTGAGCTGAAATCAGGTCGCGATTGATGGTCATGGCTCGCGCGGGATTTTCATAGGTCTCAGGTTTCTCCAATTCCGCGGTTAGCTCTGTGATTTTCTGCTCAGCTTTCTGAATTTCCCCCTCGAGACGTTTCACTTCCTTTTCTACTCCACGCCGTTCGCGGCTGCGAGCCTGACGGGTTTCGGCCTCGGCGCGTTTCTGAGCGCGCCGATCCACCTTCACCTTGGCTGGCGTGGCCTTGACCGGGGCACCGTTGCTGCCCAGCGTGAGTCCGGCCCGGGCGGTTTCGGCCCGGGTCTTTTGCAGATAATAATCGTAGCCACCTGGAAAGTTACGAAGTTTTCCAGCGTTAACGTGGATGGTGTGCGCAGAAATGGCGCGGATAAAATGGACATCGTGGCTGATGAACACCAGCGTGCCTTCGTACAGTTCCAGCGCGGCAATAAGCGCATCGATGCTGGCCATGTCGAGGTGCGTTGTGGGCTCGTCCATTAGCAGCAAATTTGGTGGATCGAGCAGAAGCTTCACCAACGCGAGCCGGCTCTTTTCCCCGCCGCTCAATACACTCACGCGCTTGAACACATCGTCCCCCCTAAAGAGAAATGTACCGAGTATGGTACGAGCGCGCTCTTCGGTCAGCGCCTGCGGACAATCCGTAGCCTCCTCCAAAACAGTGGCCGCAGGGTTCAGTACGTCCACGCGGTTTTGGGAAAAATAACCGGCCTTCACGTTGTGCCCGAGATCGCGCGTGCCAGCTTGGGGCTCGAGTACGCCGGCCATCAGTTTGAGTAGTGTGGATTTACCCGCCCCGTTGGGGCCCACGAGCACGGTGCGTTGACCGCGCTCCACCTCGCATTCCATGCCGGTGTACACAGTATTGTTGCCGTATGCAAAATCCATACCCTTGAGCGTGAGCACGCGCTGGCCGCTGCGTTCGGGTTGAGGGAAATGAAACCCTTTCATCCGGCGATCCTCGCCCTGCGGTGCATTCACCAGATCCGCTTTCAAACGATCAATCTGCTTTTGCTTGCTTTTGGCCTGTGTGGCCTTGGTGTTCTTCGCCCCAAACCGATCCACGAAGGTTTGGAGGTGATCGATCTGCCGTTGCTGATTCTTATGCGCGGCCAGTTGCTGAGATTCATGCGCGTCGCGCTGCTGCAGGAACGAATCGTAATTACCCGTCCAGCGAAACAACTGCTCACGACGCAACTCAAGGATACCGTGCACCAGTTGATTAAGAAACTCGCGGTCGTGCGAAATCATCAGGATCGCCCCCGGATAATTCTTCAGATACCCCTGCACCCAGATCAACGCCTCTAGATCCAAGTGATTGGTCGGCTCATCGAGCATCAACAAATCCGGCTCCTGCACCAGCAACCGCGCGAGGTGCGCGCGCATGACCCAGCCGCCGCTCATCTCGGAAGCCGGCCGGTCAAAATCGCTAGTCCGAAAACTCAACCCCCCCAGAATGCGCTTTGCCTTAGCCTCCAGTTGCCCGCCACCGGCGTCGTTGTACAGCTCGTACGTCTCCGCCTCCACGTGTTCGCCGTTAAGGATTTGTTTACGCGCCTCGAGAAATCCAGGTCGCACGGACAACGCCAATTCCAGCACCGTCTCGTCGTTCACCGGTAAACTTTCCTGAGGCAGAAAGCCGAGATCCAAATGACGCTGCAGATCCACCGAGCCTGCATCCGTGGATTCCTCGCCA
>Ga0208624_1000370_pt1 | contig 23532 bp, 20 predicted proteins | sample Knorr_S23_td_DCM_FD_185607 | JGI IMG/M metagenome (GOLD analysis project Ga0208624, IMG submission 185607) | Marine microbial communities from Southern Atlantic Ocean transect - Knorr_S23_td_DCM_ad_71m_LV_A (SPAdes) (version 2) | ecosystem: Environmental > Aquatic > Marine > Oceanic | place...
TCTTCAAAAGTCATGCAAAGCGTGTGGTGGTCATTGACATCGGGGGCAGCGGCGTCGCCAGTGGGATATGTCTTAACCCACTCGACACCATCCTTTACCAGTTTCCGTACAGCAGAACGGGCCTCCTCAGGTCCATTAATCAGAAGAACGAGGCCTTCCATGCCAATCTTACGGTAGTCTGGATTCCAATCCATCAACCCCCCGACGCCGCAGATTTCTCGACCGTTCGCAGACAATCGCGGGCCAGCGACGACATCCTCGGCAATGGCCTTCTTCAACCAGACATCAATATTGAAGAGGCTTCCTCCACTGCGAGCGGAAGTGTAGCCGCATTCTAGTGCGAGTTTGGCGTTGGCGGCTGCCAAAAGGGTCACATATTCAACAGGATATTTGATATCGAGATCTGCCAATTCAGACACGTTGAAATAGGTAGGGTGGAAATGTGCTTCAACCAATCCAGGGGTCACTGTCATTCCTTCGGCAGAAATGTGCTTGACCTGAGTGGGGTCGAAATTCGGTTGGCTGTCTCGACCGCCTACATAGGTTATTACTCCGTCAGTGAAGTGGATTGCCTGATTCTCACACGCAGCCGCGCCCGTACCGTCAAATAAACGACAGCCTTCTATTACTGTAGTTCCGCTAGATGCCTTCATATTCGTTTCCTTACAACAGTGTTTGTTCTATTGTAACAGAGGAAACTAGTGGCTTGTTAGTCCGTCATCCCGGCCAACCGTAGGTAATAAACACCGCGAAACGGACGGTTGCGAAGGTCTACTTTGCCAAAGTCGTAACGCAACAGGAATTCTATGTGTTCGGTAAAATAGCCAGGTTAAAAAGCATGATGCTCGTTCGCGGAAACAAACAAGAGACGCGCGCTCACTGTCTCAATTGGTATTTTGAACATTTGAGAGATGGTCTCGCGATAGGCCATCAGCTGCGGTTCATAATGCTTTACCTTCGCTGAGAGATCTTCATTCTGTTTCCCGAGCTTATCGGTTTTGAAGTCAACGATGTCTGCAGAGACAACACTGCCGTCGAGAATCCCAAGCACGATCCGGTCAACGTAGCCGCGTATCAATTGCCCACCGACTAAAGCTGTTACAGGCAATTCGTTAAAAACCCGGATTTCATCAGTTTGTTCAAAATTGGCTAGGCTGGAATAAAAGGCTTGTGAGAGTGTAGTTGCTACACAATGGGTTTTATCAATGGAATTGAGTAGGGTGGACAATGAATCTGGAAAATCGATACGCTTGTTGCTTAATGCTGTAAGCATGTCGGCAGTCGAAGAAGAGTTCCACCACTCCACGTGTTCGAATGCTAAATGTACAAGAGTACCGAAATTCAACGCACCGGCGTTCTCAGGCCGGAATAATGCGCTTGAGTGAAATAGATCACCGCCTTCCATGCTGGATGGCGAAGCCGTTGCATAGTTTGAGTTTCTTTCAATGTTGGTCCTGCCAAGTTTAGGCGAGAAGCAGGGGCGATCGTCCACATGAAGATGCTTGCCTGGCAGTTTTCGGTACCAATCTGAACAGCCGGCGGAATAAATGATCGTGCCCGGTTCCTGGTTATACTCGCCGGAGATCGCGAATTGAATCAATGCGGCAACTGAAACAGGAGGTTGTTTAGGGGGCTTTGTCGCACAGGGACCAATAAGATACAGGGCATGAGCTGCCCGAGTTAACGCTACGTATAGCACACACATTGCTTCCTGAGCCTGTTCATGCAATGTTTCTTGGCAAGCAGAACGATAAGGGTCTGTTAGCAGGGTTTGGATTTCTTGGCTACGGTAAGCAAAGACATTTGCGGGCAATTGGGTTTCTTTCGAACGTTTTACGGCAAGATCTGGTGTGCGGGTGAGTTTGTTTTCCAGTGTAGGCAGAATCACGGCATCAAACTCAAGTCCTTTGGACTGATGGATAGTCATGACTCTCACGCAAGCATCACTTTCTTCTGCGAAACGCTCGATTTCCACCGCCGCTATGAACTCTTTAAGTCGGATGGGGTCGCTTGCGGAGTATCCATCTGCAAACTCAACTAATTGTTCAACACGAAAGTGCTGAGTTTGACTCAAATTAGAGCGTAGGGCGTCAGCGATAATACGCAGGTATCCGCCCAGTCCCTTCTCAAGTAAGAGATCCCATTCCCGTGTATAGGTTGAGGAAGTCATACTTGGGGGGCTAGCATCAGTGTTTAGTCTGGATGCGAGTGGTGAGTGGTTGATTCGGAATATTGCTTTTGTATCGCCTGGATGCTCTAACAACTGGAGCCATGTCATTATGAGCTGGACAGGATAAAAACGTGTTAATGGGTTTCCGCCTTCTTCACTCGCCGGAATACCTTTTTCATTCAAAAGCTGTATTAGACGGCTGATCTCGTCGTTCTGCCGAACGAGTACACCGATCGTCATTTCTTTGTTTTGTTTAATCAAATCCCCTACTTGGGAAACTGATGCCACTAGCGCATTTGACGAACGTTCCCCTTTATTGGGGCCTGCATCAGAGTTGCGATATTCAACGTATCCGGGAATCTCCAATGCGGATTCGTGAGTTTGGAATTCGTCTGACCAATCGGCTAATGTTGGTCGAAGTTCGGCAAGCCTTGGGTGGCTCGTGAGATTGCCGAAAACGTCATTCACAAAATTCAAAACCTCGTCTGAGGATCGCCAACTCTTTTCCATATGGTCCGAGTTGAGGTGTTCTACCGAACTTGAGAGTGTATTAAAAATTTCCCGTCGTCCGCCGCGCCATCCATAGATAGCCTGTTTTACGTCACCAACACAAAAGAGTGACGATTCAAGGCCTCCGGTTTGACGAGTCACTTCATTAACAAGGTGTTCAATCGCATTCCACTGTTCCACGGATGTATCTTGAAATTCGTCCAGCAATAAGTGGCGGACATCACTGTTAAGCCTGTGATTCAAGTCTGCTGGGATCGTTTGGATATGGGATGCGAGACGGGTAACATCCGAGAATTCTAGTTGGTTTCGTTGGCGTTTACGATTCCAAAATGAGGTTTCAAACCTCTCTAGCAATTCATAAGTAGCAGCGGATTGATGGTGAATCTCAAGTGAGTAATACTGCCGCAGGTATTCGATCAGTGGTCTGTATTGCGCCACTAAGGAGTCAGGGATTTCTTTACGTGAATAGGTGGATTGGCCTCCGATGATCTTACTACTGAGCCCATTTTTGATGAGCCATTCGAAGTCTTTAGCACGAAAGGCGGCGATGTCTTTCAAGATGGCGTCCTTAAATGTCGAATTGGGCTCGTGTCCGGACGATTGCTCGAGAGTCTGTAAGGCTTCATCTAAATCTTCTGACGTCATGGAGGTCGGATATAACAGACCATTCCACGATTCAAGCGAGCTCTGCGCGTGAATAGACCTTAGGTTTTCTACCGCCTTTTGCAAGTCGAGGGTAACACTCCGTTTGCTTATCCCCTTATTCAAGAGCATTATAAGACGTGTCAGATCCGTGTTTTTGCCATAGCGTAGTACGTCATTAACGGAGTTCTGGACAGCATCGGTGTATTCTGGACTGCTGAAAATAGACCATCCCGGGGTGAGACCGAATTCAAAACCTAATTGAGTCGCCCAACTTGCAAAAAATGAGTCGAGCGTACCAATGTTGAGCGAATGAAGATTGTGAATGACGGCATTTAAAGCGTTTTCTAGCTGGGCATGCGATTCAATTCCTGCATGCGTTTGTAGCTCGAAGAAAGACTCTTCGTCAAGAATGGCTGCGGCTAGTCGTTCCAGAATTCTATCCCGAATTTCACCAGCAGCCTTGCGAGTGAAGGTGGTGGCCAAAATGGCACTTGGTGGCACCCCCTCGCTTAAAAGATGGATGAAGCGATTAGATAAGCGGAACGTCTTTCCGGTTCCCGCCGAGGCCCGTATCAACAAGTGGTTGAGCATATTCATTGAGCCTCACTCCGATGGAATTGCGGAAGTGGGGAATCTAAGGCGGTAAGTCCAAGTAGATCTGCGTAATCGTCGACCCGAGAATCGATGGAATCGGAAAGTGCGCCATAGTTACCCGAGCGAATGCAGCGAATTGCCTCAATCGCAACACTGTCCGCCTGTTGCAAAATAGCATCGTCCCATTCCGCAAAATTAACGTTGAGCCCATGTCCGTCATTACTAAGTGAAATGTATCCAAGTCGAACGGAAGAATCTCCGGTGATGTGTCGGGTTAAATGCCGGTACATCGGTAGTTGAAGATCTTTCCAGTAGGGAGGTTTTGTGATTTGGTGTGCTGCTTTTGGCGTAGTGATTTTGTCAGATGTCTTGTAGTCAAAAACCGCATAGGTATTCGTGGCTTGATGGAAATCGATCCGGTCGATGCGACCATGAACCTTGCAATCAGGTGCGTCTGAAGAGATGATTGCCGGTTCCAGAGAGTCAAACTCAACGTGCTGTATTTCCCAGCCTTCAGCTCGCCATTCGGCTTGCCAGCGTGAAAAAATGCTGAGACGATGAAAGATCTGTTCCAACTGCAGACGAATTGTGGGGTATGAGCTTTTGCCATAACGTCGACGGTATGTCGCTAACGCACGATCCCTTAGGTAGGCGTCAATCTCAACGGAGTCAATCGAATTCGCATACTCGGAAGTTCCGAATTGTTGAAGTACGTCATGGACTAGAAGCCCGAATGCTAAGGGCGAGAGTTCGACAGAGTCGTCCTCAACCGAACGAAGGCCCAAGACATAATGTAAGTAATATCGTACTGGACACTGTAAGTAAGCACGCAAGGAAGTAACGCTGTACGATTCCTGCATGTATGGCTCTAGTTTGACTTCTATTGCGGGAAGAGAAGATTCTGAGCTTAGCTGCTTTAGTTTGTGATTCGCGACGTTTACTCCACCGGTACTGAACCGGTGGATTAGTTGGGCCTGTTGCTCAAGCGAGCCATGCAAGAGAAGGCGTGAGATGATTTGTGGTTCGCCTGATTGGTTTGCTCGTTTTGTAAACACAAACAAGTCCCGGCTATGCTTAAGAAGCGCGAGGGTGTATGCGTCCCGTGCCAGCCTGCGTTGGTTGTTGTTGATCCCCAAAGTCATCCGCAGGCCGTCAGGCAAAAAGGTGTCGTTATTAGATGATGACGGAACGGTTCCCTCATTCAGGCCAAGCAGCATGACATGCCTGTGATTCGTCCACGGTGTATCGAGCCAACCTGCGATACTGATTCCGTCAATACTACTTTGCCCAGGCGCTAGCGCTTCAGTGATTTGGTCGATTAGTAAAGAGAGGTACTGTGTGGGCGTACATGGTTGCCCCAGCAGTTGATAAGCCTCTTTGATCTCAGTCGCCGCTGAATTAATGGCTGAGAGTGCGGCTATAAGCTCCTGATCCGTTTCTCGATGAAGTGTCCGTGATCCGTAAACGCGACTTAAGACGTTAAGGAATTCGGTGTGCAGAATCGCGACCATTGTGTCATTGGTAATGAATGGTTGTAACCACCTGGATAATTCTGTCCACGCTTCTGCAAGATTTGCCCAGCGTTCGGGCAAAGCGTCCAAATTTGCTGTATCAAAAGGAAGTCGGCTCTCGTGATAATCGGCTAGCTCAGCAATAACACTTACAGGATTAAGGCGTGGCGTAAGCGTTTTTAAGACTTCGGGATGTCGCAAGATGGCAGAGAGTGATTTGTAGCTTTGTTCGGAAATAAAATTGGAGATTAGTTGAATTAAAATACCTGGGCCAGTCGCAATCAGTTGCCGTCCGGCAGGAAGTGAAACATCGAGATCAAACTCGGCCAGTTGACGTTGAATTGATAATTGGTCCGACGCATCCGGGGTAGAAATCAAAAGTTCGGCCGTTGATTGGTTTGGAGGCGACGTGGCGATGTGATCGGCTACAAGAAGAGCCTGATGCTTGGGGTTTGCGGAAATGAAAACGCGACTGGGATCGATCGCAGATGAAGAAGCGTTCCATCGATCCGGGAGTAGGCAGCCGACACTGTCAAAACACTCGTGCATATTGTGTGGGGCAAAAACGAGTATCTTCGTTTGCTCGTTCACAGCACGCAGGAATTGGCGTTGGACTTTACTTAAATCGGCGCACCCAGCAACAACTAGGGATTTGCCGGCGGCAAATTGAACCTCGTCTCGTTGAATCGCAATGACTCTGGCTGTTTGCAGGTCCCACACATCGTGCTGATCTAGCGTGATGAGATATGCTTCTTGAAGTTTAGAAAGCTCGAGCCATCTAGCTTGTTCCAATTGGAGCCCCGAGTTCCCTAGGTATTTTACTACATCGTTGAAACTGATGCCGTCGCCAGACAACTCGCGATGGAGCCGGGCGACGGACTCTGCTATTTGCACCCAGGCAGTATTATTTGTTAGTGGGGGAGGGACGGGAAGGAAACTTTTTAGTTTGCCTGTACTGGAATTTGTTTTTAAGAGGTCTAGCCAGACTAAATGCTGAAAACTCTCGGAAGCAGCTTTTTTCGTCGCATACAGGGACTCTGGAAGTGTCCCTATGGTGATAATCTCTGGGGGGAGGTATGCGAGATTTTCTGCGAGCGTATGTTCAACCAGTTGTTGCTGTAATTGTCGAACTGCCGCTGACGAAGGCAGAGCAATTAGACACTGAGATAAATCCAGAATGGAATCCGCTGTGAAAGACTCAAGAATCCAGTTGGATAGCGAGTCGATCGGTGGCGTATCCCAGCCGAGGAAATGTGGTTCTGTTACCACGTAAGGTCCTTGGTTAAAGCATTAAAGATATAAAAGCAATCATTGTAGCAAACCTCGCTGTAAAACAGCTATTAACCAGCAAGATGGGCGCACGACGCAGTCAGTGCTTCCAGTACGGATGCGTATTTGTTGGTGCCTGAAAAGTTAAAAGTCCGCCCGGTCTCTGAATTAATCTCAATGGTTAAACCAATGTACTCGCGTGGTAAGCAACGTTCAAACTTTTCAGCCCATTCGATAAATGTGTAACCATCGGAGAGGTACATCTCGTCGACGCCGAGTTCAAGAAATTCGTCTTCGTCCTTGATGCGATATGCGTCTAAGTGGAAAACGTTTTGGGATAAGGGATATTGATTGCAGATTACGAATGTTGGGCTAGTTATTGAAGATGCGTCGCCACCGAGCGCGACGGCAACGCCTTGTACGAACCGAGTTTTACCCGCGCCTAAGGTGCCTGTAAGAGCAATGGTGGTTGAATTCGGTATGCATTCAACGAAACGATGAGCGATGAAATCAGTATCAGCTTCAGAGGTTGCATGGAGCGTAATTGTTCGTGTATTAGTGTTCATATCCATGTAGTTTAAGCTCGGTAATGTTGGCATTAGAGTCTTCTAAAGAGATGCCCTCTTCGTCGCGAATCACCCCGAGTTTATAAATATCGCGGTGATTGTTAGACGTCAAGTCAGCCGGAGTGAATTGTGGAGATGCGGTAAATAATAACTCGAAATCTTCGCCGTCGTATAACGCTCGCGCTAAGGCGTTAGGGTCTGCTTTGATTTCTGAACGAAGAGGAATGGAGTCGGCATACAGGAGTGCACCCTGATGTGCATTAAGCAGTGAATGTAAATCGATTACTAACCCGTCTGTAATGTCTGTCATGGCGCGGACAGAGTTATGCAGGGATAGTTCCAGTCCTATTTCGATTCGAGGAGTGAACAGTAAGTGATGACCTAAAATACTGCCCCCCAAAGGGCCAGTGACATAAATGTCGTCACCAACTAAAGCTGTATTGCGATATTTAAGTCCGTCTGATGTTTGATGGCCCATGATCGTTACCGAAATAGCAAGTGGCCCTTCGTGTCGATTGAAATCCCCTCCAATGATTTCGGTGTTGAACTCGGTCGCAAGTTGCAATAATCCTTCATACAACTCTTGTACCTGTGTCAAATTCCAGCGCATCGGAATGACAAGAGAAACCACAGCGTAGTCTGGACTTGCTCCCATAGCGGCGATGTCGCTGAGGTTCACGGCAATTGCCTTGCGGCCGATCATGTGAGGACTGTGACGGGAGACATCAAAGTGCACCTGGTCAACGATGATGTCGGTACTGACAACATGAGATGATTCGGGCAAGCTATGCACCACAGCACAATCGTCACCAATCCCCGTTTCGTCTTTCGTTTGCAGCGCAAGTCGCGTTTTAAGCCATGTTAAGAATTGCTGTTCCATGGAATCAATTACCATAAACGTTAGGTTATTCTTCCACACTATCCTAACGCTGAATCTTGGATTGGTAAAAGCCGGTTGTTATTCCTTGAAGAACTCACCAAAAAAGAATTCAGTGTCACGGTAAATGTAGAATGTGACTGGTTTACGGCTAGCTACGATTTCACTGTTGAGAATGTATTCAAGGTTGTCGAGACTTAGCGTTTCCCATTTATGAATAGCGAGCAGTACGTCGCCCGGGCGAATTCCCTGAGAGCTGGCAGGGCCCTCGTTGCGAACTTGCATGACTTTCAAGCCACCCTCATATTTGTTTTTGCCTGGTAAAGTTCGAAAAGAAACTGGGGAAACTCGAATTCCCAGTTCATTCCAGGCACGGTTGCTGGCTAAGGCGGTTTGTGGCAGCGAGGTCTCCATGCCGAATTTGACCGTCTGTTGCTCGCTGTCTCGAGTTATCAATATTTCAGTTGTGCCAAATCCCGATTCTATTAAGTTGAGATAGAACTCCGCAGCCCATTGAAGTTGGGAGTCACCAATTGAAAGTAAGACATCATTTTCTTGAATGCCGCTTGTCGCGGCTAAACCGTCGGGCTCAATATTGGTGACGATGACACGAGGACTACGGTTAACGATTTCAGTGGTTAGTTGAATTCCGGTGGACATGCGTTGCTCTACAGCCTGACGCAGAATTCGATTAGTGACTTCCATAGCCCTGTCCATTGGAATAGCGAATCCAATGGACTGAGCTCCCACTCGAACAGCCACGTTGATTCCGATAGCATCACCCTGAATATTAATCAGTGGACCACCGGAGTTTCCAGGATTGATACTGGCGTCCGTTTGAATCAGATCCTGATAAACCTGCTGTTCGGTCACCTGCACCTGACGTTGCAGGCAACTAACAATCCCCTTGGTAATGGTATCCTCATACCCATATGCATTCCCAATCGCGATGACTGTTTCTCCGAGCATAAGATCTGAGGAAGTAGCTGCGGGCATCGTAGGGAAATCTGTGTCGCCTTCAATCTTGATGACTGCTAAATCTGTCTCCGCATCAACCGCAATGATTTGAGCAGCGTAATCTTTGACCTCAAGTGGCGACGAACGACTTAATCGAACTTGGATACGGTCTATTCCCGCGATGACATGATGATTAGTGAGGACGTATCCCCTTTTGTCAATAATCAAACCGGTTCCCATGCCGTTGACCTCGGGATCATTACCGGCAAGTAGTTGCTGAGGTGGATTGGCCGGCTTGCGTCCGCTGATATTGACAACCGCTGGTGCTGCTTTGGCCACCGCCCTTACAACTGGTGTTGTACGTACATCGATTTCAATACGATCCTGGCTGTAACCAAAGGTACAGCCGAGTAACGCCGTCAAAAGAGCAATCAGATTAGCAAAACGAAGCCGAAACAATTAGTTGTACTACCAGTTATTAAGCTGCAGAATCATTAATAACTGTATTTTCGACACAATCCACACGCCGGTTCAGCTGATTGTAGCTGGTCGTTAAACTAGAGCTGGATTACCTAGATTCCCCCTTTTTACTTTCGGTACGAATGACTAACCGAAGGAATTGAAACATTAAAAACAAAAGCAGCGGGTAAACCGGCCATAAGCGGATCCAGGTTGATTTAGGCGATTCTGTAATAGGATTTCCGGACTCAAGTGCTGTGATATGAGCGTCCCTAGTCTCTGGCATTTGTGCTATGTCGAAAACGGCAAAAATTGAGATCACGAAAAGGACCAATAAGAGGATGAAGCAACCAGCTGTTGACATGACTCCCTTGAAGGAATCGCCCTCAGTCGGGTTGCCATCAAAGATCTCTATCCTGCGTCCCTTCTTGAGTGAAAGACTGATGAGCTCGGACGCTTCCCTCATCGACGCATATTGTACCCAGGAACCGGAGGGGTCAGCATCGAGCAGCATTTCTAATTGGTCACCTAGATCTTGTTGATCAAATTCGGTTTGGTTGAAGACATCACTTTGAGTGTTCTGAACAAACTGAGTTGAATTCAAAGGTAGGTCAGCTCTTCCCCAATTGAGAATGGCTCCATTTTCAAACTCTATATTTACGGTGATATTTTGGATGTCGTTATCTAAACGCCCCCCCATGGCGAAGACGTAGTGTGGAGTGCCCAACGCAGATCGGAGAAATAGTAAGTCATGCGTCAGGTGATTATAGATAGCATTGGTACCGGAATCGGCAATAGACGCATGGCCATGAAGGGTCGTTGGCGAGAAGTCAGATGTTGTTGCCGGTGGCAGGAGGGCGGCCAGTTTGCCACCCGCGTCAACACGAATCATTTCCAGTTCGTAGGCGAAGAGGCTGTCTGCGTCAGGAGAAAGGATGGCAACTGGAACTTGATTTTGTACAAGCGTGCGTAAAATGGTCTGACTTAGATCGGTTTGCTGTGATTTAGCAAACAAAACCAGGTCAATTTTCGGGTTGGCGAGGATGGATTCCCATTGACTACAATGGTCATCCTCGAATCGTTGGACGACGGAAAAAATGTTAGGCAGGATTGAGGGAGCGTACGGAGAGTCTGATTCCCCGATCCAGGCAACATTGAGCTTATGGGGTTGCATGCGATAGTTCCCGATTAAAGCCTGCGGATATGAAAGCCACCGTCCACGTTGAGTCTTTCCCCTGTTGAAAAAGACAATTCTCCGGAGGAAAGAATGCGTACGGCCGTGGCTACATCCTCGCCGGTCCCCCAACGTCGGATCGGGCTAAGTCCTTCGGTTATCAGGCGATCATACTTTTCCTTAACGGGTGCCGTCATATCACTTGCAATGACTCCAGGGCACACTTCGTATACGAGGATTTGTTCGCTCGCGAGACGACTCGCGAAAACCTTCGTCATTGTTTCCAAACCCGCCTTTGCGATGCAGTAATCAGCCCTGTTCTCTGAGATTGCGTAGGATGAAATTGAATTAATATTTACGATGATACCTTGAGGAAAGCTCTGATTTGAAAGCATTTGCTTCGCGGCTAACTGGGAGAGAAAGAAGGGACCTTTAAGGTTTGTATCAAAAACCATATCCCAGGATTCCTCTGTGGCTTCGAGCAGGTCACGTCTGCCTTGCGATGTAATGCCGGCATTGTTTACCAGCAAGTCGAGCCGGCCAAACGAATCATGTGTCTCCCCGATTATCCGTTCGCGGTCAACTCTTTTGCCGATATTCGCCTGACAGATGATAGCTTCTCCGCCACTGTTGACAATCGTGCTGCAAACTTGCTCCGCAGCCTCGACGTTATTTAAGTAGTTGACGACTACTCGATATCCGGACAGGGCTAACTCACGAGCGCACGCAGCGCCGATTCCGCGTGAGCTTCCCGTGATAATTGCGACTGGTGAAGGTTTGGTGGCCATAGAGTGATTGTGATGTAATACAAGAGAATCGCTTTGTTTTATTGTAGTCTCATGCAGAACGTCGTAAATGATGTAGATGTTCTGTGCGTTCGAGTAGCGAACCACCTGAGAGCAATTGAGATATCAGTGAATATTGAGATCCGTGAATTGATTCTAAAGAGGGGATGGTAATCGTAAAACCACCAGCGAGCGGTGGGAGCGGTGAAACACAGACTATTCCGTTGGCGCCATACTCATATGCTTCCGCTGCTTTGGAGAGTAACGAATTCAAACTTGCACAGTGAAGATAGGTGTCCCCCATTCGAATTGATTTAGAATCAAGGCTGATTCTGTTGATCAGGGTATCTTCACGATGAAGGGGTGGGATCTCCCCAAGTGTTAACTTACCGTTTAGTGCCACCGTTAGTGACTGGCAGGTGACTTCAAATGGTGAACGGTTGATTACCATGGTGACGCCTAGCTTTCCCTGTAATCGTCGATTCGAAATACATCTCTCCCATACTTCGCTACGGGGTTCTGAATTTCCTGGAGGCAGATTTTTACGATTTCTGCATCGTCGAAGTAGAAAACTTCACTTCCCATAACATGCGAAGTGTCTTCGCCCTTGCCACAGATCAGTACAGTGTCTTCTGGTTCTGCTTGAGTCAATGCCCAGACGATGGCTCGTTCTCTGCCGGGTATGACATAGGCGTCAGCTGAGCGTGTATAGCCGTCAAGCACATCGTGTGCTATTTCGAGTGGATTTTCATATTCAGGATTGTTTTCAGTAATGATCGAAACGTCTGCAAACTTTTCAGCCACCTGGCCCATTGCAACACGAACAGGTTTTGGTTGGGAGGCGGAAGGCCCGTAGACGACGATAAGCTTGCCGTTTGTCACCTGCCGTAGGGCGCGGATCGCCCGACTTAGTTGTTTTGCGGTGTCGGCACGATCCAGGAATACGTCAAACGGTTGACCGTGGGAGATGGGCATCAGTTGTCCGGGGGAATGGTCGTAGCTCTCAAGTGCCTCACATAGTTTAGTGAAATCCAGGTTGTCGAGCAGTCCGGTCGCGATGGTTTGCAGACAATTGTAGATGTGTTGATGACCTAAGATTGGGGTGAAAAGCTCGGCAGACGATTCGCCGGCGAAAATACGAAATTGCTGGCCGGAACGTCCTTGTTCAACGAGTTGGGCGGATACGTCAGCCTCATCGTTGTTTCCGACCGAAAGGAAGGGATGCTGAGTGGGTAGGAATTCGAATCGCGTGATCGGGTCAGCAAGATTAATGATGGCTACGCCGTTAGGTTTCAGTAACGAGTACGCCCGCCCTATGCTGTTTTCGTAGGCAGTGGGCGAACCATCGAATTCTTCGGCGATCGTGTCGACGCCAGTTAGCACGAGTCTGTCAAATTCCAGTCCATCGTAAATTCGGCTGGCAAGTTCTTCAGGGGTCAACTCTAAGATGACAGTGTCAGCTCCAGACTCCTGAAGGGTTTGTATTGCTCCGGTATAGTGGTCAGTCAAAGGGCCGTCCGGATGTTGAATCGTTGGGGCTATCACACCAGTTTGTATGCCGCAATGGTTGTACGCATGGGACAACAAGTGGGTAAATGACCGAGTAGCGGGAGTGCCGGTAACAGCAATGGTGCGTACGTTCGAAGTTGGATTGCCGTGAAGTGCTTGATTGAGCCTTGAGTAAGCTGTCCGAGTGTCCTGGACGAGGACCATTGGAATATTCGTAGGAAGTAGCCGCTCAGCCAAAATTCCTACAGCACCATTTTCAATAGCTACGTCAATTTGGTCATGCCCGTCACCCGCTGCGGAGACGATTGCGATAAATAGGTCACCGGGTTGACAATTTTGTGCATCCGTCGAAATGCGTGCAAACGTAATGTCTTCCGTGTTGAAAGGTTTGCCGGCAGGCAAGTAGTTGCTTAATTGGTAGTTTCGAAGAGCCGGATCCATGGCAATGCTATGTCAGGGTATGAGGGGGACTTGTTGACGATTCGCAACATCCTTGTTGCTTGGCCTTAACTTCCCATGATTTGTTGAATGGTGTCAACGCCGATTGTGGGAGGGAGCTTCGTGGCCCTGAGGGTGTGGTGATCGCTCTTCACGGATTCCATCTGAAATGGTTATAATCCCCTCAAATCTTTCATTTCATATTGCCGTTTAGCAAAGGGATCGGCGTTGGCCGGAAATCTAATACACGTTGGCGTTATCGATGAAGGTAAAGAAGACGCAGATGTTTCGCGGTTTCTACCTCAGGATATCCCTTTGTTAATTCACCCTCTCTCCTCCGAACTCGCGTATGGTTTGGAATTAGAGTCGATTGCTGCCGAAGTGTCGGTTGTCTTGATTCTCCAGTCACGACGAAAGATTTTATCCAACAGAAATATTCAAGATATTCGACGGCAATTTCCACTAGCGATCATCATCAGTATCGATGGTCGATGGAATGAGGGTTTGCGACGAAGCGGCGAAATATATCCTGGTGTCCTTCATTTGAGGGAGGGCGACGCGGAGTTTCGTGTGACAAGTCTGATTAATTGTCTTTGCCACGGTGCGCCGGTGGTGGCCCAATATCGTCCCCTGTTCAGTGCGAGAGAAGAACTGCAGTGGTGGTTGGCTTTGTCTGAGGCAAACATTGGCTTTGAATCGTTCCGATCGCAGGGCGTATTGAATCTTTATGGAAATTCAGATGCCGTTGAGTCACTTGCATTTGGCGTAGCGGTACAATTTAACAGAATTCGAGTTCGACCTCTCAAGCAGCTTGAATTGCTTAATCATGAAAATGAGCCGGATTTCCACGTGGCAATTGCTAGCTGCCGAGCCGACGTCAAATACTTAGCGCAAATCAATGCTTTTGAAACTCTTGACTGCTTGATCGCAGACAGTATTACCAGCGATGAGAGAAATTGGATTCGTTCTTTTAATGGTTGCCGGGTGCTTGATAAGCCCTTCCACAATGGCGATGTGATAAGCGGTTTGATCGAATCCATTGCTGTAAGGGCTGCTTTCGCTGCGTGATGTTACCGGGATAGTGCATCGACTAGTAATTTACGGGGTAACTCGAGCGTTCGTTGCTCTTTAGGCACAAATACTCGAAGCCTTTTGACGTGATGGTCGAATTGGTCGGTGGCCAAAGCTTTGACTACAGGTGACGCCTCTGAAAGAGGCTGGCGTTGATCTTTCTTTTCGTCAATTACGTCGATATCAAATTGTACTTCCAATTGCTGGGGTGCGGCGTCAATCAGCACGTGTTCTGAGTCGAGCCCTAGAGCATGAGCGAGTCGTTCTGATGCGAAGACTAGATCCGTAAAGGAATGTGACGCGGCGAGGCGGTAGACTTCAGGGTCGGAAACGGCATTCGATTCGAAAATTGACTTGTATAAGCTTCGCCGTGGCCCAAAGAGTGCCTCAGCAATTCCGGCTGCATCGTGTTTGGAAAGTAGCGTTTGGAAGGCAGGTTCGGTAGAACTGAAAAGTTGCGACGTGATTTCTGATTGTTCGCGTGAACGGTAGACCAGTCGCTGGAGCATCGCCGTAGCGCTGCGCACAGTCCGGTGCCAATAGACTTCAGAGAACATGACGTATCTGGCAAAAACCATCATCTCGGCGGCGGTTAAAGCTTTGTTTGAAATTAAGAGTTCGTGCGAATCAGGGAGAAATCGGAGTCCATTGATAAGGCGATTGCTGTCGAAATTTCGTCCGTACGGTACGCCAGCATGGAGGCTGTCGCGTTGCAAATAATCAAGTTTGTCTATGTCGATAGGACTTGATAAAAGCGATTGTAAGAACTGGATGGACGGCTCTTGGTGCTTACCTGAGAGGAACTGGATGATGTCAGTAGGTTCGAGATGCCAGTCTGTTCTTAGTAGGTTGCAGAGTTCTTCCGTATGCAATGCCTCGGAGGCAAAATCTTCGTGATGTGGGAATTGAGGTAACCCCATGTCCTCCATCGGGTGACAGTAGGGCCAGTGACCGATGTCATGAAGTAAAGCGGCAAGAATAAATAGTTCGATTTGTTCGCTGCTAAATGCGCTCGTAAATTCATCGCTTGCTTGAAAATGACGAATAAATCGTAGTGCTAAATGGTATACACCGAGAGAATGTTCAAATCGAGTGTGAGTGGCTGAAGGATAAACAGTTCGTACGAATCCAAGTTGTGGGATAGATTTGAGCCGTTGGAATGAGACGCTATCGACGAGTCTGAGGACTCGTGGCGTAACAGGGATATCCTGCTGAAAGGCGATGCGAATGAAGGAATTGCTTCCGTCCAGAGCTTTGAGTTCGGGTATCATTTTCCCTCACGGCGTTTAACAGGCAATAAAGGCGATCTTTCCTGCGATTAAAGCGTAAATCGCGAGTGATGCGATGAATAAAAACACATGGACAAACCCTTGCATGTACTCGAGGCTAAAAACGAATGCAGGTACAAAAGAGGCAACACCAACGACAGCCAAGGCGAGGATAATAACCGCAGGCAGGATCACACCGTCTGATTCCGTTAAAATCTCAACGACTACATAGCCGAAAATGCGCCAAAGAATGCCATACGATACTCCGATAAGTATCCCCTTAAGTAAGGTCGTGCGGTTATTGACGATTTCGGTGTCCTGTGGACGCAACACGACATAACCCAACAAGGACGTACCGGCTCCAAGTGCAATCCCGGCAAGCCAGGGAAGGAGACCGGAAGGAGTAGAGTTTGCGTCTGGAAGCGACGTGCGAACGATAAAGGCGAGGATGAGCCCACAAAGAATGCAACTGGTTGATATAACCAACTCAAGTTTGCTTACCGTAGTTTGCTGACGCCTAATCGAATCAAGTTTTGCCGGAGCACCGGTGCTCGTTGTCTCCCGCTCGTGAACGACAACGACGTCCTCGAGCCGAGGAATCTCAATGATAGTTTTGCAGCCGGGGCATGGACCTTTTTGGCCCGCATACTGGTCGCTAACCTGAAAGCGTTTGTGACAACCAGTGCAAATGACATCAATGGCCATATAGCATTCCTCAGTTGTGATGATAGAAACGTCTGAGGCACTAGTGTAGCAGATGCTGCGAGAAATTCACTACCGAATCACTCTTTGATTATCGGTTGAGTTTCGCCGCCAATGAATTCCTGAAGAATGCTTTTGTTGTCGTAGTCGTTAATGATGATCATCACCATAACAATGGTGATAAAAATCGGAATGATGGGCCCCAGAGTGAACATTCTAAAGATCCAGGTGTTTCTATTGTTTTTGTCAGCAACGAGGCTGATTAAAGCACAGAAGGAACTCATGATTGAGGTCAGTAGGATTAGTATAGCCAGGTCGATTGGAAAGTACGCCAAATCCTTCGTGAAAGGGTATTTGAAAATCCCTGCTACGACGCTAACGAACTCGAGATCTTTATCTTGTAGCTGCGGGTTATCAAAAATAGTCCCGATAAGCAAAATTAAGATCACACCCAAAAAAACCAAAGCAGCACAAATTGACCACTCGCCCGCCTGCGTTTTCGTAGCTTCGCGGATCTGTTCTTCAAGCTCAAGTTCAAGTTCAATGGAATCGTCGGCCATGTCTGGTCCAATCGTTCTTATTTGTAACTAAACACACTGATTAGTATTTCGGCTTAAAATAGCTCGGGAATTGAGTGAAATGTAGCCTCGGGACATTTAACTTAGGACTATTGATCGAAGAGCAGGTCATCTTCGGTTATTAATTGAAATGAATTAGCTGCAAGAGTATCAACGGCGAGTTCGATGGTGTCTACCATGAGGGCAACCACCGGTCTTCCATGGGGGCGAGAGAAGAGCGGATAGGTTTGTGTAATATTGATTTCAGCTTGTAATAATGCAGTACAGACGGTTAGCAAGGGCTGCCGAGTGTCGGGAAGTTCTAACGCAATCAGTTGGCTTTCGATGACTGGAAGGCCCGAGCGTTCGAGGATTTCGCGCCCAGTTTCAGGATTGCTAAGGAGAAAACGACCGAAAGCACATTCAGTAGAGTCGTTGATCGACAATGCCAGAATTTGCACATCACTTCCTTCAAATCGGCGGATCACCTCCATGAGTTGCCCCACTCGATTTTCCAGGAATATTGTAAATTGAGTTAGCGCAGGGTAATCGCGGCCCCGCATAGTTGTTAACTCGTTATATCCGTCTTCGCCAAAACTCATGTGTATCCTGTCGTCAGCATGCGTCGAATTAAGGTAGATTTATCATATCAACATAAACTCAAACCGAGAAAAACCAAATATATAAAAACAACTTAGTAGGGGCTGACAGTGGATAGTCAATTAATTTCAATTCGTGTGCGGTATCAGGAAACGGACGCGCAAGGAATCGTTCATCATGCAAACTACTTAACCTACTTTGAGAAAGCCAGAATTGAGTATTTACGAGCATTAGGTATTAGCTATCGTGATGTTGAAGAGGCAGGTTTGATGCTAGTTGTGGCAAAAGCAGAAATGACCTATTTTCAGCCGGCCTATTTTGATGATGAATTGACCATTGAAACGCGAGTTGTTTCAACCAAAGGGGCCGCGATTGTACATGAATATTTGATTAAACGCGGAGAGGATGAAATAGTGCAGGGAACCACCAGGGTTGGTTGTCTTACGAAAGAAGGGAAGGTCACACGGGTACCAGCGTGGCTAGGAGGAAAAGGAGACTTTCCGCGACCTGCCTAGAGGTCCATGTCTTCAAACGCATCGAGCAGGGAGTCCAGCGGATCGTTCGTTGGCGTGTCAAGCTGTCGCTTAGGCATAGGCTTAATTGAAGGGGTATCGAATGATTTTGCCGGAGATTGCGGGGCAGGGGATTTCGTAGAGTTTGTCGCTTTCTTAATCTCGGCCAGCGATTTCAAGATTACCCGGCGGGCATCGATTGGTCGGCCGAATTGACTCAAGTCGAGACATTCGATTCTACGTTGAAGCGGGTCATAATGCCCCGGTGCGGCAATCGGGAGTACTGCTGGCGGGGGAGAATCGTCAAAACGGCCGACAATGCCAGCGTCGTTAAGTAACTCTCCAGCTTCTTTGGGAGGGTACCATGACACAAACAGCATATCACCTCGTATGCCTTCGAGGCAGAGAGCATCGGTGCTTTCGGGCGTGATCGTCCTGATATCGCCGATGATGGATACTTCAAGACCGTCTTTCATCAAGAGAATAGCGACTAGCTCTTCTTCAAGATCACGATGGTTGGTTGAAGGGGTTTCTGTTTGGGATAGTACAATAACCAAAATACAGCGCCTTAATATTGAATGTTCCTTGACATTCTATGGTATTGACAGAAATGTTGGTCCGATACCCTCTCGGTCAGTCAAATCCTTGGAATAGCAGACGTAACACCAGCATAGAAACCAATCAACGTTCCCGCGATATTGGCTGCTAAGTCAGTAATCTCGAAGATTCTTACGGACGTTAAAGGCTGAGCGAATTCGAGGAGACCTGCTATAGCAACGACGGCCAAAAGGCTAAATCGTTGGGCTTCCCAGGCCGAAGCTAGGACCCCCCAAATGAAGAATGCTGCGAGGTGAGTATAGAAATCTAAATCCAAGAGACAATTTGTAATTAGGTCCTGCGGCGTTCCGTCAGCAAAATCAGGGACAGCGGACAACAAGGCCAAAGATAGCATGCCCAAGTAGATCAATGATAGGAATCTGACTAGTTGTGTACGTCTCATGCATTCAGCACGTAAGCGTGAGCAAATGCTGAATTGTATAGGTCCGACCAGAATTTGTAAAACGATGGAAAAGCTGACAGCGGCGATATCTTAGCGCCCGAGTTCTTTAATTCAGATCGTAAATTGCAGCGCTACTGTTTGTACGCTAACAAGTTCGTGTGGATCGTAGTATATTGAGGCAACCTGAGGCGGCTGGGTGGTTACTTAATTCGGCAACTGCTGCGGGCGGTTATTTAGATTTCGTTTCGAAGGAGAAATGTCATCCCTGTTTACTGGTGGCATTGCAATTCGCGAAGCTTCTGGAAACACTTTACGCAAAGGATGGGCGTCGAAAACAGCCGTCGCTTCCTGCTGGACCTCTTCCGACATAGGATTTCCGAATGCGTTAACAATGGGTAGTTGATCCACAACGAAACTTGGGCCTGGTAGGATGTAAAAACGAAAATAATTTCCCTTAGCGAGGTCAAATGTCCTACCGCCTGCGTTAAAGCAGTGCTCACGCCCATCGAGGGAGTAGGCCAATTCATACATATTCCCGTCGATACGGTAGTCGCGGCTACCCCGCCAGCCGAACTTGTTCGGCACATTGCCGGAAGACACACGGTATTCGTTAGCGTTTATTTGAGGGGTAATAATGAATTCGAAGTGAGCAGCACGTCGAGGCGGTTCGTTCTGTCTAACGATCTCGGGGTTGGCCTGCACAATCGTATCCGTTCCACCGCCGATGACGAGGGGAGTATCGTTAAAGGGTTTGGGCTCGGTCTTAGCACGATTCTTTAGTATAAATTTTTCTTTGAACTGGCTCATCGGGATTTCTAGAGATCCGCGCCAAAAGCCGTCGCCGGTAAATTCCAGTCGCGTAATCTCCGAGTTCTCTCCGGTGATTGCTCCTTCCAGTTCCGACGATTTGCACTCGATGGTGACATAATTGGGGCCGTCATCAATAATCGCAAATCGATGACGCGCGATCTGCCCATCGATGACGGTCGTTCTTGTTTCACCTTGGTAGGTGATTTCTAAGTCTCCAAACCTGTCGTGAAACCGTGCAAGGGCGTCGGCGTCATAATGCCCGGTAGACGTCAGAAACGCCATGCTCGCTTCCCTATCTAAAAAATAGGTTCCTGCAAGTCGTTGAGCAGCCAATTGCTTGGTTGGGGATTTACCTTTATTTATGTCTAAACCGGTCTCACTTAGATTGTCAGTCGTGGGCGGGTCGCCGCAGCCAACAATGATCAGAAGCACGCATAGGTATTTTAGGGTTGCAATCTTCCGCATTAGATTATCCTCGGTGAGAACAACAGTCTGAATCTATTTCCGTATTAACCGGACTGCATGGATAACGGTATGTGCGTTGTTACAGGAGTATGGCACCCAATTTCGTACGGCGATACGATCCCTGTTTTGTTTTAAAAGCTGCAAGTAGGTTTGCAGTCCAAAATTGTATACCAACTGGAGTGCTTGCTGACCTGTTACGTCACGCCAGAACTAATGTGCGGGGTTGAGTGTTTCTTTGTTATCGCCTTCGCTCCCGCTTTCTTCCAACCTTTCGGCGTATTTGCGAACGTCCTCTGTGATTTTCATGGAACAGAACGTGGGGCCACACATTGAGCAGAAATGAGCCGTCTTGGCACCCTCGGCAGGCAACGTTTCGTCGTGGTATTCAATCGCTCGTGCGGGGTCGAGGCCGAGTGCAAATTGATCTCGCCAGCGGAACTCAAAGCGAGCTTTGGATAGTGCGTTATCCCGGATTTGAGCGGCTGGATGCCCTTTCGCAAGGTCGGCTGCATGGGCGGCGATTTTGTAGGTTACAACCCCTTCACGGACATCGTTTCGATCGGGAAGTCCGAGGTGTTCTTTCGGAGTCACATAGCATAGCATCGCACATCCATACCAACCAATTTGTGCAGCACCGATTCCCGAGGTGAAGTGATCGTATCCAGGCGCGATATCGGTTGTCAGCGGGCCCAGGGTATAAAATGGTGCCTCGTGACACCATTCTATTTGCTTCTGCATGTTCTCTTGAATCAGGTGCATGGGTACGTGACCGGGGCCCTCATTCATCACTTGGCATCCTTTGGCCCACGCACGCTTAGTCAACTCACCCTGAACTTCGAGTTCCGCAAGTTGGGCATAGTCATTCGCGTCCGCGATAGAGCCTGGTCTTAGGCCGTCGCCGATCGAAAAGCTTACGTCATAGGCTGCGCAAATGTCGCAAATTTCGTCCCAGTGCTCGTATAGAAAGTTTTCCTTCTCGTGGTGAAGGCACCATTTTGCCAGAATAGAACCGCCACGGGAGACAATTCCGGTCATCCGTTTTGTTGTATGGGGCACGAACGCCTTTAGGACAGCCGCATGAATCGTGAAATAATCAACGCCTTGCTCAGCTTGTTCTATCAGAGTATCGCGAAACAGTTCCCATGTGAGCGCCTCAATGCTTCCTCCAGTTTTTTCAAGGGCTTGGTAGATTGGGACGGTTCCAATCGGAACAGGACTGTTGCGAATGATCCACTCACGTGTAGCATGAATATTCTTTCCGGTTGAAAGATCCATTACGGTATCAGCGCCCCACTTCGTCGCCCACCGCATCTTCTCGACTTCTTCATCAATAGTTGAAGTGACTGCGGAGTTTCCGATATTGGCGTTAATCTTTACTAGAAAATTTCGGCCGATAATCATTGGCTCGCATTCTGGGTGGTTAATATTAACCGGAATGATTGCGCGACCTCGGGCTACCTCCGAACGTACATATTCAGCGGTGATAAAAGTCGGCGTCATTGCTCCCCAGGATTGGCCAGGGTGCTGATGGTCGATGCGATTACGAGGAACCTGTAATTTCGGATCTATTTCCGAAGGTCGCGGCATTTCGTAACCTTCGGGCGTCGAGCACAATTGTCGGATTCGTTCGGACGCTTCCGGAGGTAGATCTCGTAGATTCGGATACTTGTCGGCTATCGTCTTGAATTCTTCTTTCCGGCCCAGGTTTTCACGGATAGCTATGTATTCCATCTCTGGAGTAATAATGCCCTGGTCGGCATACCACTTTTGAGTAACCGGATGCCAATCACTATCACCGTTCGCGCTGCCTTTGGCTCGCAAAGGCTTGCGCCTTAAACCAGGATACTCCTTAAGCCGGTTCTTTATGTCTTTAAGCTCGTTATACTTCTCAGAATGTTCTTCTGAGAGATATCCGTTATCCTCTGGTCTGATATCGCGACCGGAGTATTCTTCGACATCCGCGCGATTCAAGATCCAATCGCTTCTTACCGCCGGTAGTCCTCGAGTCACATCACCGTCGAATTCAGGGTCTCCCCACGGGCCGGAGCAGTCGTAGACGCGTACCGGATCATTTTTCTCAATCTCTCCATTTTCGTGCTCCGTATCAGAGAGGCGAATTTCGCGCATCGGTACTTTTAGTCCTTCGTGAATCTCACCCTTGACGTAGATGCGGGAAGAATTCGGAAAGAGTGTTGGGTCCCTTTCTATGGCCGAAATTTCTTCGGCATTGTCTGCATCGTCGGTAAACTGCCCTGGGAAATCTTTGCGTTGCTGGGCGTTGTTAAGGTCTGTCAAGACGGGCAGCTTTGGAGAATTCATTTCTTCCCTCTCGGTTTGTATCGGGAACTACTCGGCTAAGAAGGGACGGTTAGGTTCTGGAGAACGACTACGCTACCGTCTCGCTCCCTTCGTCGGTATGACCCGTATCAGGTTCGAAGGGTTGTTTCAAAACACACTGTCCAAAACTCTCAGCCCATAAGGGCACCCCTGCATATAGCTCTAGTATTGCGTTTTTAAAAAAAAGGTCAACACCCGTGGTGTTTGTTTGTGAAAACGCAGTCTGTACTTGCATAGGTGCCGTGCTTTTATGCGTCTGTTGTTATTCTGTTTCTTGTGAGCACAAAGCCTTTGGTCTTTGGCTTCGAGATTTCCGTCAGTCGGCTGTGAGTCGTCTGCCGATCAGCAGGGTCGGTTCGCGAGGGCCGATTTTCACATCTTGTTTGGAAAATGTCTCACTGCCGACTGGCTGATAGCCCAAGATGTCGCATACTCGGGAATTGCCTGTTAGAGAAGATTACAGTATCTGATTTCGGACCGCCCAGGCCATTGTCACTGGAACGCCATCAAGGTCGAATTTGAATTCCCTGAAACTGTCGACGAGCGGAATCTGTTTGTTAAAACTGGCATGGTAGAGATATCGAGGAAGCGTTGTCGAGCCTATAGGCGATTTAGTACCACTGTCTGAAGCAGAACAATGTTTGGGCCTTTGACTTCGAATTGCTCAGCAAGACTGAGCGAAGCAAACGTGATGAACACGTAGCAAATTACGTTTAACAGAGCGTGATTCTGTGAATGGTAATTGG
>Ga0208624_1000371_pt1 | contig 23439 bp, 16 predicted proteins | sample Knorr_S23_td_DCM_FD_185607 | JGI IMG/M metagenome (GOLD analysis project Ga0208624, IMG submission 185607) | Marine microbial communities from Southern Atlantic Ocean transect - Knorr_S23_td_DCM_ad_71m_LV_A (SPAdes) (version 2) | ecosystem: Environmental > Aquatic > Marine > Oceanic | place...
TTCGTGGCCTTCTTCTTGGCCTTCTTCTTGGTGGCCTTCTTCTTGGTGGCCTTCTTCTTGGTGGCCTTCTTCTTCGTGGCCTTCTTCTTGGTGGCCTTCTTCTTGGCCTTCTTCTTGGTGGCCTTGCGCTTGGGCGCGGCCTTCTTCTTCGCGGCCTTCTTCTTGGCCTTGCGCTTGGGCGCAGCCTTCTTCTTGGCCTTCTTCTTCGTGGCCTTCTTCTTGGCCTTCTTCTTGGTGGCCTTCTTCTTGGTGGCCTTCTTCTTGGTGGCCTTCTTCTTCGTTGCCTTCTTCTTAGCGGCCTTCTTCTTGGTGGCTTTCCGCTTGGGAGCCGCCTTCTTCTTGGCCTTGCGTTTGGTGGCCTTCTTTGCGGCCTTACGCTTGGTCTTCTTCTTCGCCATAGTGGTTTGTCTCCTTAGGAGTCAGACTCGAGATCTGAGGAAGGTGCCCGAGGACACCGTTTGCACAACATCAAGGCTGCAATCGGCGCCTGTTGAGGACCGCTTGCCTGAATCTGAGGTTGAAAAGCGAGCGTTGGGCTGGTCAAGGCTCTCCCAGCGACAGAATTGGGCCTCCCTAAGCAGCTCATCTCATAGCTTCCAGGTGACTCCGCGCTCTCCTGCGAACTTGCATCAGCCCCCCTACTGATCGCTGGCTCAGAACAGGGTCAGGTCCCAGGGCCCCGCCAAGGAATTAGGCAGCCCTATGGAAATCGACGAATAAGGGCAAATCAGGGCACATAGTGCCTAGTTCACGAGAACTCATCAGCGCTCTGCCTCTCCTCCTCAGGGACCCCCGCGGCCTGAAGCCTGGACCCGCGATCGCCTGAGTTAACCTCCCTCTATAGGCGCGATGGAACCAGTAAGGGTCGACCTCATTCGCCTCCCTCCGGGGCTATCCCAAGAGTGGGAACGCGGCGCAAAAATGAGTCGTCGAGGCGAGGTGAAGACCCTCAACGGCTCACTGACCGCCACCCGAGAGTCTCCAACCAAGCTCTATCAGCTCTCGCAAGAGCGCTCCCACCAGACATGCAAGCGCGAGCGCCCTTGCTGTGATCGGTCCTCCATCCGGTGCAGGGAGGCCGCTCAAAGCGCTGACCCCTGGAGAGGTCTGCCCGATGAGCGACTCTTCAGCTCCCCCTGCCTCAGCAGCGCAGGCTGAGCCTGACGAGTCGCTCTCCCCCCCGAGCTCAGCCCGCCTCTTCCTCCCACTGCGCTTCAGCTCTGCTGCGACGAGCTTGAGCGCCGGGAACACCCCGACCCCCCTCGTAGCGATCGCTTCGATGCTCGGCCGACCGGAGGGGTTGAGGAGCTCTTGTAATCGCGAGAGATCCAGGGCGTCACACAAGTCACGCTTGTTGAACTGGAAGACTAGGGGGAGCTCTGAGAGCTCTTGATGACGTGCGGCGACGAGGAGCTCTAGCTCTTCCAGAGCGGCGAGGTTCACCCCCACCGCGCTCGCGGAGGAGTCCGCGACGAAGACCACGCCGTCTACCCGCCCAAAGAGATCTTGGCGAAGGAGGCGGTGATGACCCTGCCCAGGCGGTGCGACGAGCTCGAAGACCTCTCCCTCACTCCCGAGGTGCAAGAGCACAGGCTCTGCGCCGAAGGCGACCCCACGATCCTGCTCCGCCCCGCCTCTCTTGGCGATGACTTCGTTCACGACGGCGAGGTTCGTCGACTTCCCCGACAAGCCTGGCCCCCAATAGACGATCACGGCGCGCGCTCTCATCGGACCACATCACCTCTCTGGAGGTCTGCAGCTCCTCGCACCAGCTGGGCATCGCTGAGCCTCATGATGTCGACGGCGAGCTGGGGCCCGCCGCTCCAGCGCTCGCCGCCGCGCTCCAAGGCCTCGGCGAACCACCGCCGCGCCTCTGCAGGCGAGCCAGCCTCTAGCGCCAAGAGGCCGCGCTCCCTCGCGCGCTCCGCCTCCAACCAACGCAGCTCTCGCGCTCGCTCAGCCTCCTCTGCCAAGACAAGCTCAGCCCGCGCGAGCCTCTTGCGCTCTCCTTCCAAGCGCAGCCGCTCGGCCGCGACGCCGGGGAGCCCGAGCCATGGTCCGCTCTCTTCAACGAGCGGATGCAAGCTCGCTAGGCGCGCCTCGACTGACTCGAGGTCTCCTGGAACCGCCGGGGGGACAGCGGCCCACCGGTCACGGAGCGCCACCTCACGCCAGACGCCGCCGCCGAGCAGCGCAGCGAGGAGCCCCGCCGCGAGGAGCCGTTGGAACACCTTCGGTCGAAGCGAGATGCCCCTGCGGCGTGGCTCTGGGAGCGCGCGGGGGACGCTCTCTTTGCCCACACCAAAGAGGTCTCTCACAGCAGCTGCCCATCCGCACGCCCCCTCGCTCTCTAGGAGCTCAACCAGCCGCGCAGCCTCTCCGGGTGCTGAGCACCTGAGCTCTTCGAAGGCTCGTGGGTGGGCGCTGCCTATCAGCAGTAGCGCTAGCAGCGCCTCCGCGTCCCTCGGATGCTCCTCTAAGTGCCCGAGGAGCGGCGGCAGAGATGCCTCAGCGAGCGCCTCATTCACGTTAGCGCGCGCCTGAGCCAGCCTCTTCGCAGCCTCTGCCGGGGGATGAGAGAGCAGCACCCAGCCGCTGACCGCTCGAATGAGCTCTCGCGCCCCGAAGGCCCCTGCCCTCGATGAACTTTCCATGCCTGTGCGAGGCCCTGCGCCCCGCTAACGAACTATCGGCGGCGCGCTCGCTCACTCTGAAGAGAGAGTGCCGCTTCCTCAGAGTGGACGCACAGAGGCCCCACATCACCGAGGTGATGTGGGGCCTCTTCGGCTCCCCCGGGGGCACACACCCCCGGATCGGTCAAAGTGCGTGGATCAGAAGATCGGCGAGAAAGAGAGGGCGCCAGCGGTGTTACCGGCGTTGTCCTCGAGACCCGCGCTGAGGTCGATCGTCTGTCCCTCGCTGAGAGGGGCAAGGAGATACACGGTGCAGCTGTTGTCACCAGTGATCTCGACGTCGGCGATGGCCGCGCCGCCAGCGGCGCTCCAGTTGGTGGCGTCACCACACCAGCTCATGTCCACGTCCTCGTTGAAAAGCACCTCGACGGTGCCACCGCTTGAGTCTGCGCGGAAGTTCAAGAAGGCGTCGGCGATGAACGGGGCGATGCTGTCGCCGCCGCAGGTCCCCGAGAGGGAGACCCCGGGAGCACCGATCGCGTTCCCGGCGCAGTCAGCTACGCCCTGGATCGTCGCGGTGAGCCCCTGGCTCGGGTCGAGCTCGAAGCTCTCACCGAGGTAGATCGTCACTGTATAGCTGGTGCTGTCGTACTCGTAGTCAGCGGTCGCGAGCGAGACCAAGGTAGACCCGTTCAAGAACTGGTAGTTCGAGGGGTCGTAGCTCGTGCTCAAGTCGATGTCCTCGCTGAACACCACGCGGATCACGTCACCGCCGTTGCCAGAGATCGCCGTACCCTCGACGTTGACGAGGAGAGGTGCGGTGATGTCCGCAGCAGAGACAGCACGGCTGATGGAGCCAGACTCGTTCCCAGCCAAGTCGGTCAGGGTGAAGCTCACCGTGTCGAGCTCTGCAGGGATCGTCGAGAAGGTCACTCGGCAGCAGCGGGGGCTGACCAGCTCTGCAGCCGTCGCGGGGCTCCCGTTGAGAGCGTAGCGAGAGGCGTCCGAGGCGAGGGCCTCGTCGAGGGCCTCGGTGCAGCTGATCAGAACGCAGTTCTGGTAGAGCGGGTCTAGGCGGACGTCGCCAACGAACGCTGTGGGGAAGGCGTTGTCGCCAGAGGCGATGGCCACGTCGCTGTCAGCGAAGCCGCGCTCGACTCCCTGCGCGGTCTGAACGCCCGACACCGTCACGGTGTAGCTCGCCCCGTCCTGCAGGTTATCGCTGGTGCCACGGCCAAGGTCGATCCAGACCATGCGGTCACCGTCGAAGCCAAAGCTCGCTGCGCTGAGATCGAAGTCTTCTCCACCCGTAGAGAGGGTGTAGTTCTCGTGGTCGGTGAGGCCCCAGGGGCTCATCTTCCGGTCGAACTCCAAGATCACGGTGTCGTTGTTCTCACCGCTCTGCACGTCGAGGACGGTCGCGCCACCCGCGAAGGAGGGCATGGAGCTGTCAGAGACGGAGAGGCCGCGACCCGTGTCAGGGTAGAGGTGGTTGCCAGCGAGGTCAGTGATCCCGAAGACGTCCATGGTGTAGTCAGGCTGGATCGTGACGCCGAAGTGGACGCGCACGCCGAGGCCGTCGTCGAGAGACGTCGCCGAGAGGGGGTTCTCTGAGAGAACCATCCCTGCGCCGTCACGAAGGACGTAGCGGGTGGCGCCAGCGATGTCTGCAGTCCAGTCGCAGGGCTCGCTGAAGCGGATGATCACGTTGTCGCCGATCGCGTCACGCCAGCAGTCGACCACGCGAGGCTGCGTCGTCTCAGCAGAGATGGTGCCTGTCGCAGCGGCAGCGCTGAGGACGTTACCGCCGAGGTCACGGACTACGTCGAAGGAGATCGAGAAGTCATCGCCACGCTTCAAGTTCACGCCTGTTGAGGTCCCGAAGGTGACCGTGCAGGTGCGGTGCGCGGAGCTGTACTCGAAGCTCGCGCCAGAGAGGTCGAGCGCGGTGCCTTGCGGCGACTCGAAGGTCCACTTTGAGGCGTCCTCACAGTCGGCCTCGTACATCTCCTCGCTGAAGACGACGAAGATCTCGTCGTTGCCCGCGCCCTCAAAGGCGCTGGCCGTGGAGGCCAAGACGGCGGGGGTGGTCGAGTCAGTGGATACGACCTCGACGCCATTTTGGGCGACGCCCATCACGTTGCCGGCGAAGTCCGTGAGGGCGGCACAGCTCAAGCTGTGCTCGCCGGGGAGGACTGTCTCGTCGCAGACCAGGCGCACGACGCGGTTGTTACCAAGGAAGGTCGCGCTGGTGACAACGGGACCTCCGGTGAAGCTCCAGTTGCTCACGTCCTCAGCAGTGGTCGAGTCGCAGTCTTCGCTCAGGCGAACATCAATGGTCGCGCCAGTGCTGTCGAAGGAGCGGTTCTGGACCGCGGCGAGCACGTAGGGAGTCTCAGCGTCACCGGAGACGGTCCCGCTGAAGGAGCCAGCGAAGGTCTCGCCGTCGACCTCGAGGATGCCGAGAGCCGTCACCGTCCAGTCGGTGCCGTTCTCCATGTCGAAGCCGAGGTCGACGCGGAAGCAGCGCTCGCTTAAGTCATAGGAGAAGCTCTGTGAGCCCAAGTTGATGAGGGTGCCGTCTACGGTGAAGGTCCAAGCCGTGGGGTTGTTCGCGGCGGACTCATCAAAGGCCTGGTCCGTGTACACCACGATGAAGTCACCGCCTTCGTTCTGCGTCGTTGTGGCCTCGCTCTCGCTGCTGAAAGCGTTGGCGATCGGCGCAGGCTGCGTGACCGCGAAGCTGCCGGAGTTGGAGAGCACGTTGCCGCGCAAGTCCATCAGGCTGCTAGAGACCTCAACAGTGTCGAAGCCAGGGATCACAGGCTGCGAGTAGAAGACGCGCAAGACCTCACCAGAGGGCTGCGAGACGGACATCGCGATGTTTCCGTCGACCTGGAAGTAGATCCCGGGCGTAGAGAAGAAGGGGTGCATCTCCTCGCTGAAGGTGAAGTCGATGACCTGTCCGAACTCGCTCTCGGTGAGGTTCTGCTCGACAGAGACCAGCGTCGGTGCGGTGGAGTCACCCGCGCTCGTGCCGTTCAAGACGTCGTAAATGGCGTCGACATCCGCGACCGTGCGGATGCTTGCCGGCGCCAGCGTGAACTCGCCGTGGAGGCTCGCGGAGCTGCCAAAGGTGATCGTCAAGTTCGAGGCGGCGGCGTCGTATGCGAACGTCGAGCCAGAGAGGTCCTGTGCGTAGCCGGAGACGGAGTAGCTCCAGTTCGCCGGGTCCTCGACCTCGGACTCGATGAGCCACGGGCCAGTGACAGAGAGGGTGACCTCGTCAGCGCCGAGGCCGACCTGAGATGCGGAGGTGATCGCGAAGGAGCTCGCGCTCGAGTCGCTGGTCGTAACGCTGACCCAGCCGTTCTCGGAAGAGCCTCCGGAGAAGCGCACCTCGTGAGAGGGGCTGACGCGCTCACTCCAAGTCACCACTGCGGTGTCGCCAGAGATGCTGACCGTCTGAGCGGTCTGCCCAGAGCTAGCTAAGAAGTCGCCTGCGGTGGCGTTCTTGGGGGCCTTGTTGAAGGTGAAGACCGTCGTCCGACCGCTAGGATCTATGCCCTGATCTTGGGTGGCTGAGGTCAAAAAGCTCTGAGAGCCACCTGCCGAGTCATCACTGCTCGAGCAGGCTGTAAAGAGGAGCGCCGTCCCGAAGACGAAGGCGCGAGAGATCGCGGTGAATGTGTGCATTGCTTTGGGAGCCTGATGGCTTGGGTTTGGGTGTTCCCCCGGCGCCAAGTGACGGTCGGGGAGGGAGAGCCTTGGTTCAGGTGGATTGGGGACTCCACCTGAGGTCAAACTTCGTCCCCCTAGGAAGTCGCTCTTTAGGGAGAGAGAGACTTTTCTGCTGAGGGACCACCGCAGCCACGCCCAAACCTGGGCAGGAATTCCCTTAAGTCAATAAATGGCAGTCGCTTACGAGGAGATCGACGCGGTAGATCGCGCCGCATAAGGCGCTCTAAGCTCAGCGAGGACGCACGATGAGGTGGTCTGTGCTCGCCTCCAGGGCCCCCTCACGCCGCATCACAGCCTGCACAGCGAGCTCGAGGTCTACAGCGTTCTCTGGCAGGTTGAGCTCACAGCGCGCGCGTCCATCATGCCCGGGGCGTCTCGCCCGCACGAGCAGTCGAGAGTGCAAGGAGACCCAGAGCTCGCCGTGTACGAAGGGAAGGTCTACTGAGGCCTCAACGGGCTCACCAAAGAGGAAGAAAGCAACGCTAGCCCCAGCCGCCTCACACTCCACCGAGAGGGCGCCGCCAGGCCGCGGCGCTGCGATGAGCGCGAGGTCCCCCTCCCCCGTATCGAAGAGGCGCACAGCACCTCCCGAACTGGCCTCGTTGGCGTGCGCGTCCTTGTGGGAGACGAGCAAGCGACGGCCGGAGCGATCGAGGGCTACGTCCGTGGCGCTGCCAGGGAGATCTACGGCCCACACGAACCCAGCAGCGTCCAAGAGGAGGAGCTCTTCCTGCTCTCCGTCACCCCAGGTCGCGAAGGCCGCGCGCTCTCCGCTGGGAGTGATACTCACGGCCTGTGGAATGTTCTGCCTCCTGCCCGCTGCTCCGCTCTGCTGGTGCTCGCTCAGGAGGACGTCGCTCAACCCCTGATAGAGGCTGAACCGAGCCGTACCCAGAGAGTCATCACACCAAGCGACAGCCCAGCCCGCGGCGCTCTCGCTGAGCGCACCAGAGGTGGCGAGATCCGTGCTCGCGCCGTCGACGCGCGCCAACTCAAGGAAGCCCCCCGTGGTCCGTGTGAGGAGGCGGGCTCGTGAGCCATGCCCTAGGAGGAGATGAGCCCCGTCAGCGTCGAAGTCGGCAATGCGTACCTCTGCGCCAGTCACCTCGTAGTGAATGAGCGCGCCGCTCGAATCCCAGACCCAGACTCGCTCCCCTGCGGTAGCGAGGGTGAGGCCTCCGTCAGCGCTCATGGTGAGGAGGTCGAGGTCAGCCGCGACGACCTCTGTCGCGCCGACGATCCCGCCGTCCGAGGCGCGGTGCCACCGCACGTAGGTTCTCTTCTGCTGGGCGTCCCAGCTCGTGAAGCAGACCCGGTCCCCTGAGGAGTCACAAGCGACCCGCGCCGAGCCAGTCTCGATCGCAGGCGAGGGGACGCTCCAGAGCGGCTGCGAGGCGCCCGCGCCCTGAGCGCTAGGCGCCGGATAGCGGACGAGCCGCACCTCACCCCCCAACAGGGCGGGGGCGTGGATGACAGCAAAGAGCGCATCAGATCCCGCGCTGCCCGCCAAATCCCAGACCCGAGCGCCCGCGCTAGGCTCCTCGCTCCTAGAGAGCACCTCTTGCTGCCCTGTCCCCCAGGCAGAGTAGGCCTCTACGCACGCTCCAAGGGGGCCAGAAGAGGCCCAAGCGAGCTGATCTCCATCTGTGAAGAGCACCCTCCCAGGGATCCAAGGGGTGTCCGCTGTGCTCTGCCGGCTCCAGCGCAAGCCGGGCTCGAAGGGGTCCTCCACGTGCTGCGCCACCCCTAAGGCGGCGACGGAGGTGATGGCGAGTGAGGCCCAGAGGGCCCTCAGGGGTTTGGTTCTTTGGATCGGCCTCATGTTCTTTGCGGTGGTGTTCTCCTGTGTCTAGGGGGATCCAAACCAAGCCTACCCCCCAGACGGGGAGGAGGTCGGAGGCGGCTCGGACTTGGCCCGCGCCGGCCGATCTACTAGGATCCCCTCTCGCGGCGACCTCGAGGAGAGCTTCGCAGCGGGCGCCCCAGAGCGGGGCGAGCGCTGCGGACGCCGAAGGGGCAAGCTGGTCAACCCCAGCGAATCTCTCAGGCACCCAGGACTCGAGGTCGGGAGCCGCCTGAACGACCCCGAGAGGGGCCTTCGAACAGGGGCGCACCGGAGACACCTCCGATGCGCCCCTGTTCGTTGCACGAGAACCATGAAGCAGACACCTCTACACGACACACACGCCGCGCTCGGAGCTCGACTCGTCGAGTTCGGCGGCTGGCATATGCCTGTGCAATACGGGCCCATCCTCGAGGAGGTGAAGTGCGTGCGCGAGCGCGCCGGCATCTTCGACCTCGGACACATGGGGCGCGTGCGCGTCTTCGGCCCTGACAGGGTGCGCTTCCTAGACTCCATCACGAGCAACTTCGTCGCGCGGATACCTGACGGCGCGATCCGCTACTCCTTGTTCTGCGGGCGTGACGGGTACCCGATCGACGACCTCTTGGTCTACGTAGACCCTGAGTACGTCCGCCTCGTCATCAACGCAGCCAACACCGAGGTAGACCTCGCCTTCCTCCACGAGCACGCCGAAGGCTTCGACGTCACGATCGAAGATCGCACGGATCGCACGACGATGATCGCTGTGCAAGGTCCCGAAGCGCTCGAGATCCTGCAGTCAGCTTGCGACTCAGACCTCAGCAAGATCGGCTACTACCGCTTCGGGCGCTCTACGGTCTGCTCGATCCCCAACACGCTCCTCTCTCGCACTGGGTACACCGGCGAGGACGGCTTCGAGATCTACCTGCGCGAAGAGGACGGCGTCGACGCCTGGAACGCGCTCCTTGAGATCGGTGGACCTCGGGGCCTGCAGCCCATCGGGCTAGGCGCGCGCGACACCCTGCGCCTTGAGGCAGGGATGGCGCTCTACGGGCACGAGCTGAGCCCTGCACACCATGCCCTCGAGGCCGGTCTAGACTTCGCCGTCTCCTTCGCAGAGGAGAAGGGCGACTGGGTCGGAAGAGATGCGCTGAAGGCGCTCGGCGAGAGCAGCACGAGGACGCTCGTCGGGGTGACCGCGGAGGGCAAGCGCCCCCCCCGCATGGGCTACCCCGTCCTCGCTGACGGCGTCCAGGTCGGAGAGATCCGCTCTGGCTCGATCTCCCCTACCCTCGGCACGAACATCGGGACCGCGTACGTCGAGCAAGAGTTCTCGGCGCCAGGGACCGAGCTCGCGATGGACCTCCGCGGCAAGGCCGCGCCGATCTTGGTCCATCCTCTCCCCTTCTATTCCAGGACGCGTAAGCCCAAGAAGAGCTGAGACGTCCACACACTTCACACCCTAGAACCGTTAGACACCAAGGAACGAAACATGCGTCCCGACGATCGCCAGTACCTGTCCTCCCACGAGTGGGTCAAGATTGAAGACGACACCGCGACCATCGGCATCACCGACTTCGCGGTCGACGAGCTATGCAGCGGAAACGAGGGCGACCTCGTCTACTGCGACCTCCCCGAGCTCGGCCGCCAGGTCGAGGCTGGTGAGACCTTCGGCGAGATCGAGTCCGTCAAGGCCGTGAGCGACCTCAACTCTCCCGTCGCCGGTGAGATCGTAGAGGTGAACCCTGACATCGAGGACCACCTCGAGATCCTCTCCGACGACCCGTGGGACCGAGGCTGGCTGATTCGGGTCAAGATCGGCAAAGGCGACAGCGCGAGCCTCCTCGACGCGACCGCCTACGAAGAGCTCATCGCCGAGAAGGCCTGAGGAGGAGAGCGCCGTGGAGACTTGGCGCCTCATCACGACCTGGGGCGCCCCTCCCGAGTTCAACATGGGGCTCGACGGGGCGCTCCTCGAAGACCCCGAGGGCCCGCCGACGCTTCGGTTCTACACCTGGACCCCTGCCGCGCTGAGCCTAGGCTACTTCCAGCGCTTTGAGGAGGTGCCTGCTGCGTCAGACGCCTTCGTCGTGGTGCGCAGGATCACGGGCGGTGGCGCAATCCATCACACGAACGAGCTCACCTTCTCCCTGTCCGCGAGCCTAGAGCACCCCCTCTTCGAGGGGCCAGTTGCGCGCTCTTATGAGCGGGTTCACGAGGTCGTCAAGGGGGCGCTCTTAGAGCTTGGCTGTGAGGCCGAACTGAGAGGCGCTGGCGAGCTGAACTCCGACGCGCCAGACACTGGAATGTGCTTCCACCACTCGACGGCCTTGGACCTCGCTTGGGGTGCGCGCAAAGGCGTGGGCTCAGCGCAGCGCCGCCGTCGCGGGCGCGTCTTGCACCACGGGTCGATCAAGCTAGGGCCCTCGAAGTACGACACAGACATCGCGTCGCTCGAGGGTGTTGATGACCCTGGTGAGGTCGCGCGCGCTCTCCAAGGCGCGATGCGCAACATCGCTGGCATCAAGCTCTCCCCGGGCGTCCCCAGCCCGGAGGAGCGCGAGCTAGCCGAGGAGCTCGGCGCGCGGGCTATCGACCAGGACTTCGTCCGTCGCCGCTAGGAGCGCCCGCGCTCAGCGCGGAGCCAGGTGAGTGCCGCTCGCATGTCTCCAGGGAGCGGCGCGCTGAAGCTGACCTCTGCGCCGGAGCGCGGGTGAGGGAAGGAGAGGTTGGCAGCGTGCAGCGCATGGCGCTCCATCGCTGGCGCGCTAGGCGGGAGGTGAGCGGGCCGCCCCCCCTTCGAGCGATAGAGCGGGTCGCTCACGATCGCGAGGTCGAGCGAAGCGAGGTGAACGCGGAGCTGATGTGTCCTGCCAGTCTTCGGCTCTAAGCGGAGGTGGGCGTAGCCGTCGAAGCGCTCCATGACCTCCCAATAGGTGAGCGCCTCACGCCCCTCCTCTGCTGAGAGCACGCTCTGACGGTCGGGATGCCGCTGGCTGCGGCCGAGGGGAGCGTCGACCCAGTCTGAGTCGAAGCGAGGTTCTCCTTTGACGAGGCCCTCGTAGACCTTCTTCACGACGCGATCGCGGAACGCGGCCTGCAGGGACTTGAGCGCGTCCTCAGTGCGAGCGACGACGAGCACACCGCTCGTGTCGCGGTCGAGGCGGTGAACGATCCCCGCCCTCAGAGGGACGTCCCCTTCAGGGAGAGGGCCGTGGCTCTCAAGCAGAGCCCCTGAGACCGACCGGTCACCATCACGGTTCGCGTGGGTGAGGAGACCCGCCGGCTTACAAACGACGAGGATATCTTCGTCTTCGTGGAGCACCTCGAGGGGTGAGAGCGCGCACTCCGCGGGCTCCTCGCTAGGCTTCGGCGCGCGGAGCGAGACCGCCTGCCCTGCCTTGACCTGCTGGCCAGGGCGGAGACAGACATCACCGTCTAGAGAGACCCTCCCAGCTCGGATCCAAGCCTGAGCACGCGAGCGTGAGACCCCCTCCAGTGACGCCACAAAGGCGAGGTCTAGGCGCGCGCCTGCCGACGCGGCAGGGACGGTGAAGTCGTGAGCAGCTTCCAAGGCGCCGGACACGATACAGCCACACACGTCGAGCCCCCAAGGCATCACTTCAAGCTCCTTCCTGGCTTTGGTACAAGAGCAGGCGTCAGCGGCCTCCGCCAGAGGCCAGAGACGCCACCATGAACGCGCACGCCCACAACTCAGCGCCGCCCTCCGTGCTCTTGGTCGACGACGACCGCGCGACCCTGGAGCTGCTCGGCCACGCCCTCGGCCTGCAAGGCTTCGACGTGAGCCTCGCCGTCACTCCAGAGGAGGCGCTGCGCCTGCTCCAGACCGTCACAGTTGACGCTGTAGTCACTGACGTACACTTCGACGGCTTCGAGAAGGGCGAGAGCGTCCTCCTCGCTTGCCGAGAGCTACAACCCACCGCCGTAGTCATCTTGATGACAGGCTACCCAGCGGTGGAGGGGGCAGTGTCCGCGATCAAAGGCGGCGCCCTCGACTACTTGGTCAAGCCGGTGGATCCCGTAGTCCTCGGCGCCATGGTCCACCGCGCGCTGCGCGAGCGCACCCTTGAGCAAGACGCTGGGCAGCTCGAGTTCACCGAGGTCGTCAACATCCTCTCGGAGATGGTCGCGAACACCATCGAGCGCGTTGATCCATACACAGCTGGGCACGGCGAGCGCACCCGGAAGTACTGCAAGATCCTCGCTGACTGCTTCGACCTCGACCCCGCAGAGACCGAGCGCCTCGAGCTTGGCGCGATCGCTCACGACTACGGCAAGATCTACCTCGAGGACCTGACCTTTCTCACCAAGGCCGGCCCGCTCACGCCCGATGAGTACCGCGAGGTCCAAAAGCACCCGGCCCTCGGCGCCTCAAAGCTTGGAGACAATCCTTACCTCCATGAGGTCTGCCAGTACGTAGCAGAGCACCACGAGAAGTTCGACGGCACTGGCTACCCCCACCGACTGAAGGGCGAGGAGATCTCCCTGCCTGGCCGCATCTTGGGGGTCGTAGAGGTCTTCGACAGCCTCTCTACGAAGCGCTCGTACAAGGACGTATGGCCCCTCGATAAGACCCTCGACTTCTTCAAGGCCCAGCGCGGCCGCGCCTTCGACCCCGCGGTCTTGGACGCCTTCACGGACCTCTTAGAGGTCCACGGCGAAGAGTGGATGGCCGCCCCGCAGACTGACCTCCTGGCGGCCGGCGTGATCCAAGCCGAAGAGACCGAGTGACACCATAAGAGGGGCTGTGCAGCTGGCCCCACTTGCCTCACACAGAGGTCCCGGTAACATCTTCGGACTCAATGGATAGGGAAGGGGTCATCCGGCTTCCCTCCTGGGGTCATTTAGCGCCCCTCCCGCCCACTTTTCGGAGCACTACCTTGGCTAAGTTCGCCCTCCTCCTATCACTCCTCCTCTTCCCCGGCGCCGCCGTCGCGGCTCAAAAGAAGGCGCTCGATGCCCCTCCCGGGATGATTTATCTGAAGGGTGGTCGCACTCAGGTTGGCAACGACGTGAAGACGATTGAGGAGATGCTCGAAGCCTCACCTCAGATGAGGAACTTCGCGGGAGCTTTCGTCGCAGAGACCCCTCTCTTCAAAGAAGAGGTCGCGCCCTTCTTCTTGATGGTGAGCGAGGTCAGCAATGAGCAGTACGCTGCCTTCATCGAGGACACGGGCTTCCGCCCCCCCCACCTCTGGGGTGAAGAGGCCGTGAACGAAGGTCGAATGGCGTACCTCGAAGAGGTCGGCAAGCTCCGCAAGGAGGCCCGCGATGCCGGTGAGAAGCTCCCGGAGATGGTCCCCTTTGACGACGCTGCTTGGTGGCAGCAGAACTGGGAGGAGTCTGAGTGGGCTGTCCCAGAAGGAGCAGACCACCAGCCGATCACCTTTGTCGACTACCAAGACGCCCGCGCCTACGCGCGCTGGGCTGGGCTTCGCCTCATGTCCGAGAGCGAGTTCCAGTACGCGGCGCGCCGCGGCACAGAGCGGGTCTACCCCTGGGGCGACGAGTGGAGTGAAGGCCGCTGCGCCTCGATGGAGTACAACAGCGCCGAGGTCCTGAAGATCGCCTCCTTCCCTGAGGGCGCGACCGAGGACGGGCTCTTTGACCTCTCAGGAAACGTCTGGGAGTGGACCACGACACGCTACATGCCGTACGACGGCTACAAGATGCAAACCTTCAAGTTCGGGCGTGGCAACAAGCGCGTCGAGGTCCCGGCGATGGCCAAGTGGGATCCGAACAAGCGGGTTGTCGTCGGAGGGAGCGTGCAGAGCCCGCGCGAGATCTGCCGAGTGACCACACGCCGAGGCTCTGACAGATTCCAAAAGACCAGCTCCCTCGGCTTCCGCTGCGCTGCCACAGCGACCCCCGGCCTCGACAGGGGCTTGGTCGTGCTCGACGACATCCCCAATGAGTTCCGGCCCAGCACTCCCGAGGGCCCGGTCGAGTACTCGCCGGAGCTCGTCATCGCTATGGACCGCTGGGAGACCAAGGCCGCTGGGGGCGGTAAGCGTGGCATCGCGCTCCCTGGTAGCGAGGCAACAGCCAGCGAGCTCCCCGCCGGCTACCAGGTGATCACTGGATACAGCTACATCTCCTTCATCCCCGTCACAGGGACCCCTGTCCCGAACCTCGGTGACCTCCGAGACGCCTCGCTCGAGGGAGACCTGGTGCACCTCGGCGTGCTCTCAACCGACCAAGAGATCGTAGACCCCCCCATAGGCGCAGGCACTTGGATGGTCGCCTTCCGCGGCGCTGGGGACTCCCCCAACAAGGAGAGCAAGGACGAGGGCGCCGACGCTGAGAAGAAGACACAGCGCGAGCTCGCAGAGTCTGCCCTCGGCTTCGACACCTCTGTCGACACGCTCATCCTCTTCAACTCACAAGGTGAGCCCGTGACCTCTTTCCCCGCTGACCGCCTAGAGTGGGGTAACCCCAAGAAGCCCTCGGTCGGTCCGGTAGACCGCGTCTTCACTGTCATCGAAGAGGACGAAGAGGTGGAGGTCACCGAGCGTTGGCTCGAGTTCGACCTCTTCATCCCCGGCAAAGGACGCAAGGGCGCGCGCTTCATCCTCGGCCTACGCTTCAACGACGGCGTGATCGATCAGGGCTGGCGCAAGAGCTGAGCCAGGCCCTCTCTGAGCTTAGAGCCCAGAGAGGTTTTCGCGCAGACTCGTGAGCTCAACCTCGAGCTCTGAGCGCCGCTCACGCTCCGCCTCTACGATCGCAGGGTCAGCGTTCTCGACGAAGCGCGAGTTCCCGAGCTTCTTGTCGATGCTGTTGATCCCCTGCTCAAGCTTCTCGGCCTTTCGCTGGAGCTGATCTCGCAGCGCCTCGAGGTCTACGTCCTCGCCCAAGGGAACAAAGATCTGGACGGCGCCAGCGACCGCTGCAGCGGAGGCCAGAGGGCGCTTTGAGTCAGGGCCCACCTCACAAGCCTCTAAGAAGCCAAGGGCCTCGACAGCTGCGCCGTGCTGCTGGAGGACGGAGAGGTCTGCCTCGCGTGGAGCCCGAATGATCGCCTTCAGAGGGCTGCGCTCGCCCACCTGAGTGAGCATGCGGATCTGCCGCACCCCCCGCACCACATCTTGGATGAGGCCCATCTCACGCTCAGCGTCGCTGTCCTCAGCGAGCTCCTCACCCGTAGGCCAAGGCCCGGAGGCGAGCATCCCCTCGGCGCTCTCTCCGAGCGCCTCGTCGAGGGCGTCCGTGAGCACCTCAGTCATGAACGGGGTGAAGGGATGCAAGAGCCCAAGGATGTCCCTCAGAACCCGCGCGAGGGTCCCTCGCGCGGCCGCACCGCTGGCCCCATCGTCAGACATCCGCGGCTTGACGAGCTCTAAGTACCAGTCACAGAAGTCATTCCAGACGAAGCGGTACACAGTCATCGCGGCGTCGTTGAAGCGATACCCGTCGAGGTCTGTGGTGACCTGCTCGATCGTCTGGGAGAGTCGCGAGAGGATCCAGCGATCTTCGATGAGCTCAGCCTCGGATGAGGTCCCGCCCCCGCGCTCACCGTCCATGCTCATGAGCACGAAGCGCGCCGCGTTCCAGACCTTGTTGCCGAAGCGCCAGGCCTGGTCGATCTTGTCCGGCGACAGGCGCGTGTCCTGCCCCTCCTTCGTGAGCAGAATCAGACTGAGGCGCACGGCGTCTGCGCCGTATTGATCGATCATCTCGATCGGATCAATCCCATTGCCAGCCGACTTGCTCATGCGCTTCCCCTTCGCGTCGAGCAGGGTCGCGTGGATGTTGCAGACCTCAAAGGGGCATCGCTCCTCCTCTGGGAGGTGATCGAGGAAGGCGTAGCCAGCCATGACCATGCGCGCGACCCACAGGTAGATGATCTCCTGCGCGGTCGACAAGAAATGAGTCGGATAGAAGCGCGCGAGGTCCTCTGTCTGATCCGGCCAACCGAGCGTCGCGAAGGGCCAGAGCCATGATGAGGCCCAGGTGTCGAGCACGTCAGGGTCCTGCGAGACGAGGGGCTTCCCAGTCTCCGGGTGCGGGGCGCCGAGCTCTAAGTCCTCACGGCTCACGCATGGTGCCCCGTCCTCGTCATACCAGACAGGGATCCGGTGTCCCCACCAGAGCTGTCGTGAGATGCACCAGTCCTGAACGTTCTCTAGCCAGCTCAGGTATGTGCGAGTCCAGCGCTCTGGCGTGAACCTGAGTCGCCCCGTCTCCACCGCCTTGATCGCGGGCTCGGCCAGCTCGGACATCTTCACGAACCACTGCTCGCTCACCAGGGGCTCGATGGCGGACTTAGAGCGGTCGCTCAAAGACACGTTGTGCTGGATGTCCTCGACCTTCTCCAAGAGCTCTAGCTCCTCAAAGCGCTCGACTATGAGCTTGCGCGCCTCCTCACGAGACTTCCCCTCGAACTCGCCGCCCTCCGCGTTGATGCGGCCGTCCTTCTCCAAGATCGTGATGATCGGGAGGTTGTGCCTCGCGCCGCGCTCGTAGTCTGCGGGGTCGTGCCCAGGCGTGACCTTCACCGCCCCCGTCCCGTACTCAGGGTCGACGCTCTCGTCGGCGACGATGGGGATCTCACGATCGACGATGGGTAGGCGCACCTTGCTACCTACGAGCGGTCCGTAGCGCGGGTCCTCAGGGTGGACAGCTACGCCCGTGTCTCCGAGCATCGTCTCGGGCCGAGTCGTGGCCACGCAGACGAACTCTCCCTCGCGGTCTACGAGCGGGTATTTGAGATACCAGAGCTTCCCCTTGCGAGAGACGTACTCGATCTCGTCGTCACTGATCGCCGTCTGCAAGACGCAGTCCCAGTTGACGAGGCGCATCCCCTTGTAGATCAAGCCGCGCTCATAGAGGCGGCAGAAGGACTCACGTACAGCGCGGCTCAGCCGCGGCTCCATGGTGAAGGCCGTCTTCGACCAATCACAGGAGGCGCCTAGACGTCGAATCTGATTGAGGATCCGGCTCTCGTACTCGTCCTTCCACTTCCAGACCTCTGCGAGGAAATCCTCACGTCCCATCTCTTCGCGGGTCTTCCCCTCCTCTTGAAAGAGGCGCTTCTCGACGACGGCCTGAGTCGCGATCCCTGCGTGGTCCGTCCCGGGCACCCAGAGAGTCTCGAAGCCTCTCATCCTGCGGAAGCGCACAGAGATGTCTTGAACGGTCCCGTTTAGAGCGTGCCCCATGTGGAGGGCGCCCGTGACGTTCGGAGGCGGGATCATCACGCAATAAGTGCGCCCCTCACCAGTGGGGTCCTCCTTGGGCTGGAAGCAGCCGCTCTCCTCCCAGCGGGAGTAGACGGAGGACTCGTGCTCTTTCGGGGTGTATCTGTTGGGGAGTTCCATCAGCAGGGGGTCCGCGGTGGTGGGGGTTTGTGGCCTCGCAGACGGCACACTTCACCCACTCCCTCCCACGGCGTCAAGCAGAGGCGAGCGCGATGGCCACGCCCTCCTCCAGCCCGGGGAGCCTGGTCTCTATGAGGGCGCGCGCCCGCTCACAACAGAGGCTCGTGTCCTCTGGTCGCGGGGGGGAGAGGTCGAGGTCCGCGCGCGCACAGCCCATGAGCTCTCTCTCAGCTCGCGCTGGGTCCTGAAATCGCTCGGCGTGGAGGGCGTGACCGAGCTCGAACCTCGACACGCGCTCAGCGCCAGCGACGTGCAAGAGCCCGCGTGCTGTGGAGGCGCAGAGCTCAATCAGAGCCCCAGCAGCAACCGAAGCCGGCAGCGGAGTGCGCCACTCATCTTCGAAGAGCCGCGCGACCTCTCCGCGGTCCAAGGTCGCGAAGAGGTCCTCAGAGGCGCCCCGCGAAGTCCCCAATCCGCTGCCATAGAGCAGGGGCAAGCGCACCACCAGCGCGTCAGGTGCGACGTCCAAGAGGCCGCGCTCTCCGGCCGCCTTGCTCGCACCGTAGACGCTCAAGGGCGAGGGCTCGTCCTCCTCCCTAAAGCCTCCCGCCGGCGCAGGCGCGCCACCAAAGACGAGGTCGGTAGAGACATGGATGACGCGCGCCCCGGTCTCAACAGACCACTCCCCTAAGAGGCGCGGGAGCGACGTGTTCATGGCCGCGGCTGCGCTAGGATCCCCTTCGCAAGCAGCAGGAGCAGAGATCGCAGCACAGTTGATCAGCGCGCGCGGACGCTCCGCTGCGAGCAGTTCGAAGAGTTGAGCCTCGTCCGAGAGGTCAGCTACGAGCGCGGGTGAGCTCGCGAACCCTGCTGTCCTCGCGTGAGCGCGGCAGCCTGCGCTGAACCCAGCGACGACGTGACGGCCTAGGAAGCCAGAGGCACCGAGCACGAGGACCTCGGATGGGCTGTCGTAATGAGCGCTCAAGGGCCTCATCTCTCCTCTCTGAGCGCTCAGAGTCAAGCCGGAATGAAGATCAGGTATCCTCTGCCCCTGTGAGCGAGCACGACACAAACACACATGCAGCGGCCTGGGAGAGCGCCCTCATCCTCGCCAACCCCATCGCGGGGAAGGGACGCGGCGCGGCGACCGCAGAGGCCGTCGCGAGCGAACTGCAGCGAGTTGGGGTACAGACTGAGATCCAGCTGAGCGAGGGACCCGGAGACATCACGAGGTTCAGCAGAGAGCGCGGCGAGCAGCACGGCGGCTGCGTCAGCATCGGCGGCGATGGCACCCTAGCGGAGGTCCTCGAGGGACTTCGTGAGCTACCAGAGCTCCCTGTCGCTCCCTTCCCCACGGGGACCGCGAATGTCCTCAGCAAAGATCTCGGGCTCGCTAGGACCCCTGCAGAGCTCGCAGAGGCGGTCCTCAGTGGACACACTGTCGATTTGGACGTGGCCAGAGTGAAGGGCTCAGACGGGGTTGAGCGCACCTCCTTCCTCGTCGTCGGCGTGGGGCTCGATGGCATGGTCATCCATGACCTCGATGAGCGCCGCACTGGGCCGATCACCAAGCTCAGCTACCTCCCCCCTGTCCTCAGGGCTCTCGCTGGCTACAAGAGGCCGCGCCTGAGCGTCTGCATCGACGGTGAAGAGGTCCCTGGGGAGTACGGCTTCGTCTTGGTGTCGAACTGCATCCACTACGGAGGTGCTTTCACCATAGACCCAGAGCGCGATGCTGGAGACGGGCTCTGGGAGGTCGTGCTCCTCAAGCGCGGAGACTTCAGCTCGATCCTGGCCGTCGCCGCTCGGGGCCTCATGGGGGGCGTAGAGGGTGGCGCCTGTACGATCCGACGCGGCCGCGAGATCACGATCTCATCCCCTGTGCCTGTGCCCTTCCAGCTGGATGGAGGCAGAGGTGCTCACACCCCGCTCTCCTTGCAGGTATCCTCGCGCCCACACCGGATCCTCGTTCCGGCTCAAAAGCGATCATGAGCACCCAAGCAGAGCGACCCATCACTCGCGTCGGCGACCGCAGCCTCGGCGGCGGCGCCCCCTTCTTCCTGGCCGGGCCTTGCGTGCTCGAGAACCTCGACCTCGCCGTCTCCATCGCCAGCGAGCTGCATGAGCTCTGCGCGTCGCGAGACGTCTCCCTAGTCTTCAAGGCGAGCTTCGACAAAGCGAACCGCACCAGCTCGTCCTCGGGCCGCGGCCCTGGCTTCGAGCAAGGGCTCGAGTGGCTGCATGAGGTCCGCGAGCGTGTCGGGGTCCAAGTCGTCACAGATGTCCACCTCCCAGAGCAGTGCGCTGCAGTAGCAGAGGTCGTTGACATCCTTCAGATCCCAGCCTTCCTCTGCCGGCAGACAGATCTGCTCGTCGCTGCGGCTGAGACCGGCCGCGCGATCAACGTCAAGAAGGGGCAGTTCCTCGCTCCTTGGGACGCGAAGCATGTCGTCAGCAAGGTCACCGACGCAGGGAACCCTAACGTTCTTCTCACCGAGCGCGGGTCTTCCTTCGGCTATGGCCGACTCGTGGTCGACATGACCGGCTTCCGTGACTTGAGCGAGGCTGGTTGCCCTGTCGTCTTTGACGCGACCCACTCTGTTCAGCGTCCTGGCGGCGCTGACGGGAAGACCGGCGGAGATCGAAGCCTCGCCCCTGTGCTCGCTCGGGCAGCCGCCGCTACCGGCTTCGTAGATGGCTTCTTCTTTGAGACCCACCCCGACCCTGACAGCTCCCCCTCAGACGCTGCCAACATGATCCGCCTCGAGGACTTCCCCGAGGTACTGGACGGGGTCCTGCGAGCCCACGCTGCCGCTGTGGGCTCCTGAGCTGAATTGAGCCAAGAGGCTCCCCCTCCGAGCAGTAGATCTGGCGAATCTAACCGAATTTGCAACGTCGTAAGTGCGCCTCCCAAATGGGGTTGGGCCTCCCTGAGCCCCACAGGCCCTAGAAGTCCCCTCACCCGATTTGCCAATTTGGGATTTTGAAGTAATATCCCATGCCCAAAGGGTTGCAGCACATCTTCTAACGACCGCGTCGTGAGAGACATGCTCCCTCCCACCTGCTCATTCGGCAGGGACGGAGTCTCCTGGAGGGCACTGAGAACCGAATTCTCACCGCGAATTCGTGTCCCCTCTCCCCAGAGGGTGGCCTCGCTGTGAGATCGGGACACCGCACTCGACCCCTCATGTATCACACGCGCGATCACGTCACCCCTCGACGTAACGGTAAGGCAGCACCCCACCTTGCCCTCAGTCGCCGTGTAGAGGTTAGAGCTGCGACGTCACTCGCGGTCGAGGCCTACGGCTTCGGCTGGACCCACCAGAATTTGACGACGGACCCCGTGCCTTCCCCCTCTTCGCGAGGTGGCGGCACAACTGAATTGGCAGGAACTCCCTGTGGGATGGGAAACCCAAGGGAACGTGTGTATCGCGGGGCGTGGGGACGCCTGCTGCACACGCTTGAGGTCAGCTCGAGTGAGGCTACGTGGGGACGGAGCCTGCTCGGAGCGATCTCGAACCAAGCGCTGAAAGTGCGGACGTGGGGACGGACCACTGAGGCGCGCTTCTTGACGAGGAACCCCGCAGGGGACGTTCCGAACCGAACTGCCAGGCTAGGGGTAGCCTAGGGAGGTTCCGCGCAGCCAAGGCGCGCGTTAAGAACGCGAGGGTGTGAGGCCGCGCCTCACACCCTCGCTCCTTTTTACTTTCCTGCTGCGCTCTCTCAGAGCGCACCGCCTAGATCAGTCTTCCAGCTCGTTGACGCGGAAGCGATCCTTCAGGCGGTCGATGAGGCGCGCGTGGATCTTGCACACGCGAGACTCAGAGAGATCAGTGAGCTGTCCGATCTCCCGCATCGGGAGACCCTCCCAATACTTGAGGTAGATGATCCGGTACTCCTGATCAGAGAGCTTGCTCGCCACGAGGCGCAAGATCTCTGTCCGGGAGAGCTGCTCACCCGGCGCATCAGCCTCAGCGTCTGCGACGACCTCGAGGGTGGGGATCCCGTCATCGGCTCCCTCACCTGAGGGCATAGATCCGGTCGGAGCCCCCGGGAGTCCGACGCCAAAGACTTGGAGGTAGTAGTCGAGGGCCATGCCCATCGCCTCAGCGACCTCCTCGTCGTTGGGCTCCCTGTTCAACTCACGCCGGAGACGCTCAAGGGTGCGCTTTTGAAGCTCAAGGCGGTGCCGCCAAGGCCGCGGGAGCCAATCCTGCGTGCGCAGCTCGTCGAGGAGCGCGCCCTTCACACGAAGCTCGCAGTAGGACTCAAAGCGCACGCCGCGCTCGGGGTCGAAGCCGGCGATCGCGCTCATGAGCCCAAAGCTCGACGCCGTCGCGAGGTCGCCACGATCAACACTACGAGGTAGGCGCGCTGCGAAGCGACGCGCGATCTCCCGGATCAGGGGCTGGTAGTGCTCGACGAGGGCGTTGCGGTGCTCGTCACACTTGTCTTCGCGGTAGACAGCCCAGAGCTTCTCAGCGATCTCTTGGCGCTTGGCCTTCGCTGCTTCAGGGGAGAGGGGCTTCTCAGGTTCAGCTGCAGACTCCCCCCCTACGACATCTGCGGCTTTGACGCCTAGCTTCGGCTCTTTGACGGCCGCCTTGGTCGCGGCGCCCTTGGGCTTGGCCTTCTGTGGTTTTGAACTCAAAGCGAGGGGACGAAGAGAGAGTGGGGTGGGGACGGACCGTTGGGTTGCGGGTCCAGGGAACTCTTGAATACGGATTACGAGTCCCCGTTCAAGCCCCACAAGCAACTCAGGGGAGCCTCTCTCACGCAGCGCAGAGGGAGCCCTGCAGCCTTATGCGTCTATTCTGCAAATAGCGTGTGAATTCTGCGGATAAGGAGTCATCTCTACGCACGCCCCATCTACGGGAATTCTTTGAGAATTTGCTTCCTCGGCGCTCGCTCCGTCCCGTCAAACAACCCGTGCCGACAAACAGCGCAGTCAGGAGTGATCAGTTCAAGGTGGCCAGCACCGCGACCTCTGCTGCGCGCATCTCTGCTCGCGGGCCCTCTTCGTGATCATCCATCCCGCATAGGTGCAGTGCTCCGTGGACAACGTAGAGGAGGAGCTCTGCGCGCGGGGCTTCGCCGCGCTCGCTCGCGACTGCGCGCGCCCGATCGGCGCTGACGTAGACCTCAGCCTCAGGGTCCGCCTCTCCCTCCGCTTGGGTGTAATCGAAGGCCATCACATCCGTCACGGTCGGGTCATCTAGGTACTGCTCATGCATGGCCTGCAGAGTCGGGTCGTCGACAAAGATCACATCCACAGCGAGCCCAGGCCTGCCCGCGTGAGAGAGAGCCGCATGGACGGCGCCGATCACCTCTGCATCACTGAGCTCTGGAACCTCGACCGCCCGGGACACGCGTACGGGCTCTGAGCCTCGCGGCTCAGGGGCCTCAGGAGCGGCCACCGCTCTCCTCGCCTTGGCCAGCCTTGGCCGGCGGGGGGCCCTCATAGGCGCGCACGATGTTCGCCACCAGCGGGTGACGGACGATGTCTCGCTTGTCGAGCTCAGCGACTCCAACCCCTTGGAAGCCTCGCAGCCTTGAGACCGCGTCCAAGAGCCCGCTCTTTTGCGAGCCGACGAGGTCCGTCTGAGTCGGGTCCCCCGTGACAACCATCTTCGAGCGCTCTCCCAGCCGCGTGAGGAACATCTTCATCTGGCCCACGGTCGCGTTCTGCCCCTCGTCGAGGATGACGAAGGCGTCAGAGAGCGTGCGGCCGCGCATGTAAGCGAGCGGCGCGATCTCAATGACGTTGTTCTCTTCCAAGCGGGCGACGTCATCAGCATCCAAGAGCGTGTGGAGCGCGTCATAGATAGGTCGCATGTAGGGGTCGAGCTTGTCTTGTAGATCACCCGGCAAGAAACCGAGGTGCTCTCCAGCCTCAACCACA
>Ga0208624_1000372_pt1 | contig 23381 bp, 18 predicted proteins | sample Knorr_S23_td_DCM_FD_185607 | JGI IMG/M metagenome (GOLD analysis project Ga0208624, IMG submission 185607) | Marine microbial communities from Southern Atlantic Ocean transect - Knorr_S23_td_DCM_ad_71m_LV_A (SPAdes) (version 2) | ecosystem: Environmental > Aquatic > Marine > Oceanic | place...
AGGTTCGGGACGAGACCGGACGCCTCGAGGACGACCGTGTCAGCGCTGAGGCTCGCATCGCCACTCGCGGCGAGGGAGCCGCCAGAGCCGGTCGAGTTGCTGCAACCAGAGTCGCTGCTGCCTGCGTTACCGCAGGGGCAAGCCGTCCCGCTACCGTCACCGAAGCAGTACGCAGTGCCGGGGCCTGTGGGGGCCGCGGTCTGCGTGACCGTGATGTTGCCAGTGCCGCCGGGGGTACCGGGGAAGTGGCCGACCTGGATCATGTAGACCGAGCCGCTGGTGCAGGCGAAGTCCATCGAGGACGTGAAGCCAGCGCAGCCAGGGGCGTCGTCGTTGCACGCGATGGCGGAGCCAGCGCTCGGGCAACCAGCGCCAGCGTAAGCCGCGATGCGGGTGTCAGCACTCGCGTCGCCGCAAGTCGAGACGTTGACAGTGCCGTCGGTGTCGCTGGTCCACTCGAACCAGACGTCGTTGACGACGGCAGAGCTGCCAAAGCTGTAGCAGAGTGCCTCGTTCTGGCCCTCAGCGCCGGTCGTCGCCGAGGTGGCGTCGAAGGCGTACACACCGTCACCGGCGATCGCAGTCGCCTCATCACAGTTGTCCGGGTTGGGACCGGTCGGAGGCGCAGTCGTCGTGACCGTGATGTTGCCAGTGCCGCCGGCGGTGCCGGGGAAGTGGCCGACCTGGATCATGTAGACCGAGCCGCTGGTGCCAGCGAAGCTAATTACAGACGTGAAGCCAGCGCAGCCGGAAGCGTCGTCGTTGCAAGCGATCGCAGAGCCATCGCTCGGGCAACCAGCGCCGTCATATGCCGCGAGGCGGGTGTCCGCACTGGCGTCATCACAGGTCGAGACAGTGACCGTGCCGTCCGCGGCGCAGGTCCACTCGAACCAGACGTCGTTTTCGATGGCAGAGCTGCCGAAGTTGTAGCAGAGAGCTTCGTTCTGGCCCTCAGCACCGGTCGTCGCCGAGGTGGCGTCGAAGGCGTACACGCCGTCGCCGGAGATCGCGGTCGCGCCGCTGCACTCGTCCGGACCAGCTGACGGAGCGCCGTGTGTGCCGGGCGTGGTGAGCGTCTGCAAGTTGATGGTCTCGCAGGCGTCGTCGCCTCCACATCCAGCTTCGAGGGCGTTTGCGCCGGCGATGAACCAGTCGCTGGTGTCGAGGACGCCGTTGTTAGGAGAGGTGCCGAGACGATAGGCGTAGCTGTCCGTGTACTCCCAGTCTTCGCCAGTCCCGTCGGTGCCAATGACGCCGAAGATATCCACGATGGTTGCGTCCGTGCCGTCACCGGTTCCAATCCCCTGGAAGAGAATGAGGGTGTCGTCACCGTTGACGAAGCCGCCGCCCATCAGGAAGTCTGCGTCAAAGCCGTAGACCGAGTTGAAGGGGTCGTTATCGCCGTCGTAGCCGATGACGTAGCTGGCGCCAGGGGCGAGAATGCCGGCGAGTTGAGCGGATGAGCCGCCACCGAGGTTCGTGCCACCGTTGTTCATGTTCCCGAAGCTGTAGTTGCTCAGGTCGATGTCGGCCGCGCCGGTGTTGGTGAGCTCGACGAACTTCGGCGTGCCGCCCGGGAGGGTGCCGTCGACGACCTCACTGATGATGAGGTCAGCGTTGGCGGTGGCCGCTGTCGCTGCGAGTGTGAGGCACGTAAGTGCTCTGAATCGGAATTGTTTCATGTGTGTGATTTTCTTCTGGATAAGCCTGAAATACAGGCTTAGCTGAAAAGTCGCAAAGGACTCTAGGGCTAGACCTGTGCCCACAAAGGGGCCTTCTCATGTGCCTACCATACTCCTTGGGAGTGAGAGCGCCTAGGTCTCTGGCGTGCTGTTGAGCCTAAATTTGGGCCTAAGCCCCCATTCATAGGGCTGTATGGACGGAGGGGGGCTGTAGGAGGCGAGCAGGCTGGCTCCCCATCTGGGCGCAGGATGTACCGGTCGAGGGGCGCTAGCGATCGTTGCGCGCAGCCGCAGCCTCGAGCAGGGGCTCGATGAGCTCTACAGGGTAGCGCTCTGCGCGGAGGGTGCCTCGCGTCTTCGTCTTCTTCCTCTCGTCGAAGTAGGGGTTGTGGTAACGCCAGACGACCTCTCTCTCTCTCGTGACCTCAAAGATCTGCCCTTGGCCTGAGCTGGAGATCAGGGTGTTGCCGTTCGGGAGGCGCTGCACCGTCCCACGGCCGATCGTGTAGAAGCTCTCCGGCGGATCTGCGACGTAGCTCCAGACGATCTTCTCTTTGATGGGGTCGAGCTCGATGATGCGCGAGTGTTCGCGACGCTTCGGGGCGCCGTTGTCCAAGAGCAAGATGTTGCCGTTGTCGAGCACCTGCGCCTCATGAGGGAAGAGGATCGTGCCGCGCCCCCAAGCCCAGAGCAGCTCGCGTCGCGCATAGTTGAAGATCGCGACCGTGTGCTGTTTACGCGAAGTGATGATGACGTTGCCGGGCTCGTAGATGGGGTGAGCGCCGGCGAGCTCTGAGTTGTTGAGCCAGCGCGCGCAGTTCAAGTGTAGGCAGTCGTTCGGATATCCGTGCCCACACTTCTCCTCGTCACGATGCTCGACGAAGCGGTTGAGCGATGGCGCGCTGCGCAAGAGGTCGTAGCTAGAGACCTCATCTACAAGCTCACCCTCAGGTGTCAGCAAGATCACGCCGTTGTCGATGACACCACAGTCTGGGTGGATCTCTGTGAGTCGGCGAGACTCGCCCAGCACGAGGATGTGCCCCTGGGGAGTCATGCGCACGTCGTGGTGCGCGGCGATCTGCTTCTGCCAAAGGACCTCTCCTGACCAGCTCAGCCGCGCGAGGAAGCCAGCGGGAGGCCTCTCGCCGTCGGCCTTCGGCAGGGAGCGCAGGAAGTCATCGTCGCTCACACCCACCGCGAGGAGATCACCGTTGTCTAGGATGAGCCCTCGGTTCCATTGCCTCGATCCGCTGAGGGCCCAGCTGGCGCGCTCGACGCCTTCCATGTCGACTAGGAACCCGCGTGAGGAGGGGATGTCTACGTAGAAGGTGTAGCCGGCGTAGGCTCTGGAGGGGTCGTGAATGACGAGCCCGTCTACGGTGCTCCAGTCCTCTTCATCTGAGAAGTCGACGTATCCGAGCCCGCGCAGCTCGCTCAGGTCGACTGTCGAGGGAGCGGGCTCGCTCTGCTCTGCAGGGGGGGGGCTTTGAGGGCGATCGTCTGCGCATGAAGAGGTCGCTCCGAAGGAGAGCGCGACACAGAGTGCTCGATGGAGGGTCTTCATGGTTTGGGAGGAGCAGGAGCTCCTAAAGACTTTCTCGGCAGAGAGAGCTGGCGCTCTCCATCATATTTTACCGAGGCGAGAGGTCTTGAAGCAGCGAGTGAGAACTGCGCGAGACCGCTCTTGGCCTCTATGCGGTGTGCCCAGCCTGCGCGCGGGAGAGCCAAGAGAGCGCGATGAGCAGCGCGACTTGGATGCTGAGGCGAATGAGGTGTCCAGTCCCGCTCAGCTGTGTCCCGCTGAACTCGAGGTCGTTCCACCACATGTTGATGTTCGCGAGGGACATGGCGATGACCAGCCAGAAGAGCAGCCTCGCGGAGGCCGGTCGCGTGCGAGCGAGGCACATCCCGAGGCCGAAGAGGACCTCGAGCGCGCCGCTCGAGAGCGTCCAGAAGCGCGGCCAGCCGAGGTAGCTCGGCACGATCGAGTCGAAGGCCTCCGGTCGCACGAAGTGCTCTACACCGATGGAGATGAAGGCGACGCCGAGGGGGATAGCGAGGAGGTGCTTCAGCAATTTTTTGTGTGCAGGCTTCATCGGTCGTCAAGGGCTGTTTCGTCCTCCTCCTTCCATAGCTTCTTCATCCACGCGATCGCCTCTCGATAGATGTCATCCTTGAAGCCGTGGCCGGCGCCTCTCACGGGTCGCCAGGTCGAATGCAAGTCGAGCTCACAGAGGCGTGCGTGCAGGCGCTCTCCCTGAGCGAAGGCGATGAGCCTGTCCCGTGTGCCGTGAGCGGTGAAGAGCGGGGCCGCGTGCTCGGGGACGACGGCGTGAACCGGGCTCGCGCTCCGGGCGAGCGCTAGGAGCGCGGGCCATGGCTCTTCAGGATCCTCGGCGTGCGCTCGAATCTCTGCGAGCGAGTGACCGTGCACGCGGGCGCCTAAGACCAACGACTCAGGTGAGTCGAGCGCGTCATGATCGATGGCCGAGCCGGGCGGCTCGGTGACGTCCTGGTTCATCAGGAAGAGCTCTGTAGGTCCGAAGAAGTTGATCGCGAGAGAGACAGCGGAGGACACCTCAGCGTGCTCTCCGACCTCACCCGTGGTGCCTTGCGCGTCATTTGTCAGGCCGAGGGTGCTCGCGAGGTGCCCACCAGCGGAGGCGCCCCAGACCGCGAAGCGCTCAGGGTCTAGGCCGAGGTCTTCGGCGTTCGCGCGAAGCCACCGCACGGCAGCTTTGCAGTCGTCCCGCTGAGCGGGCCAATGCACAGGCTCCTCTCCGAAGCGCCCGGCCTGACTCGTGAGTCGGTAGCTAAGGCTCGCCACGCTCACGCCCTCAGACGGGAGCTCTCGAACAGGGGCTGGGACGTGCGCACGGTCGCCCCCCCTCCACGCGCCCCCGTGGATCCAGATCAGGAGTGGAGCAGGAGACTCTTCTTTCGTTCTGTAGAGGTCTAGCTTGAGAGGCTGACCACCGACCTCGGCGTAGGTGTGTGTCTCGGGGGCAGCGATGGTTAGCTCCGGCTCAGTCCAGTAGGAGCTAAGAACGAGCGCAGCGAGCGCTGTTAGGGGGTGTTGGATTCCTCGCTTGCCTGAGGTGCCGTGGCTATTCATATCTCGAACTTATCTTCACAGAGAGCCTCGTCAAAGCGATCGGGTCTTGCTCTGTGATTTGAGCAAGGCTGCCCTACCGGGGGCGTGGTCATTAGACTTCTCCCTCGCTCGCAGGAGAGCGCTGAGCCTTCACACCAAAGAAAACTACGAGAGCACATGAAAACCACCACGCGACGCAGCCTCTTCGGACTCATGATCCTGGCCCTAGCGGTCTTCGCCCAGGCCTCCCTTAAGAGTGACCGCTCGCTCATGCCTAACTTGAAGCTCAGTACGAGCGCTGTGAAAGGGATGTGCGCCCTGGACGAGCAGGTCTTGTTCACCGCGGAGCTACGCAATACTTCTCGGGAGCCTCTCAAAGGAGAGCTGCGCTGGGTCATGGAGACTGCCGCCTTCGAGCCGATCGCTATTGAGCCAGTTGAGGTCGATCTCAGGCCTCAGGAGACGAAGGTGTTTGAGTATGAGCTCGAGATGAAGACCCCGGGTTTTGTGCTCATACGCTGTGTGCTTTCGGTGGAGGGCGGGGGCGAGGTCGCGAAGATGAAGCGCGTCGGCTGTGAGCCCACCAAGGTCCTCTCTGAGCTTACGAGAGAGGAAGACTTCGACCAGTTCTGGGCTGCATCGCTAGAGGAGCTAGCAGACGTGTCTCCTGAGTTTGAGCTGATCGAGGTCTCGGCTGAGGGAGCAGCTTCGGTCAAGCTCTACGAGGTCGTCATGCGAAGCCACGGCGATGTGCGCGTGCGGGGCTGGCTTCAGGTGCCAAAGGGGGAGGGACCCTTCCCTGCTCTGCTGAGGGTGCCGGGCTACACGATGAACATGCAGCCAGTGGCAGACACCGGCGGGGCCATAGTCCTCTCCTTCAACATTCGCGGGCACGGCGACAGCACACAGGACGTCCCTGGGAGGCCAAAGGACTTCTGGGTGCGTGGACTCGATGCTAAGGAGACCTACTACTACCGCGGCGCGTACCTCGACTGTGTGCGGGCAGTGGACTACCTCTGCTCTCGAGATGATGTAGACCAAGAGCGAATCGTCGTCTGGGGAGCTAGCCAAGGCGGGGGCCTCGCCTTCGCGACCGCCGCGCTTGACGGTCGCGTCGACCTCTGCATCTCTGATATCCCTTGGCTCTGCGACTGGGAGAACTACCTAGCTCTCGCTGGTAAGAACGACGACGAGGAGATCCAAGCCTGGCTGAACGCCAAGGAGAGCCGCACACCGGAGTCGACGCTGCGGACCCTCAGCTACTTCGACACCATGAACATGGCGGACAAGATCCAGTGTCCGACTCTTATGGGCGTCGGCTTGCAGGACTCTATCTGCCCCCCGGCGACAAGCTTCGCCACCTTCAATCGCATCACCGCCGAGCGCGACTACCGCATCTATGAGAAGAGCGGCCACGGTCTATCCGCGGAACACTACCGGTGGATCTTCTCAGAGCTAGCTGCTCGCATCAGGGACTAAGCTACAGGACCCTGCTGAGGGCCCTGTGTGGGGCATCCGTGGGAAATAGAAGCGTAAAGACGGGCTGATCTCCCCAGATTTGCGGCGCAGCCCCCGCGCGCACCGATATTGTCAGACCCATCCCAGCTCGTGGTGCGGGCCGGGGGAACAGTGGAAAGAAGGAGTCAGCCATGAGCCAAGCCGAACCCAAGCGCCAGATCATCTGGCTGAACACGATCTTCCTGACCGTCACGCCTGTCTTGGCGATCGCGAGCACCATCTATTACGGGCTCGAGTACGGGATCACCTGGCGCGAGGTCGTGGCGGGGCTGGTCATCTGGAGCTTCACTGGCCTTGGCATCACCGCGGGCTATCACCGCCTCTTCGCGCACAAGGGCTACAAGGCGCACAAGTCCGTCCGCTTTGTTCTGGCTGTCTGCGGCGCCGCCGCGATCGAGAACAGCGCGATCGCCTGGTGCAGCGATCACCGGCACCATCACGCAGAGACAGACACCGACGGTGACCCGTACAACGCGAAGCGCGGCTTCTGGTACTCGCACATCGGCTGGATCTTCTTCAAGGGCAAGCGCGGCGACGCGTACGACAATGTGCCGGACCTGCGCGCTGACCCGATCCTGGCTTGGCAGCACCGCAACTACCTCGCGGTCGCGATCGGGGCCAACGTGCTCTTTGTCGTGGCGGCTGGGCTGCTCCTGGGCAACATGCTTGGGATGGTGATCATCGCGGGGCTCTTGCGCCTCGTCGTCGTCCAGCACATGACCTTCCTGATCAACTCGGTCGCGCACATCTTCGGGAAGCAGCCTTGGTCTAAGGCGACCACCAGCCGCGACAACTGGTTCCTCTCGCTCTTCACCTTTGGCGAGGGCTATCACAACTACCACCACTCCTTCCAAGCTGACTACCGCAACGGGCCTCGCTGGTACAACTGGGACCCGACCAAGTGGCTGATCTGGAGCCTCGACCGCGTCGGCCTCGCGTCAAACCTGAGACGCAGCCCGATCGACATGACGCTCAGGGCGCGCTTTGACACCTCTCGCGACGAGCTGAAGCCCCGCGCCCTCGCGCGCATGGGCGAGACGGCTGAGGAGTGGGCGCTCTTACTCCAGGAGAAGCGAGAGCAGCTCGTGGATCAGAGAGACCAGCTCATGGACAGCTTGCGGGAGGGCACGGAGGCGCTGCGTGACCGATTCTTGAGCGCTGAAGCACAGGCGGAGCTCTACCTGCAGGAGCTGAAGTCTTTGCGGGCAGACCTCAAGGAGCGCGTCGGCTTGAGCGCCGCGGGCGGCTCGGACTCCGAGCGCAAGCTCCACCAGCGTGAGGCCAAGCGCCTGCGGCAGGCGATCAAGAGGACCCATGCGCAAGCCATGCAGACCATGGCTCGCTGGGAGTCTCTCGCCAAAGAGTTCCTGGCGGCGGCGCCGAGCCCCCAGCCAGCAGGAGCTTGAGCGCTCGGGCTCAGGGAGACTGCATCCAGCCTGGCGTCCAGCCGAGGAGCTCAGCGAGCGCCGCGTCGGGCTCCACGTAATAGCTCGCGAGGCGGTCGCGCAAGGCGCCCGGCAAGGAACCCTTCTTATTGGCGTTGAACACCGGCCAACTCTCGAGCTCTAGGGGTGCGACGCCTAAGCGCTCCAAGACTCGGCCTGTGGTCCCTTGCGGGTCACGCGCGAGCTCTCCGAAGTCGAGCACGAGCACAGCCTCACGCGGCCAAAGCTCAAAGAGTGCCTGAAGCTGCTCTACATAGCGGCCGCGGACGAGAGGACGCAGCGCCTCTGTCTCTTGAGTGAGCTCGCTGAGGCTGGGGTCGAGCTCGCGGCCCTCATGCGCTGCGAGAGATGCGTCCGCGTCGAGCAAGGTCTCGAAGGGGACCTCTCTGTCGAGGCTCGAGTACATGCGATACCAAGACCAAAACCGCTCTATGGGGTCGCGCAGGAGCACGACCAGCGGCACAGGGCCGAGCAGGGCGTGCATGCGCTCGCGAGCTTCGGAGAAGACCATGTAATCAGGCGTGGACTCAAAGCAGAGCGCCTGAGCGCCAGCTCTCTTGCTCTGAAGCCAGCGGCACAGGCTCGTAGGGAAGAAGCTCCTGTAGTAGCCCGGGCCGGCTCCGTGGTGCCTGTCAAAGAAGTGCAGCTCCTTACGCCCCGGAGGCGCGATGAGCTGCGGGTGCTCTTCGAGGTACGCGTGCAGCGAGGTCGTCCCGCACTTCTGGGCGCCGATGATGAGGAAGTCCGGCAACACGCGCAGGGAGGATGTGCTGCGTCGGAGGAGGCGCCGGACTCGCCGCTGCGCGCGCTCCAGGGCTGAGTACTCTCGTGTTCTCCTAGGCACGCGTGAGCGCCCCGACGAGTCGAGGGATGACGACGAGGTAGCGGTCGTTGATCTTGAAGTGACCGCCTTTGAACTCCTCGTGGTGATGGGGGACTCCGAGCTCTTCGAGGCGACGCACGAGGCGGCGCAGCCCGAACTGGAGGTGGAACTCATCGGAGGTGCCGCACTCGAGGTGCAAGTGCTCGAGGGAGCGCCAGCCGTCGGCGTAGGTGTCCACCGCGTGGAGGGGGTCGAACTGGAGCCAGCGCTGCCAGACCTCGTCGACGCGCTCGCCGGTGGTGAGGTCGACGGGGAGCTCGAAGCCGAGCTCGGTCTCAGGCGCAGGGGAGTAGCAAGCCGCCATCGCCAAAGAGTTCAAGACAGCGTGGGCGTCTCCAGAGAGGTCAGGGTCTGCGCGGAAGGCCTCGAGGAACTCCGCGGGGGTCTGGTCGCGCGCGAGGAGCCCGCGCGCCGCCGCCAAGAGCTCTGCGCCGAAGACGAAGTCGAAGCCGCAGTCTCCGCTGATGGAGCCGGCGGCGGGGAAGACCCCGGGGTGACGCATGGAGAGGTGCATCGCGCCGAAGCCGCCGGAGGACTTCCCGCAGACGGCGCGTCGTCCAGGGAGGGTCGGGTAGCGCTCATCGACCCAGGGCACGAGCTCTTGGATGAGGTGATCTTCGTAGCGGCCGGTCGCTGAGCTGTTGACGTACTGGCTGCCGCCTAAGGTCGTGAAGCAGTCCGGGAAGACGAGGATGACGCGAGGCAGCTCTCCCTTCGCGCAGCCCTCATCGTAGAGGGAGGCGACGCTGCGCTTCCAAGGGTGCGTCTCGAGGTAGGACTGGCCGCGACCTGTGAAGCCGGCGAGGACGTAGCAGACGGGGAGGCGCTCTCCGGGTTCGAGCTCCGGGGGGAGCCAAACGGGGACCTCGCGGATCGCGGGGTCACCCAGCGGGTTGTCAGCGAGGACACGGCTCGTGATCGCGGCGGTCTCGACCCTGCCGTGGAAGGAGGTGGGCGAGTAGAGGGGGGTATCAGTCATGAGCGGTGATGCGGGTGGCGCTCGGGGATCCCGAGCTCGGCGCGAAGTGCTGCGTAGCCGGGCTTGATCTCATCGTAGATCAGGCGGATGCGCTCTGCGTAAGGGGCGAAGGCCGACTTCATCCCATTGATCGCGAGCTTCTCGAGGTCGTTCAGGTTGAGGTCGTAGTGCTGGTGTGCGAGCAGGTACTCCTGCGTCATCGTCGTCGCGCTCATGAGACGGTTATCCGTGTTGAGCGTCACGCGGTAGCCGCCCTCCCAGAGCGCGGGGAAGGGGTGAGACTCGTAGCTCTCGGTCGCGCCGGTGTGAATGTTCGAGGAGATGCAGAGCTCGAGCGGGATGCGATGGTCGAGGACGTATTGGGCGAGGCGGCCTGCCGCGCCCTCTTCGAGGTCCTCGACGAGGCGCACGCCGTGACCGATACGGTGCGCGCCGCAGTACTGCAGCGCCTGCCAGATGCTCGCAGGCCCGAAGCTCTCGCCAGCGTGAATCGTGATCGAGAAGTTCTCGCGCTGGATCAGCTGGAAGGCGCGGACGTGATGGTTCGCGGGGTGCCCTGCCTCCTCGCCAGCGAGGTCGAAGCCGCTGCAGCCAGCGTCGCGGTAGCGCACCGCGAGGGCAGCGAGCTTCTCTGAGAGCTCAGGGTCCTCGTTGCGCATGGCGCAGACGATCAGGCGGGCGCTGATGCCGGTCTTGAGGGAGCCCTCCCTAAGTCCATCGAGGACGGCCTCCATCACTCCGTCGAGGCCCAAGCCGCCTTGGGTGTGGAAGTGGGGTGCGAAGCGCAGCTCGGCGTAGACCACCCCGTCTGCTGCGAGGTCCTCGAGTGCCTCACGCGCGCAGCGAGAGAGCGCCTCCGCCGACTGCATGACGGCGATGGTGTGAGCGAAGCCTTCGAGGTAAAGCGGGAGGCTCTTGCGGTCTGCGCCTGCGGCGAAGCTCTCAGCTAAGGTGGCGGGGTCGTTCGAGGGCAGGCCCTCGTAGCCGCACGCGTCGGCGAGCTCCAAGCAGGTCTCTGGGCGCAGACCGCCATCTAGGTGTTCGTGGAGGAGGACCTTGGGTGCTCGCCTCAGGAGGTCTGCGCTGAGGCTCGGGGCTGCGTCTTTCTCGCTCGACATGTTCCTACTCTAACGGGTCGTTGTGGGCCTAAGGAGCGCTGCGTATCCTCTTCCGCCCTGAGCGCGGCCCCCGCTGGGCCAGCACACCCGAGGAGAGCCTATGACCGTTCGAGTTCGTTACGCACCCAGCCCCACAGGCCTCCTCCATGTCGGCGGCGCCCGCACGGCCCTCTTCAACTGGGCTTGGGCCCGGCGTCACGGAGGTGTCTTCGTGCTACGTATCGAAGACACCGACAAGGAGCGCTCCACCGAAGAGTCCGAGCGCTCGATCCTCGAGGCGATGCGTTGGCTCGGGATGGAGTGGGATGAAGGCCCTGGCGTCGAGGGACCTTACGGCCCTTATCGCCAGAGCGAGCGGGACGCTCGTTACCAAGAGCTCTGCGCGCGCTTGCTTGAAGAGGGCAAGGCGTATCGCTGCTTCTGCGACGCTGAGCGCCTGACCTCTCTCCGAGAGCAGCAGATGGCGAACAAGGAGAACCCACGGTACGACGGGCACTGCAGGGACCTCTCTCCAGAGGAGGTCGCTCGGCGCATGGCCGCGGGCGAGCCTTACACCGTCCGCTTCCGCGTGCCAGAGGGGGAGACTCGCTTCACTGATCACGTGCGTGGAGAGGTCGTCTTCCAGAACAAGGAGGTCGACGACTGGGTCATGCTCCGCAGCGACGGCTCGCCTACCTACAACTTTGTCGTGGTCTGTGACGACGCGGACATGAAGATCACTCATGTCCTCCGAGGCGAGGAGCACCTCGTCAACACGCCCAAGCAGGTCTTGCTCTATGAAGCCCTCGGCCTCGAAGTTCCTGAGTTCGGACACCTCCCGCTGATGTTGGGCGCGGACAAGAAGAAGCTCTCCAAGCGGACCGGCCACACCTCGGTGCAGGTCTACCGCGACCTCGGCTACCCACGTGACGCGGTCGTCAACTTCCTCTGTCTACAAGGCTGGGCGCTCGACGGTGAGACGGAGGTCTTCAGCGTCGACCAGCTCGTAGAGAGCTTTGAGGTGCGCGACGTCTCTAAGGGAGGCGCGGTCTTCGACCCGGAGAAGTTCCTCTGGCTCGCGGGCGAGTATCTGCGCCAAGAGACCCCCGAGATCTGCGCGGAGCGCTGCGCGCCCTATGTGATCGAAGCTGGCCAGATGACAGCCGAAGAGCTCGAAGAGCGCAGCGGCTGGTTCCAGGAGGTGGTGCGAGGGATGCAGGAGCGCGTGCGCCTCTACTCTGAGCTCCCAGAGAAGATCGCCTTCCTCTTTGAGGGGGACGAGGAAGTCTCGTACGACGAGAAGGCTGAGAAGAACGCGAGGAAGCACGAGCAACGCGCAGAGGTACTCGCAGCCGTGCGCGATACCCTGCTCCCGGCCTTAGAGGCCGGGGCTGACGCAGCCGCGCTCTCGGAGGCGGGCAAGGCTCTCCTAGCGGAGCGCGAGTGGAAGTTCCCGGCCCTGGGCCAGCCCCTACGCTGCGCCCTGACTGGAGCAGCAGGCGGGCCGGACCTCTTCGATGTGCTCGTCTGGCTCGGCCCAGAGAGAGCGCGGGTGCGCCTAGAGCGCGCTATCGAGCGCCTCGCGTAGAGAGCAGAGCAGTAGCGTTCAAGGGGAGGCCTTACCCTGCCGATGTGCAGGGTAGGGGAGCTCCCCTTCGTATGGACACTGAGAGACAGACGTTGAGCTGCGAAGAGGCGCAGGCGAAGATTCCCCAGCATGTGCAGGGCGGCCTCATGGGAGACGAGCTCCGCTCTCTCCGCGCGCACATGGAGAGCTGCCCAGCCTGCGCCGCGATCTATCGTGAGCAAGTGGAGGCTAGGGTTGACCTCGGCTTGCACGCGATGAAGGAGGTTGAGGCGGCAGAGACCCGTCGGAGAGTCGAGCGTGCGCGGACCTCAAGCGCAATGAGCGGGCCGGAGCGCCTCTTGAAGATCAGGACAATCCTCGTCCCGCTCTTCTTCGCTTGGCTCCTCATTCAGATCTCAGGAGTGTTCGCTGAGTCCCCACGTATCGTCCTCGTCGAGGCCGAAGGCACCGTCGATGTCGCGGGGCGCCCGGTTGAAGCGTATGAAGAGCTGGGAGAAGCGGACGCGCTGCTCTTGGTGCGCGGCGCGTGGTGTCAGGTCGCTGACGGCGGAAGCGCAGCCTTCGAGCTCCCCAACGGATGGGTCAAGCTGGTAGGACCTGCGGCAGTGCTCGCAGAAGGCGTCGAGCCTCCACGCTTGAGGGTGCAGTACGGCACCCTCGCGCTCTCGATGGATGGCCCGCTTGAGCTCGTGACGCAGCGCGGAGCCTTGGAGGTGTCGGGGGGTGAGGGCACGCTCGTCGCAGGACCAGAGGTCTTGGAGGTCTCTTGGGTGAAGGGCGACGCTCGCGTCGTTGACGCCCGCGGCGAGACCATCCTCGAACCAGACACCGTGACTAGGCGATGAACGGCGGACTCGCCCTCACCGCGGGCGCGCTCTATGTGGGGACGTCGGAGACGACGGCTCACATCAACGCTTTCGACTACGACGGGACGCCGCTCAGGCCTGGCTTCTCTTTCAGAGGTGAGCGCGAAGAGGCCGCTGGCATCTCAGGCCTCTGCGTCGACGGAGACCGACGCTTGTGGGTCGCCGATAGGACCGGATGGTGCCTGTGGGGTTTCAGCGTCTTTGGCAAGCGCGTCGTCCGCGTGCCCGGAGAGGGAGAAGATCGCACTGGATGCTTAGGGCGACCTGTCGCGGTCGCGAGCCTCGGAGAAGACACTGAGCAGGAGCTCGTCGTCGCTGGCAGGGGCAGGCGAAGGCACGCGCTCCACCTCCTGCCTGTGGAGGCCGGCGCGGGGGCTGCCCGCTCGCTAAGGCCCCAGGGGCACCACGACAAGCTCTTTGAAGACATCATCCACGTCGACGCCTTGGAAGACCGGATCCTCTGTTGCGAGCGCGGCGTAGGCCGCGTGCAGGTCTTCGAGCGACGTGATTTCCACTTCTCCTTCGAACCCGACAGGCCGAAGGATGCGGAGCTCCGATGCGCGCGCATCTGTGAGGACGGACGCTTCGTCTGCGCCTTCGGGGGGGAGCGCTCTTCGCTCGTGCTCTTAGACCGGAGGGGGCGATTGATGCGGACCCTCGCGGAGAGCGGCGAGGAGGAGGGGCGGGTCTATGAGCCCTCGGACTTGGTCCTAGAGCGCGGCGCTAGGGACTCGGCGGCGCGGATCTGGGTCTTGGACCGGGACGGATGCCGAGTGCAGGTCTTCACGCTTGAGGGCCGCTGCCACGGCTCCTTCCCAGAGTTCCCTTTGCGGAGAGAGTGACTCGCCAGCGGCGCGGCTGTAGGTGAGAATGAGGGCCGTGGCGAAGCACGAAGACAAGCGAGTTCGACAGCGCACCTTCCTCTTGGGAGGAGCCTCTGTCTTTGTACTCCTCCTGATCACTGGGTTGCTCTCTGCGTTGAGCGGAGGGGAGACCGCTGGGATAGATGTGCCGACGGACACGCTCCCAGAGCTCGGCTTGCCAGCGCCCTCAGAGCTGGGCGCGCTCGAGCTCGCGAGCGAGGCTAGGCAGCAGGTGGGCTTGAGTGAGCGCGGCGAGCGTGAGGTCCTCGTGGAGGGAGCGCAGCGGGACGCGAGCTTCACAGGCAGGGTCGAGGACCGAGTCAGCCTCGATGGACTGGCAGGAGCAGCGGTGAAGGTGGTCGTAGGCGAAGAGGAGATCTTCGGGGCCACGGACGCGAGCGGGGCCTTTGAGCTCCGAGTCCCTGAGGCCGTACAGCTCAGCGTGGAAGTGAGCGCGGCTGGATACAACCCGACACGCAGGGCCAGTGTCAGCAGTGCGGAGGATGCAGTCTTTAGGCTCGACCGCAGCTCAACCCTGCGTGGAAAGGTCATCGGACCTGGCGGGGATGAGTTGAAGCTGACAGAGATACACATCACCGCTGACGATCGGCGAGATGAGCGTGAGCTCGAGCTGAGGCCTGATGAGCTCGGGCAGTTCGAGGTGATCGGTCTTGAGCCCGGAGAGTTCAACGTCGCAGCTTGGGCGCCTGGCTGGAGCTTCGATGTTCAGCGGGACATCATCGTGCGGCCTGGTGACGAGACCTATGTCGTACTGGAGCTCATCCGCGCTGGTAGCGCGAGCGCACAGGTCGTCTATGAAGGGACGACGCAGGGCGTCCCCAACGTCGAGGTTGAAGTGGAGCCTTGGGTTCAGGGGCTTCCTCGGGATGTCGAGGACATCGTCCTGCTTAAGTTCAAGACAGATGAGCTTGGTCTCGTCGATCTTGAGTCCCTCAATCCCGGCGAGAACAGAGTGCGTCTCTACGCTGACTGGGGAGAGATTCGCTATGCGCCACGGCTCCTCGTAGAGAGCGGCGAACACCAGCGGCTCACTTGGAGTATCCCTGGTCACGCCTCATGCGGAGGGGTGCTCCTTGACGCCGCAGATCAGCCGGTTCAGGGCGAGATCTGGGTCACCCCGATGCCTCAGCGGAGAGGAGGACGTGAGGCGCTAGGGGACCTATGGGAAGAGCGGATGGAGTGGCCGCTTAGGCAAGAGACGAGCGTCGACGGCACCTTCTTCTTTCCGCAGCTCCCAACCTCTGTTTGGCTGCGATTCAGCGGCACGCTCCCTGATGACGAGTCGCCCCTTCGAGCTTATGGCTACGTCGACAGGCGCTTAGAGGTGGGCGAGAGCGCTGCGGGGCTAGAGCTCCGCCTTAGCCAAGAGCAGATCATCACAGGCAGGGTCTTGGACGCAGACGAACAGCCCATCGCCGACGCATCGGTCTCTACCTGGGGAGTGATCCAAGTCGGCCCGCTGAAGGAAGAGATCATCTCGAAGCGCGTGCTCAACAGTGGCGGAGAACTGAAGACGAGCGGCTTCAACGTGAAGACAGATGAGGAGGGGCGCTTCGCGATCGCTGGCATACAGGCAGGGCGCAACGGCGTGATCGTTCGGCATGACCTCTTCAGGACTCACTATCAAGAGCTTGAAGAAGGGGAGGGTGCGGTTGAAGAGCCTCTCTTGATCACCCTGCGGGCGACCTCCGGCTTGAGCGGTCGAGTCATCGATGAGCGCGGAGATGCTGTCCCTTGGGCGCGCGTCAGCGGAACCCGGGGGAACGAGCGGCGGCGGAGCGAGTCGACGACTGCGGATGAGTTTGGTCGCTTCCGCTTCAAGTCTGTCCGTGAGGGGACATGGAGGTTTAACGCGAGCCTGAGCGGCTACGAGCGCGTCGAGTCAGCGCAAGTGGAGGTGCCCTTTGAGGGTGACCTCACGCTGAAGATGAAGCGCGCGAGGACTCCTGATCCAGCGACGATCCGCGGCCTCGCGCTCATGCCTGATGGGAGCGCTCCCTCACGCCTCAGGATGCAGCGCTTGCACTCAGCGGCTATGAGCGTCGACGGCGGAGAGTTCCGTATCAACGGCCTCTCGCCAGGTCCTCATAATCTCGTCTTGGAGGCTGCGAGCTGCGCGCCGCGTGCGATCGAGGAGGTCGTTTTACGCGAAGGTGAAGAGCGTGACGTTGGGGTCATTCGGATGTTCCCCGGTGTCGATGTTGATGTCGAGGTCCGTGAGGTCAGCTTGATTCCCGGCGAGAAGGGGCGCTCGCTCTCAGGCGCGCGGGTCAGGATGGCGCCTGTGAGCGGCTACGCGGTCGAGGGGGGGCGAGGTACGCGCAAGCCTGGCCGCGCGCGGCGAGGAAACTACTCGATGGGGGACTTAGAGCTCGGTGAGTGGCGGCTCACTGTGCGGCTTGATGGCTACAGCCGCTACGAGCGGGTGGTCACCTTGAAGCCGGGGCGAGGGGAGACCATCAAGGTGAGCTTGGAGAAGCAGTCATGAGCGCTGACTTTCCTGAGCTCCCCCTTCATCCAGAGGGGACCTCGAGCGAGCTCCCTGCGAGCGACCGCGGTGCGATTGCTGCAGCGCTCTCTGCGTCGAGGGTCGGAGAGGGGGACCTCGCAGCCGTCGTCGACCTCGGAACGAACTCAGCCTTACTCCTCGTTGGAAAGTCCGTAGACGGAGAGCTCGTCGTGGTCGAGGAGCACGGCGCGACGCCGCGTCTGGGCGAGGGGCTCGCGAGGACAGGCGCGCTCGATGAAGCGGCTATTGAGCGGACGATGGAGGTCTTACGTCACTTCGTCGAGCGTATGGAGATCAACGGCGTCGCGCCTGAGTCCAGGCGCTTCGCAGGGACTGCGGTGTTGCGTCGAGCCACAGACGCCTCACGCATCATCGAGCGGGCGAGCGCGGAGCTCGGCGTCAAGCTTGAGGTCCTACCTGAGGAGGAGGAGGCTCGCCTCTCTCACCGAGCGGCAACGCTCGGAGACTTATCGCGTGATGTCGTCGTGGTGGACGTGGGGGGAGGGAGCGCCGAGCTCGCCTGGGATGCGGGGAGGGGCCGCGCCTCGATCCCCGTCGGGGCTGTGGTCTTGACGGAGGCTTGGCTCGGTCTGCGCGGCATGGATCCCGTCAGAGAGGGGGGATGGAGCGGCCTCTTGAGCGCCGTGAGTGAGGCCGCGCTCGAGCTCCCAGAGGGCGTATCTGCGGGCCGGGACTGCGTGCTCGTGGGCGGCGCGGCCGTGAACTTGGCCTGTCTAGATCAAGACCTCCCGACCTTTGATGTCCGCTTGGCTGAGGGCAGGGAGGTGAACCTCCAAGCGGTCTCTCGCTGGGCGGGAGAGCTCGCTAGAATGGACCTCGAGGCGCGCTTAGAGCTCCCTGTAGAGCCTGGGCGAGCCGAGATCTTGCCCGCGGGGCTCGCCTGCTTCGCAGCGGTTATGTCTCGGATTCGCGCAGAGAAGGCCAAAGTCACGACCCGTGGGGTCCGCCATGGGCTGCTCCTAGAGCTCCTGAAGGGCGGAGCTTGAACTTCAGCCGGGCCCTAGCAGACAAATAAAGGGGCCGACGACCCGAAGATCGCCGGCCCGAGGGAGAGAGTTGCCATCGTCTGGTCTTCCCGGGGAGACAGTGCTCGCAGTTCCATCTCCCACCCAGTCGAAGGCAATTAACAGCTTATATGCTGTGCTCCATTGGCTTCAAGGTCTCTTGCTGCGAATCGCCCGCCTCCATGGGTAAAACCGAGTCAGTCATGGATCCTCTCGGGCAGGCTTTGTGCATGGCACATGGCGCCCTCTTTATGTCGCCTTTGTGTATAAAGGTTCCCGCGATCCAAGGCGTGAGGAGACTTCACGCCTGCTGAGCGTGATGTTCATGACTGAGACTAAGAGAGAGCCCATAGAAGCCCTCTGTGACCAACTGGACAAAGCTTTTCGGGAGGACCCCCGGGGCAAGGCTGTAGCTGGTCTGCTTGAGGCATATGCCAGGGAGCACAGTGACTGGGAGGGCTTCAGGCACTTTCAGGAGGGGGCCTACACACGCAACCTCGTCCGCCGGACCGAGGACTACGAGCTCCTGCTCTTGTGCTGGGGGGCAGGAGAGGAGAGCCCTATCCACAACCACATGGGGCAGCGCTGCTGGATGTCGATCCTTGAGGGAGAGGTCGAGGAGGTCCACTACAAGCGTCAGCAGGATGGCGCTGGACCTCTCATCGAGGGGCCGACGAAGCGGTATAAGCCTGGGCAGGCGGCCTTCATCAACGATGACATCGCCCTACATCTCGTTCGTGGCGCGGACGGGCTCGCGGCCTCTAGCCTCCACGTCTACTCCAAGCCCTATGACGTCTGCCTGGTCTATGACCCTGAGAGCGGCGAAGAGAGCGCTAGGGCCCTCTCCTACCACAGCGTTGACGGGGTCATCTGCGGCGCCGAGGGATCCGTCTGAACGAGAAGCGCGCGCTGATTTGGCTTCACTCTTGACCTTGTGAGGAGCGCGCCGATAGCATCCCGGCCCTCGCGTGGCTCAAAGCGCCGCGCAGGTGTGAACGGCGGTGTAGCTCAGCTGGTTAGAGCGCAGAACTCATAATTCTGAAGTCACTGGTTCAAGTCCAGTCACCGCTACCACCACCACCGGGGTCGCGCAGTCCCCGCTTAGGGCCTCTTGGAGGGGCCTGATTGCCATATTTAGGTAAGAACCGTGTTCCTGAGTACCTGAGTGGCTTTCGTCGTAAGATTGAGGGGACCCATTTGTGAGTCCCTCACGTCCTTCAGCCATGCAGAAAACCGTGCGTATCCAGCTGCTCCTCAGCCTCATCGTCCTTACAGCAGTCACCGGACCGCTCTCGGCCCACGATGACGATCCGAAGCGGGTAGGTCGTGTGGCGCCCACTCAGGGGCCGATATGGCGTCGAAATGTTGTGGCGCATATTCAGGCTGGCGGCAGCGGGGGGAGCGGGGCTATGGAGAGCGCCTTGGGCTTCGACTCGCAAGACGTGCAGCTCATGTCTTGGATCCCTCTGAATCAGTTCGGGACGGGTGCGAGCACGGGGGCCGACTGCTGGGGCTACACCTCTCCCTCGGGACGTGAGTACGCGCTCATGACGATGTCGAACGCGACCTCCTTCGTAGAGATCACAAACCCGTCGAACCCTTCGATCATCGCGACCTTCAATGAGCCCACGAGCCTCTGGCATGACATCAAGGTCTACCAAGACCACGCCTACACCGTGAGCGAGGGCGGCGGGGGGATCCACACCTACGACATGTCGAACATTGACAACGGAGTCGTGAGCTACCTCGGCGCTACGACCGCTCCTAGCGGGAGCACCTCAACGACTCACAATGTCGCCATCAACACAGACTCTGGCAGACTCTACCGCTGCGGTGGGACCAGCAATGGTCTCCGGATCTACAGCCTCTCCAACCCCTCCAACCCGGCCTACATCGGGGCCTGGAGCGAGCGCTATGTGCATGACGCGCAGATCGTGAACTACACCAGCGGGCCGTACGCTGGCCGTGAGATCGCCTTCTGCTGTAGCGGCTACAACGGCGGACAGACGCAGACGGGCCTCGACATCCTGGATGTCACCGACCCGAACAACATCATCGAGCTGGACAGGGTCTTCTACTCGAACCCTGCCTACTCGCACCAGGGCTGGCTCTCTGAGGATCGGCAGTACTTCTACCTCGGTGACGAGCTCGACGAGGGGCCGCTGCCGACGACAACGAAGGTGATCAACGTCTCCAATCTGACCAACGCCTTCGAGCAGACGACCTTCACCAACGGCAACATCGCCGTCGGACACAACCTCTACACGAAGAACGGCTACTGCTACCAAGCGAACTACCGTAGCGGCCTGCGCATCTTCGACCTGAACCAGAGCGCCACCAACCCCCCCGAGGTGGCCTACTTTGACACCTTCCCGACGAACGACAGCGCGACGTTCAACGGGCTGTGGAACGTCTTCCCTTACTTCTCGAGCGGCACAGTCATCGGATCTGACATCGAGAGCGGACTCTTCGTCTGGCGCTTCGCACAGCCTCCGGTGGCCTTTGAGTTCCCAAGCGGACTCCCGGAGTACCTTGATCCCGCTGGCGTGACGATCAACGTGAACCTGACTGAGACGGGGGCGGGATCGCTCGCAGCTGGTTCTGAGACCTTGAACTACGACGCAGGCTCTGGATGGCAGACCGCGCCCCTGAACAACTTGGGTAACGGCACCTACCTCGCAAACATCCCGCCGCTCCCCTGCGGCGCGAGCACTCAGTGGTTCGTGAGCGTTGAGGACAGCGCTGGCGTGGTTTGGGCGAGTCAGAACGGGACTCCCTTCACGACGATCGTCGCTGAGGGTGACGCGCTGCTCACCTCATTCAACATGGAGTCCGCTGACGGTTGGACAGGTGGCCTGAGCGGGGACACAGCCACGACAGGGCAGTGGACTCGTGGCAACCCGATCGGGACGGAGGCACAGCCTGAGGATGACTACAGCCTCTCGGGGACGAGCTGCTGGTTCACGGGGCAGGGCTCGAGCGGCGGCAGCCTCGGCGAGAACGACGTCGATGAAGGCTTCACCTCGTTGCTCTCACCTGCGATGGACCTCTCTGGAGCGATCGACCCCATCATCAGCTACTGGCGCTGGTACTCAAACGACACGGGGGCGAGCCCCAACGCAGACATCTTCGAGGTGCACATCTCGGGGAACGGCGGGGGCACTTGGACCCTGGTTGAGATCGTTGGCCCTGAAAGCGGGGAGTCCAGCGGTGGCTGGTTCCAGAACACGCTGAAGGTCTCTGACTATGTGAGCCTCAGCAGCGACGTGCGCATGCGCTTCCGAGCCAGCGACCTCAATGATGGCTCGATCGTGGAGGCCGCGATCGACGACCTTGAGGTCGTCGACCTTGTCTGCCAGAGCTGCGGGGGGTCTAACTATTGCGTCATCTCCCCGAACTCCGTCGGAGGCGGAGCTTCGATCACCAGCAACAACCAGAGCAGCATCTCGAGCAACAACTTCTCGTTGAGCTGCTCCGGAGCCGTCCCTGGACAGTTCGGGATCTTCTACTTCGGCCCGAACCAGGCCTCTGCCTCTTTCGGAAACGGCATCCGCTGCGTCGGTGGACAGACTCGTCGCCTACCCGTACTCCAAGCTGACTTCTTCGGGGACGCCTCATACACGCTCGACTTCACGAGCGCCCCTGCCGATGTCCTCACCCCTGACTCGACCTGGAACTTTCAGTTCTGGTATCGGGATCCCGCGGGGGGCACCCCGGGCTTCAACCTCTCAGATGGGCTAGAGGTCGTCTTCTGCCCTTAGGGGGAGGAGCCGGTCCAAAGTCGCGCCTGATCCCCAGGAGTCCAGGAATCTACCGTTCACGGGAGGCTTAAGGGTCTGTATCCTGTCCGCTCCTCTGGCGGGCTGAGCCATGTCCAGGGGCACACTCGAATCACAACGAACACGGAACCTCTTCCTCCAATGACTAACTTCATCGGCAAGGCGGCGCCCGCCTTCACGGCCCCCGCGGTGATGCCTGACGGCAGCACCCAGGACGTGAGCCTGTCTGACTATGCAGGTCAGTACGTGGCGCTCTTCTTCTATCCGAAGGACTTCACCTTCGTCTGACCGTCTGAGCTCATCGCTTTCGACCACCGCATCGGTGAGTTCGAGAAGCGAGGCGTCCAAGTTTTGGGCGTTTCCATGGATGACGCAGAGACCCACGCGCGTTGGCGCGAGACCGCCATCAACGAAGGCGGCATCGGTCCGGTCAAGTACCCCCTCATCGCTGACACGACGAAGCAGATGGCTGAGGACTACGACGTAGTCCACGCTGACTCAGGCTTCGCCGCGCGCGGCACCTTCCTCATCGACCCGGACGGGGTTTGCTGGCACGCGCTGGTGAACAACCTGCCCCTTGGTCGTGACATCGACGAGCTCCTGCGCGCCATCGACGGCGTGCAGTTTTTCAAGGAGCACGGTGAGGTTTGCCCTGCGGGATGGGCTGCTGGCAAGGCCGGCATGACCCCGAGCGACGACGGCGTGAAGCAATACCTCACTGACCACGCTGAGAGCCTCTAACGAGCGCTCTAGACCAAGAGCGAGCCCCGCTGACCCTGAGTCGGCGGGGCTCGTCTCGTTTGCTCGTGATCCTCGGCGCGCGCCCGCCTACCCTCTGTGCATGAGCAATGGCCCGCAGTGGATCGGCCTAGACGTCGGAGGAAGCGGCGCGCGCGCGGCGCGGGTCGAGCAGGGGGAGGACGGGCTACGCCTTGTCGGCGAGCTCCGCGAGCTAGAGTGGGATGACGGCTTCACCCCGCTGCCCATAAGGGAGCAGCTGCGCTACCCAGGGGAGATCCCGGCGATGGAGGAGGTCGCCGCTGGAGCGAGGTTGGCGCGCCTAGCAGAGCTCATCACGAGCTGCGCGGGCGAGGGGCCGTTCTCCTGCTTCGTCTCTGCGCCAGGCCTCCAGACAGAGGACGGCTTCGGCGTCGTCGCGTGGCGGAACGGCCCGCGACGCTCGACCTTCATCGGAGACCTAGAGCTCGCGCTGCGCGCTGCGCACGGGGGGGAGGTCCACGCGCTCGACGCGATCTGCCCTGACTCAGTCGCCTGCGCCATGGGAGAGCTCCACGCAGAGGGCGGATCGCTGCGCGGTGTCTCGAACGGCCTCTGCATCGCGGGCGGGAGCGGGGTCGGGGAGGCGCTGATTGTTGAGGGGCGCTGCTGGGCCCTGGATGAGATCGAGCCCACTCTCCCGCGCGCCTGGGAGCTCCGCGCCGCAGAGGGGGCCTCCATTGAAGACCACGTCGCTCCTGGCAGGACGCTCCGTGCCTGGCACGCTGCAGGGCGGGAGGGGTGTCCAGAGGGGCGCTCGGACGAGGAAGCCCTCGCCCTCATGGACGCACGGGATCGTGGAGTGGGGAAGCTCGTAGAGAGAGCCCAGAGCTGGTTCCGAGCTCGGGGCCTCGAGCTCGAGCGCGTTGTGATCTCTCAAACCCTTGGGCAGCTCTACTCTTTGGATGAGGCGCGGCTAGAGTGCGTCGCAGCCGAGCTCGACGGCGTTGAGCTCGTCGCGTCCTCGCTGAGAGCGGCGCCACTCGCAGGGGCGGTCGCTAAGGGGACGAACGAGACCAAATGAGCGGGAGCTTCGGCGCGCTGGACTGGGGTGTCGTGGGGGCGCTGCTCCTCATCACGACTTGGATCGGGCACCGCGCGGCTGGGAGGCAAGAGAGCCTGCGCGACTTCTTCCTCGGGGGACGTCGGCTGCCTTGGTACGCGGTCGCGGCCTCTATCGTGGCGACTGAGATCAGCGCCGTAACCTTCATCAGCCTGCCCTCTGTCGTCGCGAGGGAGGGTGGGGACTGGACCT
>Ga0208624_1000373_pt1 | contig 23347 bp, 28 predicted proteins | sample Knorr_S23_td_DCM_FD_185607 | JGI IMG/M metagenome (GOLD analysis project Ga0208624, IMG submission 185607) | Marine microbial communities from Southern Atlantic Ocean transect - Knorr_S23_td_DCM_ad_71m_LV_A (SPAdes) (version 2) | ecosystem: Environmental > Aquatic > Marine > Oceanic | place...
ATAAATGCCATTATTGAGTCAAAGCTTTCAGGAAGATTGTCTAATTTTTCTTCCAATCCACTAACATCATATCCCTGCTCTCCTTTATTTAAAATGACTCCGTGCAGTCTTTCTTTTAAAGTCTCAAATTTAATTAACATAATTACCTCAACAAAAACTTAATATTTATTTCATTATTATTCAATTTATTTTTAATAGGCTTTAAAATTAAGACATGAGAAATGTAATTATTGGATCTGGTGTCTACGGACTATCAACTGCAATTGAATTGGTCACTGCAGGCATGGATGTAACTATTATTGATTCAAATAATGAAGATATTGCTTCAAGAAATGCTCTTGGGAGAATAGATCCATTATTTAAAGGTTCTGGATCATATGTGGTAACAGAGAATAATAATTCTGCTCAAAGACCGAAAGACCAAAGACAATTTGCTCTAAAAAGTTTTAATTTACATATTGAGTATTATGAAAAATATTACAATGGTACTGAATATGATTATGAATTCAAAAATATTCCTACACTTCAGATTTTAAATCATGATGATTTAATTGAATTAAAAATTGAGGCCGACGATATAGAAAGAATTGGTTTTAAACTTGATATTTTAGAATCTCATGAGGAAATTAAAGAGCGTGCCCCAATGATTTCAAAAGAAATTGGCAAGGCTGCAATTATGCAAAATACTAAGTTTATTGATTCAAAATTTTTTATTGAATCATTAAGGAATAGGTTTATTGATTTGGGCGGCAAGATTGTAGTTAATAAAGCAGAAAAAATAGATCCAGAAATTAAGAAAATTATTTTATCTGATAATTCAAAATGCACCTATGATAATTTAATTATTTGTGCTGGTCCATGGACTAATGAATTGCTATCAAGTATTGATATAAAGGTAGATATGTATCCTGCTAAGGGAGAAATTATTAAAGTTGAAAAACTGAACTCAAATTTAAATTATCATTTTCATGGAGAGTGCTCTATTGTTGAAAGGAGTGACGGTTTAATCTGGATTGCAGCTACCCACAATGAAAATGAATTTAATTCAGAAAAAACTAAAGAAGCTGAAACAGAATTAATGAAGAAAGCGTCTATGTTAATTCCTGAAATATCTTTGTCAAAAAAAATTGAACATACTGCATGTGTTAGGCCATCAACTAAAAACGGGATGCCTATAGTTAAAGAAATAATTGACTCATCTAATATATATGTTGCAACAGGTGGCGGTGGATGGGGGATAATGCAATGCTTTTACATAGGAAAATTAATAAAGGACCTAATATGAAAAACCTATTATCTGATCTTAAAGACCCTCTAGTAGGCCTCCCAATGCTTACTCCTTTCGATGATAATGATCAGGTTGATTACTCATATGCTGAATTTAACATTGAAAAATGGAACAAGACCAAGGCAGATATTTTTATTATTGGCACTGCATCTGGGGAGGAGCTTTATCTAAGTGAAGATGAAAAAATTAAATTAGTCTCTACAGTTTCTGAAGCCATGAATAAGGATAAGATAACTTGTGCAGGAATTGATAATCCATCAATATCTGAAACACTTAGACTTGCTGAAAATTATGAGAAATCAGGAGCAAGTTTACTTAGAATTCGCTATCCAAGAAACGAATCAATAATAAGGCAATATTTTAAGGAAGTGCTTAAGTTTTCACCTTTGCCTGTTTTACTGATGCATCAAGGAGAACCGTTAAACTTTGGGGTTGCTCCTAAGCCAGTTGCCAGCCCAGAAGTACTTGGTGAAATTGCATCGATGGATAATGTTTTTGGTTATGTTACAGAGCACGATATGAGGTTTGAATCAACTGTTAGAAAATACGTTCCTAGTGATAAGAGGTTTTGGATATGTAATGGGAGCATGATATTGCTTGGAACTTTAATTGGTTGTAATGGGACTACAACTGCATTTTCAAATATTTGGCCAGATGCCATGAAAGAACTTCTTAAATTGGGAATAGATGGAAAATATAATGAAGCAAAAAAATTGCAAGATCAAGTTAAAGAAATCGATAATTTGATGTTGCCATTTTTAGCAACCGGGATTAAGTATTGCTTAAAAGAAATGGGGTATAAGGGCATGGTTCCAAGAAAACCAAGCAAACCTTTGCCAGAAGAAATTCAATTAAAGATTAAAGATAAATTAATTGAGGCAAATCTTATTTAGATAAATGAATATTTTGATATACTGAAATTATGATTGATTATATTTTTGCTGTTATATGTTTGGCTATTATAGGTGGGCTGTTATGGATAACTGAGCCCGGAAATAAATATGCCTCAAGATTTTTTAAAAATCGAAAGTAGGTTTAATTGAACAAAGTTTTTGACTTTTTCAGTAGTTCAAATTTTACTAATCACGGATCCGGCCCCACAGAGCCAGCTGAAGGATTTTTAGATTTTATACTTGCTTGGAATTTTTTATACATCAATTCTGTAAATGGAATTATCAGCTTATCCTTCGTGTCTTTGATTGTTATTATTTACCTAACTGGTCTTTATCGTTTATCTAAAACAAATTTCCTTATTCCTTCGAAAGTAGCTTTGATTTCTTCGGCGTTATTTTTATTAATATTTGTTTTAGAAGGGCCAATTGATTTTTATGCCGAAGAAATGTTTTTTATACATATGATTCAGCATTTAACATTAATGGTGGTAGTTGCACCATTGCTACTTAGTGCCAATGCGATGCCTATATTTATTTGGGGAACTCCTAAAAAAGTTAGAGTAACTCTTTCAAAGCCTTTTGCAGGTGATAGTTCATTAAAAAAAATATTGAGTGTAATTACAAGGCCAAGATATTCATTGCTTTTATACATAATAAACCTTTATCTTTGGCATATACCTTTCTTTTATAATCTGACACTAGCTCATGATACTTTTCACTTCATTAATCATGCTATGTATGTTTTTATGGCGATGCTTTTATGGTGGCCAATATTAGGGCCATCCCCAGTTAGGACCAACCTAACAATTCCTCAAAAAATTGTTTATGTTCTTGTCGCAGTGACGCCAAGTGCAGCACTTGCAGCATTTATTACTCTATCTGGAGATCCAATTTACAATTATGAAGCAACTCCACTTCACTGGAATATGCTTTCTCATAAAGAAGATCAAACATGGGGTGGATTAATTATGTGGCTCCCTGGAAACTTTGTATTTCTTGGAGTACTGACGACTCTTTTCTTTAAGTGGTCCAAACAAGAAGAGGCATCCTCTTTGCCAAATCTTGAAAAATGAAAAAACTTTTTTTTATATTGGCCTGTCTAATTATTTCTTGTTCAAGCCAAAATGCCTTTGGAATTGCAGAAGGTAGAATTATTTATATAGAAAAAGGTGCAAAAACTGGAAGTTTTGAATTCATCGATATAAGGTTAGAAAATAAAGAAGTTAGATTTTTTTCAGATAACAAAAATTTTGGTCACTATACTTACGATCATCTAATTTCTCACCAAATTGGTGGAGATCATTTGCAAATAAGTTACAAGATTGAATCAGGCAAAAATTTAATTTTAAGCATTGCACATCATGATAATTAATGAAAATTATCACGAGATAATAAATTATTTAGATCACGGAATATCAAATAATAATGAGTTTGATACAACAATAATACTTTTGCTGTTACATATCCCACTGATAATTGGTGCAAAGATTAGTAAAAGAAATAGGCACTTTAGGAAAATATTATTTTTTACTTACGCATCTGGCATGACAGTATTTATTTTTCTTCTTGTACTTAATATATAAATATTTACTTGATAAACAAATATTTGTTTCCTAAACTAAAACCTATGAAAAAAATAATAAAATATGGTTTATTATCTACAGCACAAATTGGAATAAATGCACACCTTCCAGCTTCAATTGAATCCCATAATTCTGAAATAATTTCTATTTCATCAAGAGGAGAAGAAAAAGCTAAGTTAGCAGCAGAGAAAAATAAAATAAAAAAATATTTTGGTTCTTATCAAGAACAAATCGAGGATCCTGAAGTAGACGCAATAATAAATTCTTTGCCAAATAGTATGCATTGCGAATGGACAATTAAATGTGCTGAGGCTGGAAAACATATATTGTGTGAAAAGCCCTTAGCTGTGACTGTTGAAGAATGCAAAAAGATGATTGATGCGGCAAATAAAAATAATGTCTTACTTGTTGAAGCTTTTACACACAGATGGAATCACCATTTAATTACTGCAAAAAAAATTATTAAAAATGGCGAATTGGGTAGCGTTGTTACTACGGATTCATCGTTGTGTTTTACTACTGACCCTAAAAACAACATAAGGTTTGACCCTTCTCTTTCTGGAGGAGCATTGTGGGATGCGGGTTGTTATGCAGTTTATGCAACAAGATTTGTACTTTCTGAAGAACCATATTTAGTCAGTGGATCTAGTTTTGATTTCGGGAATTTTGGAGTCGACACAACTTTTAAAGGAGTTTTGGAATTTAAAAGTGGTGCAATATCAACCATAACTACCAGCATGAATCAGCCATTTAGATGTCACATGAATATAGATTTGACTGGTGGCAGGATAGAGATACCTAATATGTTTGATGACTCAGGGCCTATAATAATCAGAAAGGGCACAAATGATGACTCAGAAGAGAAAGTATTAAAAGTTGAATCTAAATATAGATTTGTGTCACAAATAAACGAATTTTCAGACTGCATTATTAAAAATATTAACCCAACTTATCCCCCAGAAGACGGCTTGATGAACACCGCAACTATTAATGCTTTATATAAATCAGCAACAGAAAATAAAAAGATATTTGTTAAAAGTAGTTAAATGATTAAAAGGGTTGTTCAAATTATAGTTTTATTATTGCCTTTTTTAGCTTTTTTAATTTTTTCTTCCTGTGCAGATCCGCAACCAATTGATGATGAATTTAAAGTAACTAAAGACATGAACCTAATTGAAGAAACACTATTTGAAAAAAATTTATATTTTATTGAGCATAGAAGAACTTCAAATCAGCAATTTAGTCCATCAGAATCCGAACTTAATGAGCCAAGGTTCATAATCGATAATTTTCCAAAAATTAACGAAAAAAAAGATTGCAATGAGATTTTTTATGAAATAAAGAATTCAATGAGAAATTACCCGTTATTTATTATCAATGAAAAAAATGAAGTATTAGCTTATTTAGTTAAATTTAGGAACACAACTGGCATTCTTTCTGCTAATCAGCAAAACATTCCGGTGATTTTGCTTGAAGACTTTGAAGATTACTTTGGGTGCTAATTTATTCAAATTTAACAATTTAATGATAAATTTAAAAAAAAAGGAGAAAAAATGGCTAAATTTTTTGCATTAGGAACTTATTCAGAAGAAAGTTATCAAGCTTTTATAAAAAACCCAAAACAAGATAGGAAGGCTGCAGTTAAAGCGCTAGCAAGTGCGATGGGGGCAAAGTTTTCAGATATTGAATTTTTAAGAGGACCATATGATTTTATCGCAACCATCGAAGCAGATGATTTCGAAACGGTGGCTGCTGTAAAGATGGCAGTAGAAGCACAAGGTGTTGGTACAGTAGATATTTTTGAAACTGTCGACATCAATTCGATAGCTGAAAAAGCTCAAAAAGCTATGTCTAATTACACCCCTCCATCTGAATAATATGTTTTACAGGAAATATGGTCCTAATGAGATCAATCTGTCTGTAGTTGGCTTGGGAGGGATAGTTGTTAAAGATACGAATCCAGTCGAAGCCGAGAAAATAATAAGATTTGCTTATAACAATGGTGTAAATTATTTCGATGTTGCGCCCGGTTACGGTAATGCTCAAGAATTAATGGGGCCAGGAATAGAGAAAATTCGTAAAGACGTTTTTCTTGCTTGCAAGACAAATAAAAGAGATTACAGAAATTCTAAAATTCAACTTGAAGATTCTTTAGAAAAGCTTAGAACGGATTACTTCGATTTATACCAACTTCATGGTATGAAAACTGATGAAGATTTTGATAGAGTCTCTTCTGAAGATGGTGCATTAAAAACATTGTTTGAAGCTAAGGAGCAAGGTACTGTTAAGCACATCGGCTTTTCATGCCATTCAATAAGAGTAGCTAATAGATTAATTGATAATTATAATTTCGACTCAATATTATTTCCTGTTAATTGGGCATTAATGCTCAAGCATAACTTCGGAACTGAATTATTAGATAAATGTAAAAGAAAAAACATTTCAGTTTTGGCTTTAAAATGTATGGCAAATGAATTGTGGCCTGACGATAATAGGGGAGAATTTAATAAATGTTGGTACAAGCCTCTGACTGACGAAAAACTAATAAAACTAGCAATAAAATATACATTATCAAAAAATGTTGTGTCTTTTTTGCCCCCAGGTAATACTAAGTTATTTAAAAAAGCTCTAGAAATTGTAAAAAATGATTTAGGTCAAATTGATAATAGTGAAATAGAATTGCTAAAAAAATATTCTGAATCAACTAATGCAATTGGGTCTTCTGAGGAAGTGTTTATATAATTTAGGGGGCGTTATACATTAGGCATTTTTCTTGGAGGAAAAATAAAGGGCTCCAATCCACAACACCCCAAAAACTAATAATTTTATTCTAACTCAAATTCTGAGGTAATTTCTACAATCAAATGTCACAATTTTTATGTCTTTGAATAATTTATGGTATTTTTAAATAAATTGCTAAAGGAGAATAATGATTATTGGTTTAATTGGTCTTGGTGAGATGGGATCTGAAATTGGAAGGTATCTTGTCATGAATGACCTCGAAGTCATTTCAGTATATGAGGGGAGATCAGAAATAAGTAAAAAAAGAGCATCAAAATATAAAATACGTGACGCAGGGTCCATTGAGCAATTTTGTAAAATCTCAGATCTTGTCATATCAATAATACCTCCCGATAAAGCTGTTGAAACAGCAAATTTATACACCTCATATAAAAATAAAGATGGTCAAATTTATTGTGATTTAAATGCAATTTCTACAATTACTGCAAAAAAAATTAAGCTATTGTTGGACGAGAAAAAAATTGATTACGTTGATGGCGCTATTATGGGAGGGCCTCCAACAGAAAATTATTCACCAAGAATTTATTTATCTGGAAAATTATCAGAAAAATTTAATTTTTTAAATGGAAAAGGGATTGAGTTGATGGTATTAAAAGGTTCTGATTTTAAAGCCTCAGCAACAAAGATGGTTTATGCATCTATAACTAAGGGCTCAAAAGCTCTTGTTGCTGGAGCACTTATTGCAGCTAAAAAAAACAATGTATACGATGAATTAATTGAGGAATTAAAATATTCTGAAGAATATTTTAGCCTTGTTGCAAAAAATCAGATTCCAAGTATAAAACATAAAGCATATAGATGGATAGGGGAGATGAATGAAATATCTTTGACATACAAAGAATCAGGCCTAACCGGTGGTTTTCATAGTGAAGCCGAAAATGTGTATGAGTTAATTAAAAATTTACCTGAGGGCAAACTTGAAATCGACGAAATAATAAATCAGATTGTTGATAAAATGGAATAATGAAAGATAAAATAATTAATGAGATTGTGAATAGAAAAAGCTCTTTAAATTTTTCAAATGAAAAAATTACAAATGAAGAGATCAGCATTTTAATTGAAGCTACAAAGTGGGCCCCTTCATCAAGAAATCTTCAGCCATGGAAAGTTATATTTGTTTCAAATGAAAGTATTTCTTACGAGCCGTTATTTAATTCACTCAGTGAAAGTAATCAGGAATGGGCCTCCAGTTGCACATTGTTTGCAGTTTTTTGCGTCAAAGACGATAAAAAGTTGAATAAGAAATTCTTAGATGTTGGATATGCAGGTCAAAATTTAATGCTTCAGTCTGAAAGGTTAAAAATTCAGACCCACCCTATTGGTGGTTGGAGTGAAGAAAAAGTAAAGGATGCGCTCAAGATCCCAAATGAAAACCACGTTGTATTTATTCTAGCTATGGGAAAAGAGGGTAAACTCGATAATCTTAACGAAGATTTAAAACAAAGACACAATAAATTAAGAATTAGAAACCCAATAGAAGAAAATTTTTCCTTTGATTTTTGGAAATTTTAGCTAAAGCTGCAAAGGGGAGTAATAAATGGAATTATGGATTTTATTGCCCTTGATTTCTGCATTATTAATGGCATCGGTTAATGTTGTAGATAAGTTCTTTGTCCTTGAAGGTGACGATAATTTAGACTTTAAATCTTTTTGTCTTTATAGCGGAGGAATGCAAATAGTAATTTTTGCATTGTTATTTCTATTTTCTCCAATGGGATTAAATAAATTTATTTCAACAGATTCATTAATTGTAATAATGTCTGGTATTTTTTTTGGTTTAAGTTTAATTTTTCTTGTAAAAGCAATGGATATTGAAGAAATATCAAGGGTTGAGCCAATATATTTAATTCATACCATATTGGTGCCACTGATAGGTTTATTTTATTTAAATGAGAACATTACTTTTGATAAGTATATTGGGATAATATTAATTTTTATTTCTTCTATATTTGCATCAGTTAGGTGGGAAAAAAATTTAAAATCTATTGATAAAACAGCAATATCAAGTCTGGTTATAGGAGGAATATTTTTTGCTATCGCAAGCATTATTATGAAGGAATCAATTGATAAGAACCTATTTACTGACCCTCAAATATTGAGTTTAAGAGCATTAGGCTTATTCTTTGCTGCAGGTATTCCTTTTATGAATAAAAAAAATTTTAGAAATTTATCAACTTTTTTTACACATAAAAAACGAGGAACAGCATTATTTGTTTTTGAAACAATTTTCCCTCTTGTAAGCATGTACCTCATAGTAGTTTCGCTTAACTACATAGAAGTATCTATAGTAAATTCTTTTAATGGGGCAAGGCCAATTTTTACCATATTGTTTAGTATTTTTATTGCCTACATACTTCAAAGAAATACTCAAGAAAAAGTAGATTCTGTAAATATATTTATTAAGTTTATATCAGGAATATTGGCTCTGTTAGGAATAATACTGTTGGCTTAATATGGAAAATCTATTTCGTTATTCTTAGCATATTTGGCTTGATCAACACCGAAATCCTCTTGCAACTGAATACTTAAGCCTCCATCAATAACTAAGGAATGGCCGGTAATAAATGATGCTTCATCAGAGCACAAGAAAGCAACTCCATTTGCTATATCTTCTGGGACCCCAGTTCGTCTTACTGGGTATTGTTCTTCAAAAAACTTTAAACCAGATGGGATCTCTTTCCATCTGACCTCCATTTTTTCTGTAACTATATGACCAGGGCAAATTGCATTAACTCTTACTCCTAACGGACTGAAATCGCATGCCATTTGCTTAGTCATACCAATGACTGCAGATTTTCCAGCTTCATAAATCAAAGCGCCTTTTGACATCAATAAGCCGTGAACAGATGATATATTAATAATATTTCCTTTACTTTTAATTAATTCCTCACCGGCATATTTCGCACCAAGATAAATAGCTTTTTGAAGCATAGCTATTCCTTGGTCCCAACTTTTCTCTTCAACTTCAAGTGCTGACCCTCCAAAACTTGTATTATTTCCTGTGGAAAAAGCGTTTTGGATCAAGTTGTCTATTCTTCCGTATTTTTCTAGAGTAAAATCAACCATATTTTTAATGTCAGAAGATTTAGATACATCAGTTTTTATAACTTCACATTCTCCACCGAGATTTTTAATTTTTTCAGAATTTTCTAAGCTAGAATCGAGATCTATATCTGCGATTACAATTTTAGATCCTTTTTCAGAAAATTTTCTTGAAATTCCTCCACCTATTCCTAAAGCTCCCCCAGTAACAATTGTTACTTTTCCAGTAAAGTCCATTTTTCCTCCTATATAAATTCAATCTATATTAAAAATTTGTCTTTTTTAGATTACACTGAAAATTATAAATTGTTCATTAATTATTGTGAAAAGATATAGAGGAAAGATAAATTCAACACAAAAAGACATCCTGAAATGGATGTTAAAAAATTTAGTTTTAATTTCTCAAGAAAAAATGCAAAGTTCTGGAAAAGAAAGATTTATGGAAGACACGGACTTTTTAATCCCTTGGTCACCACAAGAAATTTTTAATATTGAAGGAAAAAGTCATATGTCTAAGATTTCAACCTCTTTAAGACTTTTAGAGCAAAGAGGGTATATAAAAAGACACAGAAATTCTCCAAAGGGACCAATAGCCTATATTTCATTTACAAACGATGGAATTTTTATTGCAAAAACATGGGCTAGAGTAACAGAATCAAATGAAGAGGATGACTTTAAAAGTTTTGATGACATTGAAAAAGGTTTTGAGAGACAGGACTCCGATAGTTATGAACAGTGGAATCAAGACGAAGAAATATAACTATCTTTTTTCTATAAAGTGTTCTAATTGACTAATTAAATTAGGCAGTAATTCACTTATGCTTTTTGGATTACCAGGTAAATTTAAAATTAATGATTTACTTCTCGTTCCTGCTGTCTGCCTACTTAAAATTGCATTTTTTGAATACTTTAAGGACTCAAGTCTCATATACTCACCAAAACCAGGGTATTCCTTATCAATTACCTCAAGAGTGGCATCTGGTGTAACATCTCTGGATGATGGCCCAGTTCCTCCAGTAGTAATGATTATATCTAATTTATCTTTGTCACTTAATTCAATTAAGTTCTCTTTGATAGTTTCTTTTTCATCGGGAATAATAATTTTCTTTAAAATTCGAAAAGTATTTAGGTTGGAAAATATCTTTTCAATTTCTGGTATGCCTTCATCTTGATAAACCTTGTTAAAAGCTCTATCAGATACACTTATTATTCCTACATTTATCATAAATCTCTATTTAAATTATTAAATTTATTATACGATAAAAATCATTGATCTTTTAAGTAAAGGAACACAAATGGGAAATGTTGACTTATCTATACTAAATGATCTGACTGCTTTTGATTCAGCAACAGTTCAAAATGCTGCCATCCGTATTAGGGGATACATAAATGAGTCGGATGATTATACTGGAACATCTTTAAAAAGATACACTGGTGAAATGCCAACAATTGTTGGTGTTGCAACTACTGTGAAAGCAAAAGCTTTGCATAAGCCTTCTGAGGGTGAGGGGCAAGTTCCATGGAAGGACTATTATGAAAAAATTTCAACTATACAATTACCGTTTATATCTATTTTTGAAGATATAGATAGTCCTAGAAATAGGGCAGCGCTTTTTGGGGATAACATGGCATTCATGCATTCATGCTTAGGTGCTGTTGGTGTTGTTGCTGCAGGCGCAATAAGAGATGTACCTGGAATACAAAGGTCAGGAATAAGTGTTTGGGCTGAGGGCAGAGTGCCAGGTCACGGGCCTTTTAATGCTGTTTCCTTGGGTGAACAGGTTAATGTTTCAGGTTTAAACATAAATGAAGAGGACGTCTTGGTTGCTGATGCAGACGGGATAACTAAAATCGAAAATGAAATACTCAATGACATAATTAAAGTTTGTGAAGAGGTAAGAAAAGATGAAGCTAGAACTCAAAAATTCTTTTCTGTAAAAGACAAAACTAGGTATAAATCTTGGACTACTCAGGGATATACTTAAGACTTTAATAGCCTAAAAGAAGAAGAAGAAAGAAAGCAAATTAAATGAATTGCGATTAGGGATGATGAGGCTATGTAGATTGTAGCGTTAATCCCTATGGTGTCACCTAATGCGCCACCTATAATGAAACCTAGTCCATATAGTTGCACAAACGTAAAAAATAAACCAACAACCCTCCCTCTATGTTTTTCGTCTGGCAAAGTTTGAAGAAGAATTATAATAACTGTGAACCAAATTAAATGAAAAAACCCACCTAATCCTAAAAATATACCTGAGAGCACAATTGATTTTGATAAAGCAAGACCTATTAACGTAATTGAATAACAAGTAATACATAGAACAATTGATCTTGAGTTCCTAAAAAAACTTTGTGCTAAAGGAAGAGTGATTGAACCTATCATTGCTCCCAAAGCTCCAGCACTTAACAATATTGCATATCCTTCTGATCCAGCACTTAAAACATCTTTCGAGATCCTTGGTATTAAAGGTTGAGTAAGCCCCCAAAATAAAATTGTTGAAGTTAAAATTAAAAGAATTCTGATATTTATGAATTTATATGAGTAATAAACCCCATCCATTAATGTTTTATTGTTTTTTTCTTCATCTTCTTCAATATTTTTTTCTTCTTTGAATCTGATAAAAAATAGAAAAGCAAACAATACGCTTAAAGCATGAACTCCTGGCATAGAGAAAAATATAAAAGTGTCGTCAATAGATGTAAAAAAAATCGCAATCAAAGGTGGGCCAGCCGTGCTCAAAACTTGATTCACAAATTCCATTATTGAATTTCCAAGAGTTAAAAATTTAAAAGTAGCAACATCAAGAATTAAGTTTCTTGCAGCAGGAACTTCAATTCCAGCTTGTATTCCTATCCCTAGAAAACAAAGAACGACTATTGGCAAGGCATAGAAATCTAAATGTACAGCTAAAGCAACACTAAAAAATAAGAAGACAGATGCAACTCTGACTAAAAGAAATAATTTTTTTCTGGAATATTTGTCTGCAAGTTGGCCGCCAATAGGAGCGGTCAGCAAAACTGTTATTGTTGGGCTTGCTGCTACAAGACCGACAATAGTTGTTGAGTTAGTTTTTTCTAAAACCCACCAATTTATTAGGTAGTTTCTAATAACCCAGCCTGAAAATGCAAAACCATTTGCAAGCATTAAATATGTAAAAGTTTTGCTTAAAACAGGATTCATGAGGTAATAATCCTATTTTATAAGCTTAAATTCAATATTATTAGATTTCAAAATTTAATTATTATATCCACTTAATTGTGCAACCAACTGCGTCGGTTTGTGTTACTTTGGGGTCTTTGCCAGAAATTAAACTTTCAATTGCATCTTCAACATACTTAATTTTCACTTCAGCCTCATTCTCATAATTATCATCAATTGTTCCTTGGTATTTTAGAAGTCCAATTTCATTAAAAAGAAAAACCTCTGGGGTTCTTTCTGCTCCATACATTTTGGCAACTTCTTGAGATTCATCAAAAAGATAATGAAAATTGAAACTTTTTTCTTTGTGCCTTTCTTTCATTTTCGGAAAGCTATCTTCAGGATATTTCAAAGCATCGTTTGAACTAATCATAATTACAGAAAGTCCATTGGATTTATATTTTTCTTGGATTTTAATTATTCTATCTTCCCATGCCTGAGCGTACGGGCAGTGATTACAACTAAAAATAACAAGTTTATACTCTCCTAGGTCTGCCATATCAAGACTAATATCATTTCCATCGGTAGATGGAAGTAAAAAATTAACATATGGGTCATTAAGTTTAAGATTAGACATTGTTCCTCCCTAATTTTGTAAATATCTCAATTAATTTTTTTTTGGAAGGCAATGGAGATAATCCATCACCATCCTTTGTAAAAGTTCTACAGTTATCAAATCTGTAAATCTCAGTACTCACTTCCTCAAACTGCACTCCATTAATAAAAATTGTTGGAGAGCCAATAAATTTATACTTTTTTGCTTCAAAATCATTAGAAATTAATCTTGATTTAATATTTGATGACATGCCCAATTCATTCAATACCTCATTAATTCTTTCCAAAGCTGGTTCAAATGAAGGACAAGAATCATTGTATATGATTAAAATATCTATTTTCAATTTAATAATTTTCCAGAACTTGCGCTATTTTCTTTCGTAATTTCTCTAAAAATTATTTCAACAGCATCTGGTTTGCAACCTGTAACTCTTACAAAGGAATCAGTGATTTCTTCAGTTAATAGTTTTTTTTGGTTTTCATCTCTTCCAGGGAACCATAAAACTTCTACGTATGGCATTTATAAAAACTTACCTTTCCCTTCAGCGATTTGACTTGCTGTTGCACCTCTATGTTGGTGAATATGAGAATGATCTCCTTCAAGCCTTTTAGCCATAACATTAGGATCAACAGGCCATTGAAGTACATTGCTATTTTTTGCCCATTCTTCCCATTTTGAACTCATATCATTAACCCTTTCAGTATCTTTGGCAGCTAAATTATTAAGTTCTGTACGATCATCGGTCATGTTATATAATTCCCAGTCTCCACCATATTCCTTAACTAGTTTCCATTCGCCTATTCTTATGCCCTGATTCCCTTCGTGCTCCCAATACATTGGCTGTTCTCTTGACCATTTATCACTAAGCAATTTTAAAAAACTTTCTCCTTCAATAGGTTTGATTTTATTTCCATTAAACTCACTAGGATAATCAGCTCCTGCAGCATCAATTGATGTGGCAGGTATATCCATAATATGCAAAGGTTCAGATTCAATTCTAGGCTCATCAATTTTATTAGGCCAATGAACAATTAAAGGGGCGCTAATTCCACCTTCATGAATCCACCTTTTAAATAACCTGAATGGACTATTGCTTACATTTGTCCATGGTGTTTCGTAGCTCTGGAAAGTGGTACCAGGCCCTGGTCTTAAGTTTGGAATATTACCTACACGAACTGGCTCGCCATTAATAAGATTTGTTTCCCATTGAGAAGTATTGCTCCAATCGCCATCTTCCCTCATCAATTCTGCACAACCTCCATTATCTGACATAAAAAATATTAGTGTATTCTCAAATTGGTTATTTATTTTTAATGTTTCAACAACTCTCCCAATTCCTTGATCCATGCTGTCAATCATAGCTGAATATGCGGCCATTTTTGAATCTTCCCAATCTGGATATTGTGCATTTTCCCAGTCACCAACATCTGAATCTCTTGGGGATATATCCCATTTAGAATCAACAATCCCAAGCCCTTTCATTTCTTCATGTCGAGCAGTCCTAAAATAATCCCACCCCTTTAAATATTTCCCTTCGTATTTTGCTATATCTTCTGGTTTAGCGTGTAAAGGCCAATGTGGAGCAGTATAAGATAGATATAAGAAGAATGGGTTTGAATTATTCATTGAGTTTGAGATCATCTCGCAAGCTCTATCTGACATTGCATCGGTAAAATAATAATCCGGGTCATCTATATCAATAAATTTATCGCCATCCATTAGGCTCTCAGGTCTAAAAAAACTTGAAGCGGCATCCATTATTCCATAAAAATCATCAAACCCTCTTTGTTTTGGAGTTGGGTGATTTGGTGTTCCAGCTTGCCATTTTTCTTTTTCTCTTGGATCCCATGCTCCACCTAGATGCCATTTTCCTGAAAGATATGTGTCATAATTCTGTTGTTTAAGAACTTCTGCAACTGTGACACATTCATTATTTATAAATCCTCTATATCCAGGTGCCCCAAGATCGCCAGATAATTGCCCGACACCTGCTTGATGCCCAGTAAGCCCAGTCATGAGTGATGCTCTTGATGGGCTACATCTTGCTTGGTTGTAAAATTGAGAGAACTTTATTCCGTTATTGCCAAGATTATCTATGTTGGGAGTTTTTATTTCAGATCCATAGCAACCTAAATCTGAATAACCAAGATCATCGGCTAAAATAATAATTATATTTGGTTTTTGATTATCTTTAGTCATTTTTCCAACCTCCTAAGACATCCTTTGTAAATTGATCAACAGCTTGTGATATGTCTGCAAAAGTTACTATCCCGACAAGTTCTTCAGAATTAGTTTCTATTACTGGTAAACGACTTATTTTTCTGTCTGCCATTACTCTAGCAGCTTCCATAACATCTGTATCGCTTTTAGCAGTGTGTACTGGGGAGGTCATAACTTCATGAACTACTGAATCCTTAGGGTTTTTACCAGAGCCTAAGCATTTTGATGTTATATCCCATGTAGTTACAATCCCTTCTACATTTAATCCGTTCATAACAACCAATGAGCCAATGTTTAATTCCCTCATTCTAGCAGCACAAGAAGTTATGGTGGCAGTTGAATTTATAGTGCCTACTTTACTTGTCATGATTTTATTTATTTTCAAAATGCTCCTCAAGCAATTAGTATTATTAACTAGTATAGAAAATTATTGGGATTTGAAAAGAGGTAATTTTATGAAAATTTTGATTACAGGCATTACTGGAAGAATTGGTACTAATGTAGCTAAACATTTCATTAATTTGGGTCACGATGTTACAGGTTTTTCTTGGAGTAAAGATCAAAAAATAGAAAAAATGAAAAACTTTGGATGCAAAATAATTACTGGTGATTTAGAAAATTTTGATGATGTAAATAAGGCAGTAAAAGGCAATGAAGTAGTATTTCATATGGGTGCAGCATTTCAGTCAGGTGGTCCTTTTTCTCCAAACCAATATTTCGATATAAATGTTAAGGGAACTTTTAATATTTTAGAAGCATCATTAAATAATAATAATTTAAAACATTTAGTTGTAACTAGTACAGATGGAACTATACCTAAATATCCCAAAAAAAGACTTGAATACCCTATTGCAGAATTCGACTTGCCTCAGAATGCAACAGATTGGTACGGATACTCTAAAACCCTGGCTGAAAATTTATCCAGAAGGTATTTTGACTCTGAAAGACTTCCTGTTTCAGTTTTAAGGTTCTCAATGGTTTTTGGTAGGTTTGAAGTTTGTAAATGGAATCAATTTTATACTGGTCATTTTTTAAATTCATTCGAAGGCAAAACTGAATTTTCAGATACCTACAACAAATTATTAGAACATGTTTCAAATGGAGAAAATTTAATTATTCCTCGTGACAATGGTGTTTCTTGGAAAAAGCATGTTATTGATATCAGAGATATAATTCACGCATATGACGCAATGATGTGTAACCAAAATACTTTTGGAAAAACTTATCAAATAGCTGGCCCCCAAAGTTTTGAATGGTCCGAAGTAATTCCAGTTTTATCAAAAAAACTTAATTTAAATTATTGCTCTGTAGATATTCCAACTGCCCCTACATACTATGAGTTTGATTTAACTTCATGCAAAAAAGATTTTAATTTTGACCCAAAATGGGATATTTTCTCAATGATTGACGATGAACTTAATTCATCTGAAGAAAATTATGGGGATATAATTCCTACTGAATCTGATTTTAGAAGAGGTTTTCAGGTTTAAATTTTTTGCTTCTTAAAATTGCAAATATATAGAATGTCAGCATTATTATTCCAAGAATTCCAGGGAAATAAATTTTATTAACGAAAGAGGTTATTATAAAAAAGGTAGGCAGAAGAATATTAACTATTAATGGAAATAAGGAATTGCCCCAAGTTTTCCATGGCAAAATGCTTATAAAAAGACTCACCAAAAACCAACCAAAAAAATTCTCAATCGGCACTCCGTAAAATCCTCCAGATTCTATTTCCCAAACCCAGTAATTAAGTGGCCCTGACATTAATGGGTCAATTAGTAAATCGTAATATGTAGTAATAAATGCAAAAACAAAAGGAAAAAAAATCTTTTTTATTTTTAAAAAGGATATTAAGTCTAATGCAAATGAAGAAACTATTATCCATGCGCAAATTAAGACTATTGGGACGTCAAAAATTTTAATTCCTAATTTATCAGTATATTCATATCCTCCGTAAGGAAAAGATGTAATGACACCAATTATTTCAGATAAAAAACCTATTAACCCTGCAACAATTAATAGGGTAGCAGTTCTTAATTTTTGATTAATAATACATAATACTGCCGCGGTGAGTATAAATACAGGAGGTGTCCATTCAGTATTTTTAAACATATCTTCATTCAAAAATTGAATTAAAACTCCTCCACAAAAAAGAATTATGAAGAAAATTAAAATTGAAAGACTTGTAAGTTTTTTAATAATCATTTTTAATCAAATCTGAAGTAATTTTTGAAGATTTTAATACTGTTGGGGTCCCTCCACCCGGATGGCTTGTGCCACCAACATTGTACAACCCTTTTATTTTATCTTTATTTGGGTGTCTAAAAAAAGAATTAAAATATCCATGTGAATTTTTCCCATATAATGAACCGCCAAATGAATTGTGCTGATCCATGAAATAATTAGGTGTCTGAACCTCTTCGATCTCAATGTCATTAACATCTACTTGGAAGCCATAATATGATAATTTTTTGTATATTTTTTTCTTAGCTTCATCTATATTTTTTTTGGACCAGCTTTCAAGAGTTGCTGGTGAGTTAGCCATGATAAATAAACTTGAACAACCTTTTGGTGCAACTTGTCTGTCTGAAACACTGGGATTACATAAATATATTGTTGGATCATCTGGAAAAATCTTTTTTACAAATAAGTCATTAAATTCATTATTGTAATTTTTTGAAAACAATATATTGTGGTGCTCTGAATTTAATTCCTTTTTTATGCCAAGCAGCATTATAAAGCCTGACAATGAATAATAATCAATATTTTCATCATTTTTATTTTTACTACTTGTAAATTCTTTAAGATTAGAAACGTCTGTATTGTTAACAATGACATTTCCTTCAATAAATTCCTTATCAGTCTCAACTCCGCTTACTTCATAGTTTGAAACTGTTATCTTATTTATTTCAGTATTTTTTAAAATTTCTACATTATTTTTAATCAATAACTTTTCTAAAGACTTTATCAAGGAATAAATTCCTCCCTCGATATACCAACTTCCAAATGCAAATTCTATAAAAGGTATTATAAAAAACATTCCTGGTGTTTTTTTCGGTGAGGATCCAACATAGGTAGTGTATCTTTCAAAAATTTGCCTCATCTCATCTGACTTAAAAATACTTTGTGTTAGTTTTTTATAGCTTTTAAGTGATTTTATATATGGAAAACTAATTAAGTCTTTTAATTGGACATTACTTGGAAATTTCCCCATTGGATAATTTAAAAATGTTTTGTCTGACAATTCATATACCTTTGATCCAATATTTAAGAAATCGCAAAAACTTTCAAAATCCTCTTCTATCTTGCTTAACTCTTTTCTCATACCTGAAATTGTAGAAAAGTAATTAAATATTTTTCCACTATCAAAAAAATATTTACAAGTTGGGTTTAGGTTAACTAATTTGATGTGATCCTCAATATTTTCTCCAACATCCTCATATAACTCTATAAAATGTTGTGGGAGAGTAATTAATGATGGCCCTCTATCAAATTTGTATCCTTTATGATCAAGAGGAGATATCTTGCCTCCAAGAACTGAATTTTTTTCAATTAAAGTTACTTTATAACCCGCAAAAGATAATCTTAACGCTGTAGCTATGCCACCTAATCCGGCACCAATAATAATAATTTTATTTTTAGATTTATTTTCCATATTTTCTAGATTTCCATTTAATGCCACCAAGAAAATTATACTTTACATATGAACTTATGCTTAAAAAAAGAAATATAGTTTCAGCTGCTATATGAAATAATGAAGACCAAATTGGGTGTTTAAATTTAATAGACAATAAAATCCTTAAAAATAAAATAAACAGTCCAGATAAAAAAAGGAGGTTATTTTCATAAATTTTTAATAAATGTAACGGCAAGAAAATAACAGGAAAACTGAAAAATAAAAAATTAAATATTTGAAATGAAAAGAAATATACATCATTTTTAAATGCAGGGTATGAATTTTTTTCAAACCCCAACCATATATCCTTAAAGCTTGTATACATTCTAACTTTTATAATGTCTAAGCCGTTTATACAGGCAGATACTTGATTATTTGATCTCCATTTTTTTGCCAAGTCTGTGTCTTCAAAAAGTGAATCTTTTACCAATTTATGACCAGAAATATCATCATAAATTTTTTTGTTAAATAGTATGCAGGCTCCATGCGCTAATCCTAGCGAGGGCATATTGGATTTTTTAGCGTAAATTGCTGGAAATGTTGTAAATACTATGAAATTCAGCAGTGGCATTAAAAGTTTTTCTGAAAAACTTTTCATTTCAATTTTAGGCCAAGCTGAAAGCATTGAAACATTTTTTTCAATTGCGTAACTCAATAGTCTTTCAGGGGCATCCTGTTTTAACTCAGTATCAGCATCAATAAATAGCATCCACTCAGTTGATGGGAATTTTGATAACTGATAACAAGCGTATGACTTCCCAGACCAACCATCTGGCTTATGTTTGCCTTTATTTAAAGTTATTTTTGAATTTTTTTTTGAAATTTCTTCTAATATATTCCATGTCTGATCCTCTGAATTATCATCTAAAACTACAATCTCTTTAATATGATTATTTGATAAATCTATTGACTCAATGCATCTTCTAATATTTTTTTCTTCATTCCTCGCTGGGATCAATATGGTCAGTTGCTCAACATTTAGTTTTTTAATTTTTGTTTTATTCCAATATAAAAAATTTAATAATGTATTGATCATAATGATGATTAAAAAACAAAAAATAACTAAGGATAAAAAATTCATTTTTTTGAGACGATTTCTATAATCTTTTCTGTTGATTCTTCAATTGGCAAATGTCCTGCATCTTTAATTTTTATGACATCTAAATCAGGCCAAATATCTGTAAAATAATCTACACTTTTAATTGCATCTTTGAATGTATTTTCACCATTTATAATTACAGGTTTGCAGCTTATATTTTTCATTACATCAGTTCCTTCAAGCTCAATAAGCATTTTCAAATAATTTATTGACGTTTCCTTATCCACATTTTTAAATGAGGAAGTCATGTCAGTGTCCTCTCTTCTTTTTTTTCTAAGGGACAAGTTAGTAAAGATTCTTCCTAAAGGATTTTGGAAAGTGATGGAATATGCATAATCACCAATTATTTTATTTGTGAAAATCCTGAAATACCAAGGTGCTTTTGAAAATGGATCGATAAGATAAAGATTACCAACTTTTATTTTTTTTGATTTAGACAACAGGATAGATATTAAAGCGCCGCTGCAATTACCTAAAATATCTACTTCTTTACTTGTAATTTTGTTTATTTCAACTGCCAATGAGTCCACAATATTTTCCAGATCCCAACTAGAAGGTTTCTTAGATTTGCCATAGCCAGGTAAATCAAAATTTATCATAGTAAATTCATCATTTAGTTTTTTTTGAATAGGTAAAAAAGTATTATTTGTTCCTCCCCAGCCATGAATTCCAACGATAATTTTATTAGAGTTAATCCCAAATTTATTATGATAAATCATTTTCTATCCTGTCACTAACCAATTTTCCACTTAAAGTGACCATTGGTAGTCCTGTGCCCGGAGTTGTACTGGCTCCAACATAGTAAAGACCCTTGTAGTTCGACTTGTTTTTATTTCTAAATGGTCCGATATTGAATAAATTGTGTGAGGCTCCAAATGCTGAAGTTTTGTATAACCCAAAAAGATTTTTCCACTCATCAGGAGTGTAAATTTTTTCGTATTCAATATTATCCTGAGTTAAATCTATATTGTGATGATTGAATCTATCAAATATCAGGGTTTTAATTTTTTCAATTTCATTGCTATGTATATTTACTTCATTGTCTTTTTCGGTAACTGGTAATGGAATTAATACAAAAAGAGTGCTTTTGCCTTTTGGGGATAGACTCTTATCAGAAACAGATGGAGAGCTTGTGTAAAACGGCATTCCGCTTGGAAATATTTTCTTTGTAAACAAATCATCAAAGCAACCTTTGTAGTCATCGGGCAAGAAAATCATGTGGTGAGGAAAATCAGTCTCTTTGTTTAAGCCCCAATAAAAAGTCATTACAGATGGCGTCATTTGCTTATTATTAAATGAATCATTGTTATTGTTTTTGATTAATCCTGACTCAGTTGTAGGTAAGTCAACATTTGAAATAACAATTTCATAAGGTATAGATCTGCCGTCCTCTAAAACGATACCTCTGACTTCATTCTTGTTGGTAATAATTTCAGAAACCTGGGAATTTTTAAATATTTTTACACCTTTCTTCTCAAGGATATTTTCTAATTTTTCGATAAGAGAATATATTCCTCCTTTCGGCATCCATAAGCCATATGCTATTTCTCCATAAGGCAAAATTGAAAAGAATCCAGGGATTTTGAAGGGGGAACCACCTAAATACATAGCATAAGACCCAAAGGCCTGTTTTATGTAGTCACTCTTAAAGTGTTTTCCTAAATCAGAATACATGGATTTGAACATACTCCCTGAAAGCAGTTCATTAAACCCTAAGCCAATTCCCCAGCTTAATGGATTATCAAGATTTTTATTCAATAACTTTTCGAAAGCAATATTGTATCTCTTTGAATTTATTTTCAAAAACGAACTTAGTCCATTGATGTGAGATTCCTCAAGTCTAGCTATTTCCTTTGAAAGAAGCGGGAAGTCTGAGGTGATAGTGAAAGTTTCCTTGTCGTCCCACAGGAATTTAACACCACTCTTGATTTCAATTAAGTCAATATGATCTTCCATTTTTTCCCCAGCAGCATCAAACAGATTTTCAAATATCCACGGATAATTTAATAATGATGGCCCTACGTCAAATCTAAATCCTTTTTCTTCAATAATATTTGCCCTGCCACCCAATGTTGAGTTTTTTTCATAGATAGAAACTTTATAGCCTTTACTTCTCAAATAAATAGCTGCCGAAATGGAGCCCATGCCTCCACCGATAATGCATATTTCACGGTCTTTAGATTTATTCATGATTTTAAATATGCCATTGGAAGTTTCCAATATTTACTTGATGGAAGTGCACCCAGTTTCTCGGACCAGGATAAACTTTCACGGACTTTAATATCATTGCCCCTAGAAATTATTCTTTCATTCAACTTTCCGTATAATTCTATGCAAGCTTTTATTGCAACTCTACTATCAGGTGAAAAACTTTCAATACCTTTTTCTGATTCCTTGTAATATTTATTGGCAATGGATGCCAATTCCATTCTTGCAGAATTAATTGATGTGGTGTTTTGATTGACATTGTTAGCATAATTTTTTAATTCAATTCCGTTATTTTTTAAAATTGTTTTAGGTATATAAATCCTTCCTCTTTTCAAGTCTTCATTAATATCTCTAATAAAGTTTGTGAGCTGCAAAGCTATGCCCAATTCTTTTGAGGATTTTAAAGTTTCTTTAAAATTATCATTTTGACTACTTCCATAAACATAAGCTAAAAAATACCCTACTACTATTGCACTTCCATAAACGTAATTATCAATTAAATCATCTGTATTTTCGAAATTTCTAGGCTCAACATCAAGTTCCATTGCGTCTAAAAAGGATTCGTAATAACTAGAAGGAATTGAGTATTTTTTTACAACTTCAGTAAAACCAGCAAGAAGAATGGGCACATCTTTATTAATTGAGTCTTCAAACGAGCCAGATTCTAAAGCTAGTCTATATTTATTTCTCCAATTTGATAAAAGTGCCTTTTTTTCATCATTTTTAATGTCGAATGAATCAACAATTTCATCGGGAAACCTTACAGATCCATATA
>Ga0208624_1000375_pt1 | contig 23319 bp, 20 predicted proteins | sample Knorr_S23_td_DCM_FD_185607 | JGI IMG/M metagenome (GOLD analysis project Ga0208624, IMG submission 185607) | Marine microbial communities from Southern Atlantic Ocean transect - Knorr_S23_td_DCM_ad_71m_LV_A (SPAdes) (version 2) | ecosystem: Environmental > Aquatic > Marine > Oceanic | place...
TGATGAAGAGGGGCTTTTACCTTCACTAGGCACTGGCATTATGCCGACTATAAGTCGGTCGTCAAAAAAGGCCCCTTCCCCTATCTTTACTTAACATCCCCAAATAGAAAAGCCCCTCATGGTTACGTAGAGGGGCTTGGTTGCGTGCAAGGAGGTTTGGTGGATTTGCCGCAACCCTTTTGTTATATTCAACATCGCTCCACCTCACCTCCTTGGCAAATTTCTGCGGGCGCTTCTTATGCACCGACAGTGAAAAACCTTTCCCGCGGCACTAGCAAATGCGGAGAGAGCAAGGCTCCGGACCATTGTTGTTTGACGCACGGCTTCCTCTGCTTCGGCAGGTAACGAGCCGACCAGCATCCGGTCCGTCAAAAAAGCCTCCCCGGTTTCCCAAGGAGGCTCTTTCGCATTATTTCTCTTTTTCCTCTCACACAGCAATCCCAACCGAGCTGTATGATAGTCAGAATGTTCCATGATAGAGTAATTATGGGAAACGAAATGATTTCATGAAAAATATGAACAATTTCTTATGCCTTAAAAACCCTCCATGCTTTCCTTGTGGAAGTGATGAAGCGCACCTCGTCCATTTAAATCAAATCAGCCCGAGAACACCTTTCCCCCGTGCTCTGCTGCCCTTTCAAGTTTAATTACCTATAATACCAATTTCAGCAATCGATGCCCATGGCCCTTCATTTACTTCCGAAAGAGCTCTCAAACGCACATATCGACCTTTGAGCGGCTTACATCTTACATCCTGAACGGAACGGGTTTTCCGAAAAGTTACCTTCAAAATTGGCTCATCGAATTCTTGAGGATTATCGCCGACAGAGAATTCCACATCCTTTAATGCCCCATTCCAACCACCATCTTGGCGTGCCATGTAGCGAAACCCCTTGATCATACTCGGCTTACCGAGATCAATTACCAATTCGTGCGGATGCTTCTTGATACCGGATTCAAATTTGGAATGCCAAATTGTCATGGAGTTACCATCGACGGCGTTGGCGGCAAACTTCGAATTGCCCTCATTCTGACTGCTAAAACTGATGACCTTCAAATCTTCATTGATTATCAATCCCTTGGTTAACCACTTAAACTTACTGCCTGGATTTGGGGGGCGTGTGGCACCCCATTTTGCCGCGCGATCTTTTTCATGTTCAGTCGTATCGGCAAAAGTACCCGCCACAGCCGGCTCGTGTGCCTCTTGAGCAATCGCTCTGATTTGTTCTAATATTTTTGGGTTCTGTTTAGACACATCATGAACTTCGCTGATGTCATTCTTTAAGTTGAACAGCTGCCATTCTGCCTTGGCTCCAGTTCGAACAGCTTTCCAATTACCCATCCGAACAGCCGTTTGAGCCCCTAATTCCCAATATAGATATTGATGCTGTTCCTGCGAGCGCCCAGCCGCCTTGGCTCCAATCAATTCAGGCACAATCGACAACCCGTCGGTATCCTTGACGGACTTGGCTCCTGTGAGTTCCGCCAGAGTTGGCATCACATCCGGGAAATACCATAAATGATCACTTACCCGACCCGGCTTTATCTTCCCCGGCCATCGTATGGCCATGGGGATACGCAAACCTCCCTCGTAAAGGTTGCCTTTTCCGCCACGAAACTCGACTCCGGTTTCCGGGTTCTTATTTGCACTATGAATGCCACGGGGATGTTCCGGGGTTCTGAAATAGTTATTACCTCCATTATCCCCGCAGAAAAAAACAATAGTGTCCTCATCAAGCTTTAGTTCCTTAAGCAAATCCAAAACCTGCCCAACCTGACGGTCAATCATCCCCACCATGGCCGCATATCGACGGGCTTGTTCAGGCCATTCGATTTTATCCTTATATATCGCCCAAGCCGGATCTTCATCGGGAATATCAAAAATACCGTGTGGCGGGGTAATGGGCATATAACAGAAGAAAGGACGGTCTTTATTCGCTCGGATGAACTCAATTGCCTCGTCATGAATAACATAATGAGAGTAGTTAGTTCCCGTGCTGCCACCTACATTACCTTTAAGCAGGACTTCTTCACTATTGCGAATGATATAAGGTGGGTAGTAACTATGAGCGTGCACTTGATCGTAATATCCCAAAAAAACGTCGAAGCCATGTTTTTCTGGTACACCTGTAGATCCTCGCCCTCCACATCCCCATTTACCAAAGCCCCCTGTCGCATAGCCTGCTTCTTTAAGCATATTAGCAATAGTCTTTTCGTTGGCTCGCAAGGGCGTTCCACCTCCATTTACGCGCACTGAAGTGTGTCCACTATGTTTCCCTGTCATCAGCACACATCTAGTTGGAGCGCAAACCGATGAACCTGCGAGTGCTTGGGTAAACCAGACTCCCTCGGCAGCCAGCTTATCAATGTTGGGAGTCTTGATGGTCTTACTACCCATGAACGAGGTTTCGTAATAACCCAGTTCATCACACATGATATAAACAATGTTAGGTTTCTTAGCCGCCAATATGCCGGACTCAGAGAAGAATAAAGCTAGTGTTAAAATGTAAGCAAATCGCATAGGTCAAAAATCTCATGATCTGAAAGGCAAAACAAGGACTAGAAAATGCAGTAAACTCCTTCCCATGAAAAAATTTGAGCGAGTTGCTCGATCTTCGCTAAAAACCTTATTTCGGAAGCGAATCTACTTGTCCCTTAATGCATCAGCCTCGGGATTGAGGAAATGTTCAAACCGGCCGTCAACTCTACTCAAAGCTTCAATGTGCGCAGGATTTGTTATCGATTGGCGTGCGCGGTTAAAAAGTGCCTGCCGTGATCGAACCACTTCTAAGGGAGCGTCGTTCAAACCGCGGAACAAAGCCGTCATTGGAAGTTTCATCTGCCCCCAATTAAAATTTTCACCTTCTTGTCGTTCCAATCCTTCCTTTACCACATTAAGGAACAATTGATCAGCCTCTGCACTCTGCCCAATATAATGTAACACCGCATCTCGGACCGCATAAAGAGCCACTTGGTCGGTAATTCGATCATCACTAGCGACTGACTGTAAAATGGCTACTGCATCGGCTCCCAGCACCTGTCTCAGATAGGAAAGTGCCAAGCCATCCAACGAACCGTCCGGGCGCACCAACAAAGCTTTGGCATTATTTACAAAGCGCATATCTTTGTGCCGAACCAGCACGCCAAAAAGATAGCCGCGTGCCTGCTGATCTACTCCGAAATTTGTGTCCTCCAACTCCACAGGCAATTGCGCCAGCAATTCTCTTGTCGTCTGCAAAATCAATTCAAGATGGATTCCCGGAGCCATTTTTTGCAGTGCCATCTCCAAATATGCGACTTCCACCCCGCGCCCCGTCGATTTCAGTACATCAACAAGAAGGGCTTCGGCCTGCTCTGTGCCGATGTTCGCTGTGACTTCAAGAAAGCCAACCCGTAATGTTGGCGGAAAAGCATCGAAGTCGGGTTTTGGAAGAGCACGAAAATAGGCCCAAGCGTTACCTGCTGCCTTACCTTTGCCTTCACCTCGAGCAAGATTACCCGGTTTCTTAACTTGAGAAGCCTGGGCAAACACCTTGTCTTGAGGCGGATCATTTACCATGAAATTTCGGATAGCTGGCAACGCCGTATCTCCATGATCAACAAGTGATTCAAAAAAGAAAACTGCACGCTTTTCAGTTCGATCGGTGGCGGGGTCGAGATTTATAAGATTACCTATAATGGCTTGGGGTGAAGGCGAAACATTCCCTACCTCTGTCGGCACTTCCACCCGAGTTTCCACAATTTCAACCCGCCCAGACTGGGCTTTTGTGGTTTTTAGCTCACGCTTGGCAGCTTCCAATTTTTCACGCAATGCCTCATTTTCAGCAACTTGTTTGTTTTCCTTAGCTCCAGCTGGCTTCAAGGCAAACATCACAACTAATCCTATTATGGAGACGAATACGATGGCGACAATTCTATTCATATAAATCCAAGCCCGACACGTTATGGATATTACCAACCCATCGAAAATATTTTTAAGACCTTAATCACTTAAACCCAAGCACCACCGCTACCGCGCGATGATATCTAGGTCAAGACGTTAAAATAGATGCACCGTCAGCCATGCAGCAGATCAAGCATGTATTTGAATGATGTCATCATGAATTAACGCCTGTTTAGCACCGTGAAAAGAAAAAGCCCCTCAAGGAGAGCGAGAGGGGCCCGCCGCGGCTTTGGAGGTGGTAAGTTCTAGCGCAGCGTTACGATGTAATAAAGATATCATCGCATCCCCCATCCCCTTGGCAAATTTTTTCAGGGCCCTTTTTGTGCACCGGCACTGAAAAAACTCACCAAGCTGAACCAGGAGGTGGATAAATTACCCACTCTTCTTGCTCACTACCGAGAAATCCCTCTTGGATAAGATAAGATGATGCCATCCAAACTTCATTTTTTTTATGACAATCAGAACGGAATCGCACCTCCTTACGCCGATGGTGCAATTCGAGTTTGCAGTTGCGTACAACAACTAGCTGACGACAGCTATCTAACCACATACCCAGTTACCGAAATTTTATTTGTTTAGTCGCACCCAGCAAACACGATCATCGTGGAAATCAACCCAAATTGAAGTTAATTCTTGGCTCGAGTTTTTTTGTTTGAATACCGCGGTGTATTTCCAACCCCTGAAACGGCCCTTTTGAATTTTTTCAATCGGTTTTCCGAACTTTTTCAAAACGTTAAATTCGTTTTCTCCTCTCAACAAATTTGTAGCCGTTCTCTCCCAGATTTTTTCATCAACGACAAATTGCTTGCCTGGATTCTGATCTGCCAAACCCCAATTAAATGATTTCGGAGACGATTCGCCATAAATTGTACCGAATGTGAAAGACAAGAACAGAACTAACAAAGACCTCATCATTCTATTATCCTGTTTAAAATTCTTATGTCAAATGTCATGCAGCAACTCTATGCACGGCAAACTAGGTTGTGGTCTGCAACGGATTTGTTGGGTATTTTGACGGCGTGTATTAGCGCTGCTGTACCGCATTGAACCCATGAAAAGTAGCGCACGAGAATTGCGTCCGCGGCGTTATGATCTCCTCACTCTTACCGAGACATCCTGAAAGCAAAGAAGCTCCCCAAGGACGCAACCAAGAAGAGCTTTAAGCGCAGTACTGTGTTGTCTGCGGATCTGTTCCCGCCTTTAACCCTTGAGCACCACTTAGAAGATAAGATGGTGATGAATTGCCGGTCGTCAAAAAAAAGTTTCCCAGATGGGACGCTAGATGCGTGTGCTTCTTACCCATTGGCATTTTTATGTTTTTGGCATTTTTTGCTGCAGTATTTCACATTCATCCAGTCACGCTCCCATTTTTTACGCCAAGAAAATGATCGCCCGCAGACTACGCAGATTTTTTGAGGTAAATTTGTTTTATTCATTATGCCCCGGTAGAGAAAAAGCCCCCCCGCGGCGCGTTGGGCAACACGGAGAGGCTTCACCCGTTGGAGGCCCTTTGTGGTTCATCGCTGGGCCTCTGATGCTTGCTTCCATTAACAGTATGTCGACCAGGACCCAGCCGTCAAAAAAGCGCACCCCGTTTCCAAGGCGCGCTCTCAGAGCAACTTGTTGGGCGATTCACAGTAAGGACGATGCGAGATTCGTGTGTGTTGCAGGATTTACCAAGATCAGAGGGCTTGATATATTTGCGCATGCCTTTTCTTCTTTTTCAGCATCCGAAACGTAACAGTGGCCTCTGCAGAACCCGCGGATGTGGGCGGATGGCTATAGGCAGGCAGTCTGATCCACGTGATAGCGATTATGAACGCTGTAAAAGATGTGGGTGGTGGCGTAGGCTGATGGGCATGAAACAGATTCTCGTGGTGATGGTGGCTGCAACGTTTGCGGGTTGCGGAGACAAGGAGCCACTTGGAAATATAAAATCACTTTCATCCAGGCCTGCTCCCAAACAGAATATAACAACCAAAGTTATACCAAAAACACTAGATTCAAAACATGCAAGAAAGCCCAATGTGTTGTTTATTGCTGTTGACGACCTTAATGACTGGGTAGGTGCGCTTGGAGGCCATCCACAAGCTAGAACGCCTAATATGGATCTCCTCGCTAAACGGGGGATTTTATTTACCCAAGCTTATTGCTCAGCCCCGGCATGTAATGCGTCACGCTCCAGCCTATTATTTGGATTACAGCCTTCGACAACCGGTATTTATTCAAATGGCCATGACTGGCGGCAAGTTCCCCTATTAAAACAAGCTGTAAATCTGCCCAAACATTTTAAGGAGAACGGATACTTAACCCTTGGCGCAGGAAAGTTATTTCATGCTCACACTTTTTTTCATGAAAGAAACTTAAGTGGCTATTCAGATCCTACTGCTTGGGTAGGCTATTTCCCCTCAAAGACTCAGCAAATGCCTGCTGAAGCTACTCCGAAAAAATGGCCGGTTAATAGCAGTCGCCATTTTTATCGCGGACATTTTGACTGGTCACCTTTGGATATTCCCAACAAAGAAATGGCTGATGCAAAAGTGGTTGCCTGGGCTAAGAAACAACTGGCCAAAAAGCATGACAAACCAATCTTTCTCTCGGTGGGGATATATAGACCTCATGTACCATGGTATGCCCCTCAAAAATATTTCGACCGGTTTCCTTTGGACCAAATTAAGCTACCGGTGCATTTAGTAAATGACTTGGAAGACTTACCTCCGGCCGGCAAAGCAAAGGCAAAACGTCAATGGCACCAGTGGATTACCCAGAACGACCAATGGAAAAAAGCCGTTCAGGGGTATTTGGCCTCGTTATCCTTTGCCGATGATATGATCGGCGAACTTGTAAACGCTCTAGATAAAGGTCCTTTAGCTGATAACACATTGATCGTTTTTTGGGGCGATCATGGGTACCACCTTGGCGAAAAGGAGAGTTGGGAGAAATTCTCCCTCTGGGAGGACACGACGCATGTTCCCCTGATTTTCGTTGACCCACGGCAAGCGAATGCTGGCAAAACGTGCAAGGTCCCAGTTAGTTTGCTCGATATTTATCCGACACTAGTAGAATTATGCGGACTTAAACTTCCGCCTCAAAAACTGGAGGGAGACAGTTTAACCTCTCTTCTTAAAAAACCAGCAACACAACTGGATCGCGTTGTTATTACAACTGGAGGCAAAGGCAATCATGCCCTGCGCTCACAGCGATATCGTTACATCCGTTATGCTGATAAGAGCGAGGAGCTCTATGACCACGAAAACGACCCTCACGAATGGAAAAACCTTGCTGGAGAACCAAATTCTCTCTCCATAAAAAAATCTATGGCACGGTTCCTCCCTCGGGCTGAAGCGGAGCCGCCTAAGTAAAAAAGATTTTAAGGCTTAGTATCCTCGCCAACTTATAACGGCTAATTCGGCCAATAAAAGAACCACCCGATTTTTATGTTGGCGTGTAAGGTAAAACCTCAGAAAAATGCACCTATGTGGCGGCTTTGAAAGTGGTGGGCCCTGCAGGATTTGAACCTGCGACCAAGGGATTATGAGTCCCCTGCTCTAACCGCTGAGCTAAGGGCCCGAAGGCGGGAGGACTTTGGCGCACAAAAGCCGGATTGAAAAGCCTTCAAGCAACTGGTTCAACCAATTCATTCGAATCCGGCTCTTGCACCTGCCGACGGCGCAACCATTTACCGAGCAACCCGTCGTGGATTCCAAAGATCCAGGCCAACACAAACAGACCCATACCGGCCACCACCAAGGCACCGGCGATTGAGCAATCCAGCCATTTAGCCATGTGAAAACCCAAAATGGTGCTAAGGGCGGCGTGTAACACAGTGAGCCCCATGATTACCGGAAGACGGGGCGATAATAAATGCGCGGTAGCTCCAGGCAAAATCAACATCGCCACCACTAGAATCGCACCCACAGATTCAAATGCACTCACCACCACAACCGAGAGGAGGCTCATTAGCCCGTAATGGACGACGTTCCTATTTATCCCCAAAGAAAAAGCCAACCCAGGATCAAATGAACTGACCAGTAGTTCCTTATAAAAGACCCAAATCAACAAAGCCACTAGTAACGTAACGAACCCCATACGAATGACATCAGTAGCCATGACCAACTGATTACCAATGACGTACAATTCAGCTCCCGGCATTTTTCTCAACACATCCGCTAAAGCCGGGGCTATAGATAGCTCCGTTTTATCCAGCGGCACAAAAACAATTTCACCGTATAATACACACTCTTCATCAATATGCACATCGCCTGCCTGCAGACTGATCAGGATAACGCCTAGAGCGAAAAGACTGGTGAAGGTCACACCAATAGCCGCGTCTTGTTTCACTCTTGAATAGCGATGAATCACCTCAATCAGTACAGTGGTCAAGATACCCGAAATTAGTGCGCCAATAAATAAACCTGTTACTTGCAGATGACCGGTAAAGACAATCACCCCAGCAATACCGGCTAATACACTGTGACTGATAGCATCACCCACCAGCGCCATCCTGCGTAGGATGAGGTAATTGCCGACCAATCCGCAGGAAGCGGTAACAAAGAAGCCCATCAACACAATCCACAGTGTTATCGGTAACTCCGCATTCCACGGATCGATCACATGCTGCTGCCAGTTAAAAGCAGGGATGAAGGGTTCGGGATTCATAACGGCTTGCCATATCCGGTAGTGACCTCCGGCCCGCCAAAGCTGCGGCCGCCCAATTGCAAATCCTGCAGCCCGGGAATCTGCCGGCCATGAGGATCCTCCTTCGCATGGTTTAAGGTACGCTCGAGTTGACGCACGGTTTCCTCGCCTAACACGTGCTCGATAATCTCTGCATCATCGTGCACATGATCCGGGGCAATGCGGGCCTCGTTGGTGAGATACAATTCCCACAACCGGTGGTTACGGACAATTTCACACGCCCGCTGCCAGCCATCGGGCGTGAGATGTACGGTCTCGCCATCTTCATGCAGGGTGGCTAAGTCATGTTTTTTCAGCTGCTGTGCTTGACCTCGCACATCCTCAATTGTCTCGCGGCGGCGCTCGGCAAGCTCGCGTAAAGACACTCCTTCACCTGCAAAAGAACGAGCCTCAAGCACATGGAACAGGGCTTTCAGGGTATTCTCTCGTTGCACTTGAGCCGATCGTGAGGATTGCCGCCACCAACGCGATATTACCCCGTGCCGCGGACCGAAAAGGAACGCCAACACGAACACCAACGACGCCCCTATCACCATCAATGGGCCGGTCGGCAGGTTGTTGCCAAGAAAAGATAAGAAAGCTCCGGTCGCTCCCGCCGCAACGCCGAAGATGGAAGCCAATAGCAGCATTACATGCATCCGATCGGTCAGCAAATACGCCGCGGCGGCCGGCGTGATCAGCATGGCAGATACCAGCACTACGCCTACCGCCTGTAACGCGATCACCACACTGAACGCCAACAGCATCATCAGAGCGTAGTGTATGACGGCCACCGGCAACCCCACCGAACCGGCAAAAGTCTTGTCGAAACTGACGACCAAAAGTTCCTTGTAAAAAAAAGAGATGGCCACGATGACCAACAGCGTAACCCCCAGCATCAGAGTGATATCATTCTTCCCCATGGCTGCTGCCTGCCCGAAAAGAAAATCATCAAGCCCGCCCTTATTACCGGTAGAAATCTTTTGAATGCGCGTGAGCAGACAAATGCCGACGGCAAAAAAAGAGGCCAACACCAGCCCCAAAGCTGTGTCTTCCTTCAGTCGGGTCGTTTGGACGATCAAGGTTACCAGCGCGCCTCCGATCAATCCGGCCAAAGTGGCACCGATGAAAATCGCCAACGGATCCTTGCTCATGTTCCACATGAACCCTAGTGCCACCCCTGGCAACACTGCATGTGACAGCGTGTCGCCAAATAAAGCCATCTTCCGGACAACGATAAAACTGCCAAGTAACCCGCAACTGATCCCTAACAAAATGGAGCCCATCAATGCGTAGCGCACAGCGGGATCTTTTAGGCTGAAAAAGCGCCGTGCTTGATCCCAGACTGTAGTTTCCCCCATGTCTCCAATGCGCTCGGCCCACACCAACTCCGGCGCACACAGATAAAGCAGCACAATGAGGATGGGACGCAGCATGGGGTCAACGGGCCTTAGCGCCCACGGCGTCGGCCACTTCACTGAGGATGGTCAGGCGCCCCCCGTAGGTACTCTGCAGGAGGTCGTAGTTAAACACCTCTTCGGTGGGGCCAAATGCTACCACCCGCATATTAAGCAACAACAGGCTGTCGAAGTAGGTTTTGGCCGTGGGTAGATCATGATGTACTACGAGGAGTGTTTTGCCCTGATCTTTGAGCTCTTGGAGAATCGTCACAATGGCCGCCTCGGTGGCGGCATCCACGCCGGCAAACGGTTCATCCATAAAATACAGATCACTCTCCTGTGCCAGTGCGCGCGCTAGGAACACCCGTTGCTGTTGACCGCCGGAGAGGTTGGAAATCTGTCGGTCGGCGTACGGCAACATCTTCACCTTTTCAAGGCACTCTCGGGCAACCTCGCGGTCTTCCTTCCTAGGCCGCTTAAACAGGCCGAGATGCCCGTAGCGCCCCATAAGTACAACATCCATGACGCTCACCGGAAAATCCCAATCTACCGATTCACGCTGGGGCACATAGCCCACACGGCGGAGATTATCCTTTACCGGCTGGCCAAAGACCTTGACCCAGCCGCTGCTCACCGGCAGCAGTCCCATGGCCGCCTTGATCAAGGTGGATTTCCCAGCGCCGTTGGGGCCGATAACCCCGACAAGTTGCCCAGCCGGAACCTCAACATCCACCCCCCACAACACCGGCCGCTTATGATAGGCAACCGTGAGATCATGAATCTCAAGTGGTACAGGTGTTCCCGGTTTTGCGTTGTGTGTGCTCATTTAAAATGTGAATCCGGCACGTAGGCCAATCACCAGCGCGTCATCTATACTCGTATCACCACTGGGTCGTTTAATCCATTGGATATCGGGTTGTAGATACACCGAGGGGCTTACCTGAAACTGATGGGTCAGTTCCACCACTGCTTCATGAGATTTGTTAGTAGTAATGTCACTGCTGTGTTTACCGTAAACAAAACCCAGTGCGGTCACATCTTCATCCCGCCCGGGGATAAGTCCCGTGTAGTTAAACCCGGTGTCCAACACCCAATGAAACCTACTGCGGTCGCGCTCGCTGATTCCCAGCCGCGCAAAGGCGCCGAGACCATCACGGGTGAGCATCTTGTCCACGGCGCCATAGATACCGCCATTACCTTCCCTCTTGCCGCCGGCGTTGGTGTCGAATTCACTGGAGTGATACCAGGCGCCCAAACGGTACCAACCTGGAAGCTCCGCGCCATCATCCACATTGAAGCCGTTGTAGCCCACCTCGTACAGGCTCGTCCATCCTTGGCCGTTACCAAGTTCGAAGTGCGTGCCGTGCTGATTGATCGTGGCATCTCCACCGGCATCATCAAAGGTATCGCCATCATAGATTCCGAATTGCGCGTACCGGGCCTCATCAAAGTCATACCTAAAACGCACACCTAAACCGGCAACGTTAAAGGCCGGGCCGGTATTTAAAGTGTTGGCCGCCCAAAATGTAGGCTGACCAAATGCAGCATTAATTAGCGCGCCGCCATATTCCGCCACGGCGAATTCCTCATCCGCCAGCAGATTACCCATGCGCACATTCAACTGCCCGAAACTCTTTTCGGCGAACACCTCATACAGCCGCAACCCATCATACGCATCTATATTGCTGACAGTCAGTTCATCACCGACATACTGACCGGGGCTCACGCCATGCGTCCATAAGGTACTCACGCGAAGACTTAATCCTGCCACGCCCAGAGCCGTTTCACCATTTACATCCACCGCACCATAGCCAAGGCCGTTATACACACTACCGGCCTTTAAGCCTCCAGACACATTGCTAAACCCTTCAGCGGTGTACTCGAAGGCAAACTCGTAGCCCTTTTCCAACAACTCACTACGCGCACCGCCCCAATTCCCGGACAACGCGCCACTATCCCAAATGGATTCGGGCGCATCCGTAATTTCATTTGGTTCAGCTGCAGAAACGATCGGTGTTGCCGGATCATCCTGCGCCATGATTCCTTGGGCGGCCAAGGCCATGCAAAACATGATGTGTTTGCTTTTCAAAATTCTTTACCTTTCTGGCAAGACCATTGCGACAGGCTGCCGTAACCTTGGAAGAAAGCTTAATTAGAGCATGGTTTACCTGAGGGCATTGACGATGGTGCTGATGTTGTGCTTGATCATGCCCTCGTAGGTGCCGAGATCGAGCCCCCCTTCCATTTGGCCGAGTTCGCCCATGGCATCGGAAAACAATTCGCCACCAATGGTTACCTCAGCATCCATGGCTATCGCCTTGATGGCATCCGGGTTCACCGTGGTCTCCACAAAAATGGATTTCACCTTCTGTTCCTTGATGAAGTCAACCAGCTTGGTGCGGTCAGCCAAGCCCGCTTCCGAGACGGTGGAAATACCCTGCAGGCCCACCACCTTGAATCCATACGCGCGGCCGAAGTAGTTGTACGCGTCATGGCTGGTTACCAGTAGACGTTTTTCAACGGGCAATTCGTTCACCTTTTCCGTGGCCCACGTTTGCAAATCCTCCATCTTTTCCTTGGCTGCCTTGCCGTTAGCCTCGTAATCGGCCTTGTGGTCCGGGTCTGCTTTGCTCAGACCGGCGACCACCACATCAATGGTCTCTTTCCACAACGGCACTTCAAACCAAACGTGCGGGTCAAAGTGATCCTCGTACTCGCCCGAATCGAGCAGCTTGGTTTTTTGTAAATCCTGGGTAACGGCATACACCGGCTTACCGCCGTCCTTCAGCTTGCCCAGCACTTCCTCCATTTTACCCTCAAGCAACAGGCCAACATAAAATATGATTTCAGCGTTCTGAAGCTTAGTAACGTCATTAGCACTGGCCTTGTATAGATGCGGATCCACACCGGGCCCCATGATTTCGGTAACCTCTACATGATCACCCCCCACTTGGCGCACCAGATCACTTATCATATTAACCGTGGCGGTCACCTGCAATTTCCCGCTATCACCAGCGGAAACCATAGGGCCGCCCTTGCCCGCTTCTTCAGCCGATTGGCTACAGGCCAAGAAGAACGTTGCCACATACGCGGCGACAAACCCATTCCGGAACCACTGATTTACAAATTCCAAATGCATGGGGCAGAATTTGCCCGATGCCAAACATTGCCACAAGTAAAAAAGTTTGTCTAAACGAACTTTTTACAGCAAAGCCAATATTAGCTATAAAACCATATGCGTTTGCTGGATTTACAGCCCATCGGTTCGGAACTTGCGCTTAAGTGGGAAGATGGCGTTGAGCACTTCATTTCACTTGAAGCCGTCAGGCGGGCATGCCCCTGCGCTTCATGCGCCGGCGAAATGGATATAATGGGTAATTTAGCCAAAGGACCCGAATCGAAATTAACCGATGCGTCCTTTCAAGTGAAACGTCTCCAACCGGTCGGCGGATATGCTGTGCAAATACTTTGGCAAGACGGACACAATGCTGGCCTATATTCTCACGAGTACCTGCGCTCCATCGGCGAGAAAACCGCTTAGTGCAAAATTGGCAAATCATGCGATTGCCGAATTAGTTCTGCATCCAAATTCAAAAAAGCATCCAAGCGCTCATGCGCCTCGGCATCATTGATCTGGCAAGCCATCAGCCAGAAATGCGAATAATGGCCGCCTTCACTTTCCACGAGCTCCGCATACATCGCCGCCAGCTTCGGCTCCCTCTCCTTCAATGCCTCGGCTAACAATTGGAATTTCTCGCAACTGCGCCCTTCCACCAACGAAGCGGCGATCAAGTGATCGATAACCTGCTCCCGTCTGCCCTTACGAATGAACCGCATCAGCCCGCTGATCCACGGGCTACTTTGCGATAAACCAAAAGTGACGCCACGTTTCTCCAAGACCGCCATCAACAATTCAAAATGACTGAGTTCCTCCTGCGCAATCGCGTTCAGCTCCCGCGCGTGCCCGGCCAGCTCCGGATACTTAATGAGATTCAACGCGCTGGTCGCCGCCTTCCGCTCCAGATGACAATGGTCCAGCAACACCCCATCCAGATTGGCCAACACCTTGGGCAGCCAATCATTCGGAATCGTTGCGCGCCACAAAAGCATGGCGCAAATTAGAGGTGCCTCGGCACGAAGTCAAACAACCGCCTTGTGCATAACTGCCGCTTGCCGATCCTCAAACCCGATTTATCTTTCCTAAGGACGTTCGTCCAAAGGAGGGGGACATGAATTTTAAAAAAATATGCATCATGCTGATGCTGTCGTTGACGGTCTGGGCACAATCGGCCACGCCGGCAGCCGGCGCGCCCAAAGACCGGGATGAAGCCGCGTTTCATTATCACATGGGGCTGAACTATTACGACGGCTTGGGCGAGCCGCCGGACTACGCCAAGGCCGTGGATCATTTCAAACGCGCTGCCACCCTGAATCATTCCCAAGCCCAAGGAATGCTGGGCCAATGCTACCGCAACGGTCGAGGCGTGCATAAAGATCGCGCCAAAGCCGCCCACTGGATTCAGCGCGCCGCCCAACATGAGGATCCCATTGCCCATTTCCTGTACGGCACCCTATTAGCCACCGGCGAAGGCGTCCCACGCGACCCGGCTGAGGCATTACGTTTTTACCTCAAGGCCGCCGCCAAGGGGCACGCAGCTGCCATGAACAATATTGGTGCGTTGCACGAACAGGGCCATGGAGTGCCGCAGAATTTTACCGAAGCCGCTAAGTGGTATCAAATGGCCGCCCGCATGAATCTCGCCAATGCCCAGTGCAATCTGGGCCAGCTTTATGCCTCGGGCCGGGGAGTGCCACTGAACACGGCCGCCGCCACTGAATGGTATGCCAAAGCGGCCCAGCAAGGACATCCCCGATCACAGTTCCTCCTTGGGGCTGCCTATTACTTTGGCAAGGGTGTCCCACGCGACTTGGTGAAGGCCTATCAATGGATGGATCTTTCCGCCAACCTTGGCAACCCCGCCGCGCGCCAACACCGCACGGCTATTGCAGAAAAATTATCCCCCGAGCAGGCCCAACAAGCCTTCCGGGAATCCTCAAAGTTCCGCGCAAAATTCGCGGGTGCGGAGGCGGACAGCACCAAAACCGCCCTCAGTACTGGGACCGGATTTTTCATTTCGAGCGAAGGCCATCTGCTAACCAGCCATCACTTGATCGCCAACGGACGACGCATTGAGGTGCGGACCCAAAAAGGGAATTTCCCCGCCGAACTTATCAAGGCCGATCTAGGTAACGACCTCGCTCTGCTCCGTATTAAAACCGAAACTACCCCCCTCTACCTCAGCCCACTGCCCGCGGCCCGTCTGGGGCAGAGCGTATTTACCCTTGGATATCCCAACCCCGCCGTGCAAGGCATCAAGTTAAAGTTCACCGAAGGCCGCATCAGTAGCCTAACCGGCGTGAAGGATGACCCGCGCATGATGCAGATCAGCGTGCCCGTGCAGCCGGGCAATTCCGGCGGCGCGTTAGTGAATGAAAACGGTCAAGTGGTCGGCATGATAACCGTTCGGCTGGATGATCTTAAGACTTTCAGACTCACGGGCAGCTTACCACAAAACGTCAATTACGCATTGAAGAGTTCACAGATCCACGCGTTTCTGGCCACCCTACCGCTCGTTAAATCGCGTCTTTCAGCTCCGCAATTGACGACCACGACAAATTACGAAGCCCATATCGAGACCGCCCAGGCGGCCACCGCGTTTGTGCTTGTTCACGAATAAGGTCGGTACGTTGATCGCGTTTTCTTGACTTTTCTAATAATTCACTGATTGTCTTAACAGTTCCTGTCAAGGAGGAGCATCACAATATCATGAAGCGTATGTATTCCATTTGGGGTCTGGGATTCTTGCTTTCCAGCGGACTGATCTATTCCGGTTGCGGCAGCAAGGAGGAGACCACCACCGACGATGATACCCAATCAAAGATTATCCAGCCCGATCCCAAGCCCGAGGACATGCCTGTTACGCCCGCCGGCCAGGTTGCCTTGGCGGTTGAATACTACACCGGCAGCGGGCGGAGAGTAGATTACAACAAAGCCGCCAACCTATTTCGTCAGGCCGCCAACAACGGCAGCAGCGAAGCGCAGTTTGCCCTAGGCTGCATGTATCAAAACGGCCACGGCGTCACCCAGAATTTTATGGAGGCAGCCGACTGGTATTTGAAGTCCGCGCAGGCCGACAATCCCAACGCCCAATTTTTGCTCGGCCTCTCCTACAAGGAAGGCAGCGGCGTGCCTCGCGATCCCATGGAATCTTATAAGTGGATTTTACTCGCTGCGGAAGCCGGCAACACCCAACACGTTGCAGCTCGACAGGCATTGGAACAATCCTACACACCCGCTATGATTGCCGAAGGTCGGCGCCGGGCGGATCAATTCCGCATGTATCAGGGCGTACAGAACTAGCCCGCCAATTTTGCCGTCAGGGACGGGACATCGTATACGCAACCACCCCACGTTCCCCCACTCTGGGCCTGAAGCGCTGCCCAAAGTTTAGTGTCTTCTGGCAAACGCGAATGCGGAGCCAAGTCCGGCCGTGAAGATCGTTGCCCCAAAATGCGCGCGCCTTCTTCATGATTAAATCGCTCCTCACCAACACCAACCATATTCACTGTGCCAATGTTATTATTTCGATCGATCTCAATTCGAATTACATCCCCGTCCTGAACCTTACCAATCGGACCGCCAGCTAAGGCTTCCGGCCCTAAGTGCCCGATGCAGGCGCCGGTGGAGACGCCGGAAAAACGACCATCAGTAATCACCGCTACATGTTTCCCAAAAGGTAAGAACTTGAGTGCTGAGGTCACCTGATACGTTTCCTCCATACCAGTACCCATCGGGCCGATACCGGCCAGCACCATCACATCGCCCGCCTTAATCCCCCCCGCCTTGATCGCAGCCATCGCAGCTTGTTCACTGGGAAACACCTTTGCCGGTCCTTCCTTACGATAGACACCATCATCATCTACCACGGCCGGATCAATCGCTGTACCTTTAATGAGAGCCCCTTCTGGAGCAAGATTACCTGTGGGAAACGTCACCGTACTTGTAAGACCTCGCTCCTTCGCCCTTTCAGGACTCATGATGACGGCATCAGGGTTCACACCTTCCTGCTCCTGTAACACAGCTCGAAATCTTTGCCGACGCTCAGAATCTTTCCACTCATCCAGCAGCGTATCCCAAGATTGACCTTCCACTGTAGTTACAGATGTGTCCAGTAAGCCCAAATCCCTCAAGTGCAGCATCACCTCCGGCACACCACCAGCGAGAAAAACATTCACCGTGGGATACATCTCTGGACCATTCGGAAGAACACTTACCAGTCGAGGCACAACAGCGTTGACCTCCTGCCAATCCGCCACCGTTGGCCGCCTCAATCCAGCCGCGTGCGCAATCGCCGGAATATGAAGCAATAAATTAGTACTCCCCCCAAAGGCCGCGTGCACCACCATGGCATTCCGTACGGCCGCATCGGTGATGATTTGATTTACGCCCAAACCGTTGGACTTTAAATCCTGAATCAAATCGGCAGCACGTGTAGCTATCTCCAACCACACCTCTGAACCTGATGGTGCCAGAGCCGTATGGAATGGGGCTAATCCCAATGCCTCCCCCACAACCTGTGAGGTGGCGGCTGTACCCAAAAACTGACAACCTCCACCCGGCGATCCACAGGCCTTGCAACCCAATGTTGCCGCTTCATCGAGAGACAACATCCCGTGCGAAAAGCGCGCACCGATAGTTTGCACAGCACCCGCATCTTCTCCTCCATCGCTTGGAGGCAAGGTTACTCCACCAGGTACCAACACAGCCGGGAAATCCCCTGAACTTGCCAAAGCCATCATCATTGCAGGCAAACCCTTGTCGCAAGTAGCTACCCCAATCACACCTTTACGCGTAGGCAAAGAGCGAATTTGACGGCGCATCACAATAGCCGCGTCATTTCTAAACGGTAAACTGTCGAACATTCCGTCAGTACCTTGTGTGCGACCGTCACAGGGGTCTGAGCAATGGGCGGCATAAGGCACTTTACCATTTGCTTTCAATTGATTAGCAGCCGCCTGTACTTGGAGTCCGATCTCCCAATGACCGGTATGATAGCCAAGGGCTACCGGTGCACCATCATCTGCCCGAACTCCCCCGTGCGTATTCAGAATCAGATAAGGATCACCCCTCAATGCCGCTGGGTCCCAACCCATACCGGCACTTTGTGTGAGGCCGAAGAGATCGCCGCTGGGTGATTCACGGAGTTGTTCTTCGGTAATCGGCAATTGGCCTGCCGGACTATCGCCGCGTGTTCGAATTTGATAGATGTCGCCCATTCTTAGATAACTGTGTTATCCGGAATAATCGCGTTCTTGGGAATAATTACAATACCATCGCGAACATAATAGCCCTCACCGTCGCAATCCTCCTCCTTGCCTGCGGGACTGATGATACAATTATTTCCAATACGCGCGTTCTTATCAATGATGGCATTCTGAATGCGTGTGTTGCTCCCGATTCCGAGAGGCGGCCGCCCTAATGTATTATTGCGATCGATTGAATCGGCGGATTCATAATAATCCGCGCCCATCATCACCACTCGCTGAATCATTGTGCCATCACCCACCACACTCCGCACTCCCACGATGCTGTCGCTGATTTGCGCCCGGTTAATGATACAGCCATCACTCAAAACGGCATGATCGATGGCTGCTCCATTAATTTTACTAGCAGGCAGGAAACGTGGCCGGGTAAAGATCGGAGCCTCCATGTCAAAGAAATTGAACTTTGGCAATTCACTGGCCGCATCGAGGTTTGATTCGAAAAACGTTCGAATCGTCCCGACATCCTCCCAGTATCCCTGATACACGTAGGAGAAGGATCGGCATTTATCAATCGCTTCGGGTATGATGTGTTTACCAAAATCAATGTGATCACTGTCGAGATACTCCAGCATCACATCACGATTGAACACATAGATGCCCATTGAGGCAAGGTACTGATCCTCGTCATCGCCGAGCCCGAGATCATTACGAGTCTCAGCAGGAATTCGAAGCGAATCGATCACATCCGAGTCCTGCGGCTTCTCCACAAACTCACGAATTTGCCGATCTGCATCAATCTGCATGATCCCAAACCCTGTCGCGGCCTCGCGATCCACTGGGATTGTTGCGACCGTTACCTCAGCATCATTCTTGATATGCTGCCCGATGACTTTACTGAAATCCATATTATACAGCTGATCGCCGCTGAGGATCAAAAAGTAATCGAACCGATGATTGAGGAAGTGTCCAACATGCTGCCGGACCGCATCCGCAGTCCCCTGAAACCAGGAGGAGTCGGACAAGGTTTGCTCAGCCGCCAACACTTCCACAAAGCCACGCGTAAAGTGGTCGAATTTGTACGACTGCGAAACATGCCGGTGCAGTGACGCGGAATTGAACTGCGTGAGCAGATACATCCGTTTGATGCCCGCGTTGATACAGTTAGAAATAGGTATATCGACCAGCCGATATTTTCCCGCCAAAGGCACCGCCGGCTTGGCTCGTTCACGAGTGAGAGGAAACAGGCGCGTGCCTCGGCCTCCGCCTAGGATGACCGCCAACACGCGGGAGGCATCGAGACTTTGATCGTGATCTTCCGGCATGAAATCAACTTGCCCGTGGCACGGACCTCGCTCACGATGAGCGCGGCCGCCTCGTAAGGCGTTGAGGTGACCAACCTTTAACCCAAACCCAATCCAGAAGCGATAAAAAACCCATGCCTCCACTCCCCCACCGCATCGGCATCATCGGCGGCAGCGGCCTTTACAATATTGAAGGCTTTGAAAACCAGAAATGGCGCACGGTAAAAACGCCGTTCGGAGTAGCTTCCGATCAACTACTCACCGGCACGCTGGCCGGCCGGGAAGTGGTGTTTCTCCCGCGCCATGGCCGCGGGCATCGCATCCTGCCGAGCGAGCTCAACCATCGCGCCAACATTTGGGCGATGAAGAAACTGGGCGCGCAATGGATCATCAGCGTCAGTGCCGTCGGTTCCCTGCAAAAGAAGTACAAACCGTGCGACATAGTGCTAATTGATCAGTTTCTCGACCGCACCAAACAATCGGCGAACCACACATTCTTCGGCAATGGCATCGTCGGCCACGTGGCGTTTGCTGATCCCATCTGCGAAGAACTCCGCCAACTCTTACTCAAGAGTGCCCGACGCAAAAAGGTCCGCGCACACAACGGCGGCACCTACGTGAACATGGAAGGCCCCGCCTTCAGCACACGCGCCGAGTCCCTCACCAATCACCGGCTCAAGTATGATGTGATCGGCATGACAAATCTTGGTGAAGCCAAGTGCGCCCGCGAAGCGGAGATCGCCTATGCCACCATGGCGATGATCACTGATTATGATTGCTGGAAAACCGACGAGGCTCACGTGACAGTGGAGATGGTCATCGATAACCTCAACCGCAACGCCGCCACCGCCCAAGCCGTGCTCGCCGAAGTGTTGCCGCGCATCCCCGTCGCACCAGCCGATTGGCCATGTCACGCCGCTCTGAAAAATGCGATTATGACCGATCGGAAATATTGGCCCGCCAAAACCAAAAAGGCGCTCGAGCCAATTCTGAAGAAGTACCTCTAGCTATTTCTTCTTCGGCGGATACGCCTGCGGCCCGTTCTGATACACAATGCCGCGCGTCCGGGTCTTCATCCGGTAAATCTTGTCGAAACAGGTGATGTATAGGTACTCCATATTGAGGCCGCCAAACGCCACACTCGTGATGCCCTTGATCCCCGGTGGCCCCGGAATCACACCGCTGATACGGCCGGTCGGATCGAAGTACTGCACCCCCAATTCCGTAGCCACGTAGTAACGCCCGTAGGCGTCCGTGATCATGCCGTCCCCGCGGCAGGAAGGCTGAAACTCCGGTAAAATCGTCCGCTCCTGCGACGGTTTCGGCTTGCGGCGCATAGTCATGTACGGCTGCTTGTGCGCCAGCGTGCCATCCGGCTCAATGCGGAACGCCCAGCAATGTTTGCCGCGAAAATCCGACACCACCAAGGTGCCCTGATCCGGCGACAGGCAAATGCCATTGGGCGCCGTGATGCCCACATCCGCCGGCTTCATCTTGCCCGTCTCGGTGTTGTAAAACGTCACCATCTTTTTCGGGGTCTCGGTAAAATACAAATACCCTTTGTGCGTCACCACGAGATCATTCGGCCGCACATCCTTCGCCAACACGGTGAGCTTGTTCGCCACCGGATCAATCGAAACCAACTCCCGCGTCCTCGCCCGGCACGCATAAATCTTCCCGTCCGGCCCAAACTTCATCCCGCTGATCCCCGTCATCCCTTTGAGATACAGTACCACCTTGCCCTGCGGGATGATCTGGTACAGTCCCTGTTCGCTGCGCAGGTCTGAGAAATAAAAATTTCCCTTCGCATCCGCCGTCGGCGCATCCGTGAATTCGTGCCGGAACGAGGCCAGTCGCCAATCCTCGCCCGGAATCAGCACCTGCGAGAGCGGCATATCCTGCGCGCCCAACATTCCGGCCAGCGCGATCCAACTGGTAAGTATAATTCGTTTCATTGCCTTACTCCTTCTCTCCATGGCCCGCCCATAACCAACGCAAAGCGTCCGGCAACAGAACGCCGCCGTGTTGCAGATTATGTTTGCCGTCGCCGTACACAAACTTGTGATCCCAACCCATGAAATTCAGCGCCGCCGCCATTTGTTCATTCGCCAGCGGCCAGTGGCCGTGATCGTTGTCGAGATCATTGCGGCCGCCTTGCAGGAAAACCTTCACCGGCTTCTTAGCCGTCTTGCGAATCCAGCTGGGATACACATGTCCGCCCCGGATATTCGTGAAGCTGCCGATCATGCTGTACACCTTGCTAAACGCATCGGGCCGCTCCCAGGCCACGGTAAAGGCGCAGATGCCGCCGCTGCTGGCGCCGCAGATGGCGCGGTCGGCGGCCTTGTCCGAGAGATTGTATTTCTCGCTCACCGCAGGCAGCAGTTCCTCCAGAAGAAACCGCGCGTACTCGTCACCCAATGAATCATATTCGTAACTGCGATTATTCGCTCTCCATCGATTCTCAGGAAACGCATCGCCACGATGACCCGGATTCACAAAGATCCCAATGGTCACCGGCATCTCGCCTTTGTGAATCAGGTTATCAAACACAATCGGCACGCGCACATCGCCGTCTTCCTTAAGATACGCGTGCCCGTCCTGAAACACCATCACGCACGCCGCCTGCTCCGGCCGATATTGCGCCGGCACATACACGGAGTATTCGCGCCGCGTGCCCTTGAAGATCTGGCTCTCGAAGATATGCGTCGTCACCTTGCCGCGCGGCACGCCTTCCTGCCGTTCGGAATCCTTTTTGTGCTTATACTCGGCAATTTTCGGCTTCGCCTTTTCCTCATTCTTGAAGTCCGGCGCGGTGAAAATCCATTTCGCGGATTCGGGAAAAATGGAGCCCCCATGTCGCCCGCTGTGGCCGTCATCGCCCCAAACCATCTTGTGCTCGTAGCCTTTATATTTCAGCGCGGCCGATACCTCCGCATTGGAGAGCGGCCAATGCCCGTGAAGATTATCCAGATCACGCCGACCTTCCTGCAACAGCACGCGCAGATTTTTCTTTTTCGTTTTGCGAATCAATGCCGGATACACATAGCCGCCTCGAATATTTGTAAAGCTGCCGATATGGCTGATCACGCCGCCAAAGAAATCCGGCCGATGCCACGCCGCCGTGAATGCCGCAATGCCGCCGCTGCTGTTTCCACAAATAGCACGCGTACGCGGATCCTTGGCAATCACCAGATTGTGCTCCTTCGCCACCACCGGCCACAGCTCGTCGATTATGAAGTTCGCGTTATCCGCACTCACCGTGTCGTACTCAAACGCCCGATTGCGCCGCGGCTGATTACCCGGCTCCGCTCCTGGCACACTGCCCGGATTCACAAACAACCCGATCGTCACCGGCAGTTCCTTCCGATGAATGAGATTATCAAACACAATTGGCACGCGCGTGTGCCCGTTCTCGCGCACAAACCCGCCACCGTCTTGAAACACCATCAGGTTTGCCGGCCGCTTCGGATCGTACTGCGCCGGGATGTACACCCAGTAAGAGCGCGTGGTGCCGGGGAACGCCTTGCAGTCGTTCCATGCACCCAGGATCACCTTGCCGCGCGGCACGCCGTCGCGGCGTTGCGCATCCGGTCCGGGACGATAATCAGCAGCCGCCAACAGACCACAAGTTAGAAAAAGAAAAAGAGTCGTTCGCATGAGCAATCGGTGC
>Ga0208624_1000376_pt1 | contig 23290 bp, 25 predicted proteins | sample Knorr_S23_td_DCM_FD_185607 | JGI IMG/M metagenome (GOLD analysis project Ga0208624, IMG submission 185607) | Marine microbial communities from Southern Atlantic Ocean transect - Knorr_S23_td_DCM_ad_71m_LV_A (SPAdes) (version 2) | ecosystem: Environmental > Aquatic > Marine > Oceanic | place...
TATTGGACATTGTAGAAAGCAGTACTTGCCTAATTTTGGTCCATTTGAGGAGAAAACTTATTTTGGTGAAGGAAATAAGCCCAAGGTATTCGAGACTAACTTTGGAAATATAGGTGTACAAATATGTTATGATTTATTTTTTCCGAATGTATCAATGGAATTAGCTCAGCAAGGTGCTGACATAATCATCAACTTAGCTGCGAGCCCAACTACATCAAGACCTCTATTCCACAGAGTATTGCCTGCAAGAGCTATTGAAACTACATGCTATTATGGGTTTGTGAACAACGTAGGGACACAAGGCAATCTAGTTTTTGCTGGAGAGTCATGTATAATTGACCCGAGGGGAAGAGTTATGGAAGAAATAGAAAAATTTGAAGAGGGAACAATCGTTTGCAAGATACCTCTGGAAAATGTTCAAAAATATAGAGATGCAAGACCTCTTCTCAGAGACTCTATGAACAAAGATTAGTTTTTTATTGAGCCTCAGTAGAATTGTAGTATGTACGATGTGGCTGTAGTGGGACAGGGGCCCGCAGGTGGAATGGCTGCATTGAGGTTGGCTGAGGCTGGACATTCAGTTGTTACTTTTGATAGAAAAAGACGTGTTGGAGACCCCATACATTGTGGAGAAGGATTAGGTAAAATTGCTTTAAAACACACTAATTATCCTGTAGGCGATTGGGCGATAAGAGAAGTAGAAGGAAATAGAATAAGGATGCCAAACGGAAAGTCTGTTGGGCTGATGTCACCGGGCTATTCTATTCACCGATGGGGATTAGATAGAACTATTTCAGATGACGCAGTGGATGCCGGCGCAAAAAGATATGAAGGACTTAGAGTAACGAAGGTAAATAGAGACAAAGAAGGTTGGATTCTTTCATCAAAAGATGGGGAGGTAGCAAAGGCTAAACAACTCATTGTTGCGGAAGGACGTGTTCCAAACATTGTTACTCAAATTGGATTAAAAGGAAATGAAAAACTAAGATTACTTCCAGGACTACAATACAAATTTAAGAGAAGTGATGTAGATTTTCCGGATACTGACTATTTTGATTTTTACATAGATCCCCGATATGCAGATGGATACATCTGGGTATTTCCCAGAGATGATATTTTTAATGTGGGAATCGTGGCAACTAATGGGGCCAAAGCAGGACTAGACTATTTCTGCAGGGAACATATGAGTATTGATCCTAAGAAAAGAATAGAAAATGAATTAGGTCACAAGCAAAACGGAGGATTAATTCCAAGAGATGGCCCTATTCCATACTTCTCGACTAAGGATGCATATGTTGTAGGAGATGCAGCCGGCCTCACTAACCCTATCACAAAAGGAGGAGTTCACGTAGGAATGTTGTCAGGAGAATATGCTGCGATTGCAATCCAAAAAGAGCTTGGTACTGGAGAGTTAAAACCACCTTCACATTCTGTCAATTGCCATGATTTGAAAGGCCAATACTGGGAAAGGAGTGAAAAAGCGTTACATTCTGATTTAGAACCGCATATTTGGTATGACAGAATTATGAAAAGACAACCTTGGACACAGCAAAAATTTGTTGACCAGTCTAAACTAATTTACTCACTTGACAAAAGAACTCTAAATTTAATTGGAGAAATATATGATGGAAATAATTATTCTCAACTTCCTTGGCTAAAAATGCTAGGTGTACTAGTCAAAAATCCAGACTTACTGCCCATGGCTGGAAAATTATTAAAAATTAAATCAAGCCTAAAAGTAACTGAAACTTACGGCTGGTAAGAAATCATCACCGAAGTTTGCTTGGGTTCATATTTGTGTTTCCCAAATAATTCAACTTCTGATAGTTCATCAAATGTAAATTCCTCAGATTTTTTGTAACTATCGTAAAAATTTCTCGGCACAGGATAGGTTTGGAATTTATAATCAAAATCTTCGTACAAGTTAGCACCAATCCACAACAATCCGCCAGGATTTAGTGATTCTAATATTTTGTCAATAATTAATCTCTGATTGGGTAAAGTAAAACATCCAATTACGCCATACAGAATGACTAAATCAAATTTTTCGTTAAGAACGTTAAGATAATCAAGTATGTCACCTCGATAAAAAATTCCACTTGGCACTTTTCTCTTAGCCTGGTAAATATTTAATCTGATTAAATCAACACCAAACGCATTACACTGATGATTATCTACTGCATACCGGAGCATTGTGCCAGTTCCACACCCTAAATCCAAAATATTTTTATCATTTAAATCGAATCTGTTATAATCAATGATTTTAGAAATCATCTTTTCTAAATCTGAACCATTTAACTTTAACCAAACGGCACCATTACTTGTAAAATAATTCCTCAATGAATACAAATTCATTACTATTTTAATGTGAAAAAAATTTTTAAAAGATTGAAACATTATATTTCAAACTCCATGCCTTCGATTCCAACTTCCCAACCCATCTGCTCAACTTTTTGATATTCTTCAGAACTTTTGTAATGAAGTGGGTTAGTATGATTGAGATGAATAAATATTATTCTAGGGTCCTCTTCTCTACGTTTACCCATCAATTCAAGAGTTTGTTTAACCGATGGATGAGGAACATTTCCCTGAGAACGATTTCCGAGCTCATTATCACTCCAAAATGTTCCGTCTAGGAGGACTATATTTACATCTAAGGAATTAAACCAATCTCTTGGACTACGGTATTCCACTTTTGAAAGAGTAGCTTCCCATGTGTCATGATCTGGTAAAAAGAACAATTTCTCGTGCGAACCTTTGATTAAAAATGCATGAGTGTCAAAATCTTCTGATCTGTGAGGAACCTTAATGGGCTTTACATTGTTACTTGAAAAATTTGCAACTGATAAATTACCTCTTAAAAATAATTTATTCCATGTTGGATGACTTTGAAGATAAGTATAAACAGAATCTGAACAATGTAATTGTATATTTTTCTGGTTACTTGATTCCTTGCCAAATTGGCCTAGGCCTTCGATGTGTCCAAGGTGGGCATGTGTAATCCATAAGTCTGAAATTTTGGGATTGTTAACCATCGTCAATTGCTTATCAATACATCTCGTGGCTTCAATTAATCCAAAAGAATCACCATGCAAGCCAAGAGATACTGGCATTCTCGAAAGTTCAGAATTTAACCTCGCATCTTCACAACACGGCTTAGTGCATGCGAATTGAGGACGCCCTGCATCTTGCGCATTACCAAGTAATGTAACGCTATTGTACATTTTGAAGTTCTTTCCTTAACCATTCGCGTGGTAAGGCTCGGCCAAGGCCTTCGGGTGTCCTCTCTGGATGCCACTGAACTGCAAACCAAGGTAATGATTTATGTGTAACTGCCTCGATCATGCCGTCTGATGATTTAGACAGAACATGAAGATCTTGGCCTAATTCTCTAACGCCTTGATGATGATGACTTATGACTTCAAACTCCTTATCTTCCATTTTTGTCCAGTGAGGTATATCTCCCTTTGGAGGCTCTCCACCATCTCCTTCCCTATGCATAGCACCATCGTAACCTCCTTGACTGATGTCGGGCCATAATGTGCCTTTAAGGTATACATTCATTACCTGTAAACCTCGGCAAATTCCTAATACTGGCATTTTTGTTTCCTCAGCTCTTTTAAGTAAAGCCAATTCTAATTCATCTCTATCATCTTTAACACCATCAATCGGTAAATCTTCCGTATGTAAACCATAAGCACCACTCTTAATTCCCATGTCTCCGCCACCTGATAACACTAAAACATCGTATTTTTCTAAATCGTTAACTGATTGAATTCTTTCAGGAATACCTTCAGCCTCTTCGATGAAATTCGCATAACGAGGATAATAACGGTCTGAGCTGAGAGTTAATGCAGTTAACTTCATTAATTTTCAGAACAAGCAGTGCTTATTATTATTTTAGAAAACTTCTTGAAGCATTGAATACGCTAAAATAAACATTATTGAGGCAATAAATAAATCCAAAAATTGCCATGCCTTTTTTGAGCTCATAAGTGGAGACAAAAGTCTTGCTCCATATGATAATGAAAAAAAGAAAATAAAACTAGCTAAGCAAGCCCCTAAGCCGAAATCAAGAGAGTCTTCAAATCTAATGGAAACTGTACCAATTAGAATTAAGGTATCTATGTAAACATGAGGATTAAACCAAGTCAATATTGCACAATTAATTAAAACTAATTTTAAGTTTGTTTCTTGTTCATTAGAGGCTTCGAGAAAACTATCTGCTAAATAAGCCCCCTTCAGCCTTAGAAAGCCATACCCAGATAACCAAGCCCCTCCAATTACAAACATATATTGAGAGAAATTATCGAAATTTGAAATAAAAGAACCAAAGCCAAAAATACCTAATAGTATTAAAATGATATCTGATAATGTACAGAAAAGTGCTATTGGAAGGACATGCTGTTTGAGTAATCCTTGGCGTAGAACAAACGCATTCTGCGGACCTATAGCTAAAATAAGTGAAAAACTAAGAAAAAAACCAGATAGAAAGGCTGTGTTCAAGACTCACTTTCTATTGGAACCCATTTCTCCTGACCTGTTTTTGGATCTATAATTTTCTTGACGGGTTGTCCTTTAATAAAAGCTTTGAACTCTTTAGGCATAATTTTGTAGAAAAAGCAGTGTATTAGTATTTTACTATTATATCAAGCCAATATTGCAGTCATAAAACCATACTCAGAATCTATTATTTCAACATCATAAAATTCGCCTAGTGGCAATTCTTTCATCAAAATAATTGGACGATAATTATCATCCCGGCAAAGAGTACTACCTCTCTTTTGATTTTCAACGGTTAAAATCGAAGTTTTCCGTCCTACAAATCGTTTAAAGCTTCTAGCACCCAATTCCTTTCTTAAAACTGTTAACTCACGGGAACGTTTTTTGACTATTCTACCATTTATTCTCTTATACCTGGAAGCTGGCGTACCTTTTCTGGGTGAAAAACGTGTAACATTAACTAAATCTGGCAACAATTCCTCTAACAAATTAATTGTCTCCTGATGATCTTCATCCGTTTCTCCCGGAAAACCAGTTATTACATCTGTAATAATCATCATTTCAGGGTAATGCTCTCTGAACACATTCACTACTTCCCAAAACTCTTCAAGCTTGTGATCTCTAACCATAGAGTCCAATATCTTTTGTGAACCCGATTGAATTGGCAGGTGCATGAATTTGTAAGTTCTCGGATCGCCCCATGCTTTAGCCATTTCATGTGAACGTCCAGCAACTAACATTGGATTCAACATGCCTACTCTTAGTCTAAATTTTCCATCCAAATGTGATAACTCCATTAGTAAATTCTCGAGACTAGTTCCAGTATCTGCTCCAAATGCTCCGTTATCTTGTGAAGTTAACAATAATTCTTTACTTCCAGAATCTATCGCATATTGAGCCTTGAAAAATATGTCATTTACTGAACGTGATGTTACTCGACCTCTAGCCTTCAAAGTTGCACAATAAGTGCATCTACCAAGGCATCCTGAAGATATGGGTAAAATAGATGCAAAAGGAGATTCTAAGGTTTCTGGCTTGCAGCCACCTCTACCAATCAAATCCCCTAATCCATTGATGTCTCCAGGAGAGACTAGAGGAGCATTAGGAAATTTGGAATTCAAAACCTTGGTATCTGCAGTAGCCATGCATCCACTAACTATCACATTTTTACCTTGATCCATTAGCTCAGAAATACGCTTTTCCATTTTGTTTTGCGTTGACTCTATTACTGTACAGGTACCAAGAACAACAGTTTTCGCTGAAGTTGAATCCTTTGCAATCTCGTGGCCTAACTCATTTGCATGATCTCTCATTTCAAGAGTTTCACCCTGATTTGCTGTACATCCATAACCTTCAAACCAAATAGACACAAATTGCCAACAAATCCCCTAATTAAGACCCTTCCTGTGCATATATTGTGCTCATAAATCTAGAAGGAATTGACGGATGTGGAAAGTCTACACAGTCTCAATTTTTAATGGATAAATTTAAGCGTAACAAGGAAGAAACAATATTACTGAAAGAACCAACAAATGGAAAGTATGGACAAAAACTGTGGGAAATGCTAAGTGGAAATATTGAAGCTACCACTGAAGAAATTTTGGAATTATTTGTCTTAGATCGCAAAGAGCATGTTAATCAAAAAATTAAACCGGCTCTTGATGATGGCAAGATTGTTCTTATGGATCGGTATTATTATTCCACAATGGCATATCAAGCAGCTGCAGGAATTGATGTTAACAGAATAAGGAGAGATAATGAATTTGCGCCTAAACCAGATATTGTACTGATCTTCGATTTACCTGCTGATTTAGCAATGAAACGCGTTAGAAGCCATAGTGTCGCTGATGTGTTCGAAAAAGAAGAACACTTGGAAAAAGTTCGGAAGGCTTACCTAAATTTAGAAGATGATTCTTTAGTTCGAATTATAGATGCTACAAGGACTCCTGAAGTAATTTTTGATGAAGTTTGGAGACTAGTTTCTGAGGTCAGAAATGGATGATTTACTACAATTTGCAAAAATAATTTTACTAATTGTACTGTTGTATGATGTAGCCATTCTTTTTCGAAAACCTGAACCTAACAGTAAAGTTATTACACTAGACTTTTGGAAGGAGATTGAAAGAAAGGGAATCAATGGATTACTAATTCCTAGCACTATGATTTTTATCATCTCTCTTGATTATGCTCAAGGAGTCGATATTTATTTATCATTGGCTCTGTTAATTTTGAGTTTGATATATCTAGGATATCCTCGGCCATTTGCATTCGGGAAAAATGGCATATTGCTAGACGGAAAAACTATTGCAAATGATAGAATTCTCAAAGCTAAAAAAACAGATAATGGTGCTAAAATATCAATTGAATGGTATGGTTGGCTAATGGAAAAAAAATTACCCGATTGTGAAGTTACAGACTTAATTTTAAAAAAAATCAATTAGAAAACAAACCTAAGACACATTCAAAAATACTATACATACCTGAAACTGGTCCTAAATTGTTGTTATCTCTTAAGCGTTTTCCTGCTATCTTATCTAAATCTCGCAATACTTTAAGAGCTCTAGGTGTATCGAGATCATCAGCTAGTGCTTCTTCGAATTCTGAAACTAGAGATACTAATTCTTCATCTTCCCTAGGATCTGTCGGATCAACAATCATACAGTCTACAGCATTAATTCCCAACTTTTCAGCTTCGTTACAAGCTTCTAAAAGTGCACTAGGTGTGTAAGGCGTAAAATCTCGATAATGGTAACTCAGCAAATAAAATCTTAATGATGCTGGCGGACATTCCTCAAAAACTTCTTCTAAGGTTATCCTTTCGCCTCTAGATTTTGATAGTTTGCCCTCAGCGTCTTCCATTAATCCATTGTGCATCCAAAAATCACAATAATTACCTAGTCCTAATTTTTCAGCTAAAATCATTTCAGTTTCATGATGCGGATAAATCAAATCTATTCCACCCCAATGAATATCAATTGGTAAATCTAACTCAGAAGATGACATTAGAGTGCATTCCAAATGCCATCCTGGTCTTCCTGGCGGCAATCCTTCGACTTCCCAAGATTTACCACCTTCCAAAGGAGGACCCCATAGCAAGGTATCATGCGGGCTTTCCTTAGGACCTGAATCTACATCACAGGTCTTTTCAACTAATGATTCCTCAAGATTAACTCGTAATAATTTACCATGTTCTTCCTGTTTAATTCTTACAAAAACACCTTTCTGTGTTTGATATGCATCACCAGAATCAAGTAGTTTTTTAGTTTCCATAGCTATTTGATTGACGAACTCTGAGGCTCTTGTGTATTTTGTTGCAAATGTATTGGATAATTTTTTCATTTTGTCCAAAAACTCATCTTCATATTTCTGGGTAAAACTTTCTTCGTCAGTCCCTTCCTTTAAAGCTCCAAGAGCGGTTTCATCTGAAACATCAGTGAAGTTTTGTATGTGTGTTACTTCATATCCTTTATAGGATAACCATCTTTTCAAAATGTCAAAAGAAACATATGATTTTGCATGACCAAGATGTGTTTTTGAATAGACTGTAGGGCCACAGATGTATAATCCTATATTCTTAGAATCAGCAAGAAAATCCTCTTTTTTACCAGTAAGTGTGTTGAAGAATTTCAACCTTTGTCACCTCCTCCTCTAGCGCATATGTTTGATTCATCCGGCCAATCATTACCGTAAAACATTGACATATAGTAAGAATCAGCATTATACCCAACCGAATCAAGTAGGCTCGTGATACGGTGATTTGGTGCTGGGACAAATATATCAACCGTAGACTTTGGTGGGATAGCAAATACTGATTTCTGAAGCATACCTCTCCAATTTTTACATCCTGGCTCAACAACCCATGGGCCAACTTCGTACCAGTTTTCATCTCCTTTAACAACAATAAATCCTTTGACGACTTGATTTTCATCCAGCGCCACAAATGCACATTGTGGTAAGTTTCTAATGAAATCTTTGATAAGCTCAGATCTATCTCCCCCAAACTGTCTTTGATCTATTTCTAAAATTTCATCAAGGTATCCTTCCGCAGGAACTATGTTATCATCCGAATCAATAGCAAAAGGTTGAAACTCTTTTAACTCTGCATCTAATCGAAATAATGTTGACATACCTTCGGGAGTAAAACCCAATTTTTTGTAAAACCTTGTCGAATTCATGTTTGAATGAACTCGCACTGAATCACAAGATTCAAGTCTCTTCTTTGCCTCAGTTACTAGTTTGCTCCCAATATCTTTGCCTCTAAACTTAGCCGAAACAATAACATTTCCAATCATCCCCAAACTGCCAAAATCAAATGCTGTAGTAACTCCAACCAATTTATCATTTTGATAGGCACCTAGAGGTGTGCTCATTTTGAATAAGCGCACCCAGTCACTTTTTGAATTCCCCCAATCCTCAGAATCTGTTAAATACTTGGCATTATCTAGATCAGATTCGAGGAGATTTCTGACTTTAACCATCTAAATATCCCTCATCACAATCTTGCTGTCCAAAAGTTAAAAATTTCTTTTTTTTTAATTGCAACTTAAGCCTACAGCTACCGAATCCATGGTCTTCACCGCCATACCAATGTGGGCAGTCTTTACACTTAAGCATTATCTATTACTTTGGACAATATTAATGAAGATATCTATTGAAGAAATTTTATAATGTAAGCCTCTAGTGTAATGTTAGATGAATCAAGCTTATACAATGTCGATAGTTCTCATGCTGTGTTTGACCACTGTTAGTACAGGGTCTCTAGATGAACCTGTGGTTACAAAGATTAATGATTATCCAAGCGGGTTTGATGGTCATGAAAATGACACCATAGATAGAACTATTACGTTCCCATTCGATATATTTTATGACGACTATTATGAAACCTCGGCTGAAGTTTATGCACAGCTATTAGAATTTGCAACTCAATATCCTGACATTGTAGAGCTATATACATTAACCGATATAATTCCTGCTGGTCAGACTTGGCAAGGAAATGAGATCTACGGAGTTAAAATTTCAGATAATGTAGCTAACGAACCTGATTTCTATGATGACCCCGATGAAGAAACATATTTTTTAGTTAGTAATCATCATTCCAGAGAATGGATGACGATTCCAACTGTAATGTATTTCATACACTATCTAACTTATTTCTACGGAGAAGGCCCTATTGACAATGACGGAGATGGGCTAGTAAATGAAGACATGATTGATGGTGTTGATAATGACGGTGATGGAGAGCAAGGTGGTAGAGTTGATGAATTTGGACGAGCATTATTCGATGGAATAGATAATGATGGAGATGGTATTATTGACGAAGGAATTGACGAAGATCCTAGTGAAGCTCGCGTAACACATTTAGTAAACAACCGTGAAACTTGGATTATTCCACTTTTAAACCCCGATGGGTATAATTTTGATAGAGAAGACCCGGACAGATTTTGGCGTAAAAATATGCGTGATAATGACGGAAATGACAGATATGGAGACGAATGTGACGGCGTTGATATTAATCGTAATTATCCTATGGAATGGTCTCACAACACTCAGGGACAAGCCGTCATTGGAGATGATTTAGAGGTTGAATTCACTGTCGATGACGATAACCCATGCTCAGATGTATACCACGGTCCAAGAGATTTATTTGACGACGACGGCGACTGCGATAGTGACCTGTGTGATACTCCGATAAGTATTGGCGACCAAAATACACAAACTGGAATTGATGAAGATCCTCCGGATGCACTACATATTGATGATGACGGAGACGGAATGATTGATGAGGATCGTGAAGGGGGCTTTTCTGAGCCTGAAACCCAGGTTATCGAATACTTAACATGGAGACTTGATATTTATGACGACTATCCTCAAGATAAATATCTCGAAGATTATGAAAATGGATTTATAAGAGATAATTGGCCTGAAATGTTTGTAACTGCACCAGATGGTGATTTTATTAGAAATTATAGAACCGAAGCACATGATATGAAACACAATTTTATGAATTCTGTTTCGTACCATTCATGCTCAGCCCTTTACATCTGGCCATGGGGTTACAAGGACCAAGACCCTCCTCATGAACTTTACATGGAAAATCAAGTTAAACCATTAATGAATGTCACAGGTTATGGAAACTGGAAAGATCAAGGAGGGTACAAAGTTTCTGGAGATATTAACGATTATCTGTATGGAATGCAAGGCTCATTCTCATATACTGTTGAGCTAAACGAATGTGGTAGTCAGGGGGGCTTGACAAGTGGATTCCATGCAGACCCATTGCTCATTAGGCCAACTGTCAGGATGCATCTTCTAACAAATATTCACTTTTTAGATGAATCTCCTAAAGCAAGAATCGGACAAATGATTACGTCAGACACCGGGAACTTAGGAGTAGACTCGATAAATTCCCCTGAAGATACTATGATGCCAAAACTGACAATTCTTTCTAACAAAGACGCCGAAAAAGTGGGTTTTGGTACTGACTCAAGCGTTGAATTTGATGAAGATAGAATGTACTCTAATGATGATATCTCCGTTAAAGTAAGTGTTGAAAATTCGCAGTATCTTCTGCAGGAATCTTTAAAATTGATGTATAGGACAGAGCAAATGCAGGAGGATATGTGGAATGAAATTACAATGTCTTGTATAACCAACTGTGATTCTAAGGATTATTCAAACTACAACAGCAGCTCTGGATTTGTAAACGTAAGAAATTCAGTATACGAAGCTAAAATACCTGAAACTGAGGACTCTATGGACGTGCAATTCTATGCCGTGGGTCAAGATTCTAGACTTGCATATGCATTCGGTGGAGGTTTTGTTTTTACCGGATATGGAAGTGCTGAGCCTATTACAATTTTTGTCGATGACATAATTGGATTTGGTAATCCTTACGTAGACTTTTTCGCGATGATATTTATGATGGGAATACTGTACGGTGTTGTTTGGGGTGGCTTGTACAAGGCTGTTGGTATTGCCACTGAAGCTGAAAAGAAAAAAGAAGGAAACGTCTCAACTCCTAAGAAGAGCTCAAGGAAAGCTAAAAGGAGTTAGAAATGGCTGATGGAAAAGAAAATGAACAATTCTCGTCAAGATTAGGACTTATTTTAACAACCATAGGAGCTGCTGTAGGAACTGGTAATATTTGGCGATTCCCTAGAGAAGCTGCTGCTAATGGTGGAGGGGCTTTCATGATCGGATGGCTCCTGTTTCTATTTGCTTGGTCAATTCCCCTTTTGATAGCTGAATTTGCTATTGGAAAGAAAACTAGGCTAGGTACTGTTGGCGCTATGAGAGATATGGCTGGACGTAATTTCACTTGGCTGGGAATTTGGATGCTTTGGGTAGGTACTGCCGTAGGATTCTACTATGCTGTGGTTATGGGATGGACTATTCGCTACTTCTGGATTGCTATATCTGGAGAAATGAGTGCCGCAGATGATACTGCACAAACCCAAGCATTATGGGAAAATTTTATTTCTTCACCTTTCGAAGTAATATTTTTTCAGCTAATTGCAGTAGGACTTTCTGCATTTATTGTTTACAATGGAATCAGCGGTATAGAAAGAGCTAACAAAATTCTGATACCATGTTTAATTTCTTTCCTTGTTGTGGCTATGATTTATCCATTCTTCCTGAATCCATCAGGTGCTATAATTGGCCTTAAGTTTCTATTTATTCCTCAAACTGAATACCTTTTCAGGAGTGAGACATGGATTAGAGCACTAATTCAATCTGCTTGGTCCACATCTGCAGGATTTGGTATGGCTATTACTTATGCTGTTGCTATGAGGAAAAAAGAAGATATTGGACTAAATGCTTTCCTAACAGGCTTAGGTAACAATTCAGTTTCACTGATAGCAGGAGTTGCAGTACTAAGTACCGTTTTTGCACTGTCTGGCTCAACTGCTGAAGGTCTGGAAGCCGTTGAATCTGGATCTTCAGGCCTCACTTTCATCCACTTAACTGCTCTATTCGCATCTATGGGAACTGCAGGATGGATAATTGGTAGTGTTTTTTTCTTGGCAATGTCATTCGCTGCATTAACATCTATGGTTTCTACATTCCAGGCCTGTGTTGTTAATTTCGTAGACATGGGTTGGGAAAGAAAAGAAGCTGTAAGATACATTGCTCTGGCAGTTGCCCTAGCCGGCATACCTTCAGCAGTAAGCCTAGAATTTTTAGACAATCAAGACTTTGTATGGGGCACTGGACTAATTGTATCTGGATTAATGGTGGCAGTTGTAGTCATGAGATTTGGCGTAAGTGACTTCAGAAACAACCTCATTAATACCAAATATGCTGATTTACAAATAGGTAAATGGTGGGAATATATAATCAAATACGTGTTTCCTCTTGAATTTATCGCTGTTTTCGGATTTTTCATTTATGAAAAACTACAGGATCAAAGTAATTCCCCAATAGAGGGAATGGGGCTAGGGCTTTTCACAATTATTACTATGGTAATTCAATGGGCCATAATCTTAGTAATTTTCATATTCTTCCTAAACAACAAAGTAGCTGATTCTGTGAAAAAAGGACCAGTATCAGACGGCAATTTTGACGATGACGTTCTTGATGCAGAAGCTGTATAGGCTACCTAAGTAGCTTTGATTTAGCCGCTGAAAATTCATCATCGCTCAACATGCCTTTATCTTTCAGTTCACCAAGTTTTCGCAATTTCTGCATTAAAACTTCCCGGTTATCTTGTACAGCTGTTGTCTCTTTGAGATTACTACCCCAATCTTGTGATCTATCTGCTCGTTTTTGAAGTCTAGAGCCACACTTGCCACATATTCTAAAATTAGCCGGAGACCTAGCTTCACACTTAGTACATATTATGTGAAAATCATCTGACATAACTTCTTTCCTGGAGTATAAATCAGCTTTAGCTTCCTCTCCAGGTGGAATTTCATTATGAAAAATAATTTCATTCCTGTTTTCGTTTGGAAACCAGTCTCTCCTGACTATTGAAAATGTGTCTCCCTCTATTGTGTGATAAAATACATCCATTCTTGTTATCGAAGACTCTCTAGAACTTGATTTGACTTCAAGATCGAGAATTATATTTGAATCAACTTCCAACTCATCGACCACAGTTTTTCCTCTTGATTCTAAATTATCAAAGGAAATTGTAATTGAACGAGCTGCTCCGTTACCAATATTGCGCAAGGAGACTTGCATCTCACACCATGAATCTTTCCCAGAAGGATTCACTTGTGTTACTGATATTTCAAGAAAAGGAAACTTAAATTTATTTGAATGTGGAGCCAAATTACTTACTGATTCTTGCACTGGTACTGTGGCTGAACGGTCTCTTGGCGTAGCTACTATGTTAGAACCTTGTGTCCTTTTACGCTTAATTTTACGAACTTTACGTCTTCTTCCAAAATTTGTAAAAGAGACTTTGTCAGTCATAATTCTACAAAGAAAAGGGGAATTTATACTTGCCTACTTTTCTTCTTCAACTTCTTCGTAGTCTACATCAACAACATTGTCATCATCTTTAGAATCTGACTTGTCAGCTGATTCCGGATCTGCAGATTCATTCTTAGCTTGTTCTTCAGCCGCTTGTTGATAAGCCATTTCAGCTACTGCTTGAGACGCTTGTTGAAATTCTTCAAATGCTTTCTGCATAGGTTCAAGTTCGTCCCCTTTCATAGCCTCTTTCAGTTTTTCTTTGGCTTCGTCTACAGAGACTTTAGTATTGTCATCTACTTTATCACCAAGATCTTTAATCGCTTTATCTGTAGCATAAATAAATGATTCAGCTTGATTTCTAGTTTCAATTACTTCTCTAGCTTGTTTATCTTCATCTGCATACTGCTCAGCTTCTTTGACTTTTTCTTCAATCTCTTCATCGCTCAAATTAGATTTTGAGGTAATTTCAATTTTCTGCTCATTATTAGTACCTAAATCCTTAGCTGTTACATTCATTACACCATTGCGATCTATATCGAAGCTAACTTCAATTTGTGGTACTCCTCGTGCTGCAGGAGGAATTCCAACCAACTGAAATTTCCCTAATGTATCATTATCTGCAGCCATAGTTCTTTCGCCTTGTAGAACATGGATTTCAACTCCAGGCTGATTATCTGCAGCCGTTGAAAATATTTTAGACTTATTAGTTGGAATTGTGGTATTTCTATCAATCAAAGGAGTCATTACAGAGCCTTCTGTCTCAATTCCTAAAGTTAAAGGAGTTACATCAAGTAGAACAACATCTTTGATATCTCCAGCAAGAACACCTGCCTGAATAGCAGCACCCATTGCTACACATTGCATTGGATCAACTCCTCTTTCGGCTTTCCTGCCAACAAATTTTTCAAATGCCTCCTGTACTGTTGGCATCCTTGTAGGGCCTCCAACAAGAATAACTTTATCGACGTCGCCTGGCTTCATCTTAGCATCTTTGAAGGCTTGCTTAATCGGTTTTTCACATTTTGCAATTACTGGGCCAACAATATCTTCGAGTTTAGCTCTAGTAAAATCATGCTCAAGATGCTTAGGACCGCTTGAATCTGACCAAATGTAGGGTAGATTAATAGTGGATTTTAGAGTGTTACTCAATTCTATCTTTGCTTTTTCTGCGGCATCATGCAGACGCTGTCGTGCGGCTTGGTCATCCCTTAAATCAATACCATTTTCTTCCTTAAACAAATCTGCTAAGTAATCTACAAGAGCATCATCCATGTCAGTACCTCCTAAGTTATTATCACCAGATGTTGATATTACGTCAAAAACTCCGTTATCCATCTCCATAATGGTAACATCGAAAGTACCGCCGCCGAGATCTAAAACTGCTACTGTGTACTCTCCTTCTTTATCTAGACCATATGCGAGTGCAGCTGCGGTAGGTTCGTTAATTATTCTTTCAACTTTCAAACCTGCAATTTTTCCTGCGTCTATAGTTGCCTGTCTTTGATTGTCGTTAAAGTAAGCCGGCACAGTGATTACTGCTTTTTCAATATCAACTCCCAAATGAGCCTCAGAATCTGCTTTTATTTTTTGAAGTACCATAGCTGAAATTTCTTCTGGAGAATATTTTTTCTTTTTGATATTAACTCTATGCTTTGTTCCCATTTTACGCTTGATGTGCATTATTGTGTTTTCAGGGTTCAATACTGCTTGCCTTTTAGCTGGGTCTCCTACAATTCTCTCACCATCTTTGGTAAATGCCACTACAGACGGGAACATCTTACCACCAAAGGTCGAACCTTCTGCTGAAGGTATGATTACAGGTCTACCTCCCTCGAGATAGGCTGCCTCAGAGTTTGTCGTACCTAAATCTATGCCAATTATAACTTCTTTTGCCACTTTTTACTCACCTTTTTCTTCTTGTTCTTTTTTTTCTTCTTTTTTGGATACTACTACCTTTGCAGGCCTTAGTAGCTCTCCTTCAATTAAATATCCTGCTTGAATCACATCCACTATTGTATGAGGTTCAATATCTTCGTTAACTACTGTTGTTAATGCTTCATGGAAACGGAAATCGAAGGGTTCATCAACAGGATTAAATCTTTCAACTTTCATTGATTTTAAAAATGATTTAGTAAACTTTTGAATCCCACCTATGCCTTCAACAGCACTGGCTAAATCAGGGTAGTCTGAGTTAGATGCCTTATCTATTAATTCCACAACTTCAAGAAAGTTTAATACTGCTAAACCTTTACTTTTAAGATTTTGTTGCTCACGATCTCTTTCGATTCTCTTCTTAAAATTGTCCAAATCAGCCATTGAACGCGCAAATTTATCTTTCACATCTTCCAATTCCTTCTTAAGAACTGATAATTCATCAACTGACTTTTCGTCAGGGACAACAGATTCGTCGTCGTTATTTGTTTCTTCAAATTTTTCTTCCAATTCCATCAGTAATGAACCTAAGGTTGTTAACCTCTAATTCGAGTAAAAAGTCTTCTATATAAAATTTCTCAATTACTTCAAACCAAACTTCTTGCGTGCCTCTGCTACTCTTTTTCTGTACTCTTTAGGAAGTTGATACCGTGCTATCTGCTCTATTTCAGTCCAATTCTTTTGGAACTCTTTTTTAGAGCTTGTAGATATTATCTCTTCAAATCTATCCATGTAGTGCTTAGTTAACCAAAGATAATAGGCTGAAAAACCAAAAATAATCAAGCCAAAAATGAATACGAAAATATCGTAATCTCCGATGACATCTAGTATCATGTCAGGAGATAATGAGGAAGTTGAATAAAATTCACCCATCATTCCTACGTAAGTCATGAATCCACTAATTATTGCAAACACTAAGCTAACTGCTAGCATATGTTCTTGCAAAAAATTATCTAGATTTTTACGCCATTCGCTTACCATAATTCAATGTATTAATGTATCTGTATAAAGATTACGCAAACAATAAAACCCTAGTTTTATTCAAAGGATGATGAAAATTGCTAACAGAATGAGTCTTTTGGGAAGTGAAACAGCATTTGCTGTTTCCGCAGAAGCTGCCGAATTGGCCGCTACTGGCAAAAAAATATATCCTTTCCATTTAGGCGACATTAATTTACCCACACCAAAGACAATCTGTAGTGCTGTTAGTGAAGCCATAAATCAAGGTAAAACAGGATATTGTCCAGCACCCGGAATTCCTGAATTAAGAGAAGCCTTAGCTGTAGATGTTGGGGAGGCTAGAGGAATTAAATATGATATGGACAATGTTTCAATACAACCTGGTGGGAAGCCTAGCATCGGAAAATATATTGCTGCGACAATGGAAAAAGGAGACTCTGTTCTTTATCCTAACCCAGGATATCCAATATATGAATCTCAGATAGAATTTTACAAAGGAATTGCGATACCATATGGATACGTAAATACTTCTGAGGGCTTGAAGCTTGACTTTAACGCAATTGAAAGTGGAATTGGCAATGGAGCAAAGCACATCTTTTACAATAATTACAACAATCCAACCGGAGCATCTTCATCTGATGATGAAATAGAGAGATTAGCAAAGCTTGTTATTGAAAATGATATGTTTTTAATTTCAGATGATGCTTACTTCGATACGCTTTATGAGGGAGAACCTAGATCGATAGCAAGCTTTCCTGGGATGTATGAAAGAACGTTAACAATGTATACCTTTTCAAAAAAATTTGCAATGACTGGGTGGAGGCTTGGAGCTTCTATTGGCCCAAAGGAAATAATTGAACAGATAAATAGATTGAATGTTAACATGGAATCATGTACAACACACTTTGTTCAATATGCAGGTTTAGCTGGATTAAGAGCCCCAAAAAAAGAAACGCAGGATATTCTAGATGCCTTAAAGAAAAGACGCGACTTACTTGTAAATATCCTGGATGGTATTGAAGGAATAGAAACCCATATGCCTGAAGCTGGATTTTATGTGTTCCCAAAAATAACAGATTTATTAAAAAATACAGGATTCGACAGCGTAGAAGAGTTCAGAAAAATTATTCTTAAGGACACAGGAGTAAGCTTCTGTGGAAGACACCATTTTGGACGTCCACTAAACAATGAAGCTGATTCGTACATAAGACTAGCCTTTTCAGGAATTAACATAGAGGATTTGGAAGAAGGAATGAAGCTTTTCAAGGATTGGATTGCTTCAAGGGTAAAATAATGAAAAAAGCAATGTTTGGAGCTGGATGTTTTTGGGGTGTTGAATACAACTTTTCTAAATTAGAAGGTGTAAGTGAGGTTGTGTCTGGATATAGTGGAGGTAAAACTTCAAATCCCACATATGAGCAAGTGTGTAGTAATTCAACAGAACACGCCGAGGTCGTCATGATTAATTACGATGAAACTGTAATAAGTTACGAAGACTTACTTGAATCATTTTGGAAAAAACATGACCCAACCACATTAAACCGACAAGGGCCAGACATTGGTAACCAATACAGATCTGTAATATTTTACTACGACGAGGAACAAAAGAAGATAGCTCAAAAATCACTTGATGAATTTCAAAAGAAGCTAAGCAAGAAAATTGTTACTGAAATAACTAAGGCTGATACTTTTTGGAAAGCTGAGGAATACCATCAGAAATACTTTGAAAAACATAACATTCGACACTAATTTAGTAGAATTAACCTGTAAACAAGAAAAAATATGAAATAATCAATGCTGGTATGGCGCTGTAAAGTGTTGCAATTACTGCCATTCTTGGAGTTAAGGCTATTGCAGGGAATAGTGCATCTCCATCGTTTGAAATTGCGTTACCTATTAATGCAGCAAAAGGAATTATACCATTTAGGTATAGTGTAGTAACTAATACTTGAGGCCCGCAGCCGGGAATGAATCCTACTAAAACTGCCAAGATAGGCAAGAAGACCCAGGCTGCCTCAGCAAGTACTTCTAAATCTAAACCAAAGAATGCGTAAGAATATTCATAAGCTAAGAACCCTGCAATAACCCAAACAGTAACGAAGGAGGTTTCCTCACTCGAACGTGTAAATGGATGGTCCTTACTGGAAGAAACTGCACTAATGGGAGATAAAACCCAAATGCTAATTGAAAGAAAAGCGCCTGTGAGGCCCAATACAGTAACCAAAATTCCAAAATTATTTACGTCAATTTGTGCTAATTGTAAGATTCCTAAAAATAAGCCAGGTGCCGCAAAAAACATAAATAATTTATCTCTAATTCGAAGATTACCTATACCTACCTTCTCGAAATTCTTAATTTCGGAACTGTAAAGTTCGCCGCGATGAAATTTGTCAACTGTCCATCCACTTATCATTGCAGCAAAAATTGAAATACTCATTAACTTTAGGTAAGTTGTAGGCTCTGTAGCTAATAATAAAAAAGCAGCATCACCCATTGTAGAAATAAGAGCTGCAACCATTGCCCCTAAACGAATATTCCCTCTAGCAAAGGCTGTGATAACAACGACAGCCCCTCCACAACCAGGAAGTGCCCCTAAGATACTAGCCATAGGCACTTGCCAAATGTCTCCTTTTCTCATCAATATTCCAATATCTATCTTGTAAAAATGCTCTAGACTAAAAAATATTAACAATGTAGCTGCAACAAACACTGATACCTGAATGTATGCATCAAAAAGTGATGTACGAGTAACTTCTCCTAAATCTCCAGGGAAAAGGGAATAAAATAATAAAATCATTAAGACTCCTATACGACGATGTCTCGTATCCCACAGTTGAAGTAAATTTTCCTTAGATAATTGCGATAAAACACGATCTGAACTTGATGAACTCAACTCTCTACCTCTTGTGATACAAAAATTTGCCTAGCAACTGAAAGTGATATCCGTTTTTCAGATCCATCCAATGAGATTATTACACTGTCGCCAAATTTATCTTTGGATTTTATACTAATTTCTTTACCTGGAAGAATATCTTCTTTTTTAAGCCAAGTTAACATTTCAGAATTCCTATCCGGAACTTGGGTAATTTTTAGATTAGCTCCATAAGGAGCTTTGATTAATGTTAAATCATTATCAGAAGGTAATTCACCATTTGGACCTGGTATTGGGTGCCCGTGAGGATCTCTAGTAGGATTTCCAAGATATTCAGCTATCGATTTTTCAAGAACATCAGATAAAGCGTGCTCTAAACGTTCTGCTTCATCATGAATTTGCTCGCTGCCTAAATTCAGAGTCTGAGACAAAAATGTCTCAAGAAGACGGTGTCTTCTAACTACAGATAACGCCCTAGCTTCACCCTCAAGAGTCAATGAGGCGCCCTTGTATGGAGTGTGATTTACTAGACCCTTTTCCGTTAATCGCTTAACCATCTTTGTTGCTGAAGCTGGTGCTACGCTCAAATGATTCGCTAAGTCTAAGGTTGATACGTCAGCCGGTCCAAGTTGCCACAATGACTTGAGATAATTTTCTACAGCTACAGAATCCATGATAATTATTAGACTATGTCAATAAAAAGTTTAGCCTAGGCTAAATTATTCTCTCGGCAGTTCTTCTGCGGGCTGTTGATTCACTAATTTAACTCCATAGTAAATTAAAACAAAACTAATGATCTGCACAAATCCCAGATTCTCTCCAATCCATATCCAACTTGATAATATTCCAAATATAGGTACAACGTTTATGAAACTAGCTGCCTTATTTGCCCCTATAGTTTCAACCCCCATTGCAAAAAAAACATAACATAGAGCTGTAGACAATACTCCAAGATAAGCAATTAGTAACCACTCTTGGTTATTCCAAATACGGTCCCATGGAGCTTCTAAAAAAACAAAAGGTACAAAAAGAATGCATCCGACTAAAGACGTCCATGAAATTGTAGCCAGAGAACTCAAAGGTCTATAATCGGTAAGTAAAACGTATCTGCGCATGAATACGACATAAATGGCATATGCAAAAGCCCCGAGCATTATGTATGCATTACCAACTAGTCGGTCATAAAAATCGATATCTATATTCGGTGATACTAAAAATATCAATAATACTCCAATAAAACTAAGAAAAATACCTAAAACTCCGTTTCGAGTCAAATTATGCGATAAAATAAAAACAGACAATATTGAAACCGAAACAGGATTAAACCCTATAATCAAAGAAGCATCTGATGCTGCAGTCCTTTGCATTCCATACATATAACCAATCTGATAAAGAAAGACGGAGGTAAAAGCCAATGTTAGCAAATAGATGTAATCTCTTTTCAAAGGAATTACAATTCCTTCCTTAAACCATAGCCAGCCGAATAAAACTGGAATTGCAAAAATGTACCTTAAAAACATTATTGAGAATGGATAGTTTAACAAGTCTGTGGCAAGAATTCTTCCAACTGGCCAGGCTAAACCCCAGAAAAAAGCTACAAAAAACATTAAAATGTAGATTAATCTAGAGTTGTAAGAAGCCTTTTCATTATCCAAGAAGCTAATCTCCTTTAGTACCTAAAAAATATTCATTAATATGGGGATCATTTAGTATTTCCTCAGCATTTCCAGTATGAACAACCTTGCCGTTAGACAAGATATATCCTCTGTCTGATCTGGCTAGAGATAGTCTTGCGTTTTGTTCTACAATTAAAACTGTAATACCAACTTCTCTTAGTGCATCAATTCTCTCTATAATTTGTTGCTGATAAAGAGGGCTCAATGCTGCGGTAGGCTCATCTAACAACAAAAAATCCGGCTGATTAATCAATGCTCTACCTATTGCTAACATCTGCCTTTCTCCACCGGATAGGGATGCAGCCAAATCGTGAGTTCGATTCTTCAAATCTGGAAACATCTCCAAGGCATACCCTATCCTCTCACTCAAAAGGCTGTTTGATAGAGAATTTCCACCCATTTGTAGATTTTCTTCAACCGACAATGAAGGAAATACGTTGTCTACTTGAGGAACATAAGCTATCCCTCTAGACGCTAATTTATCTGTTCTCCAACCAGACACATCATCTCCTTTGTGTATAACAACTCCTCCATAATGAGTAGCTATTCCAAAAATAATCTTGATTAAAGTTGACTTTCCACAGCCGTTAGGACCAATAATTGTCACGAATTCCCCTTCGTCAACATACATATCGATTCCGTGAATAATTTTGACTGAGCCGTAGCCGCCTTCAATATTTTTAACATCGAGCCATCGTGCCATTAATTGCCCTCCTGTGCTAATTTTTCCCATTCCCAATCTTCAGAGGAGCCCAGATATGCTGATATAACTTCTTTACTTCCTTTAACGTCATTAGGTGATCCCGTCATGAGAACCTCACCTTCATTCATCACTACAATTCTGTCTACTCCATGCCTTAAAATAAAATCCATATTGTGCTCAATAATTAAAACCGAAATCCCAGTATCATCAACTAATTTCCTTAGGTTAGAAAAAATTTTCATGGCAAGCGGGCCTGCTACTCCTGCTACAGGCTCATCAAGTAGAAGTAACTTAGGTTCTCCCATCATTGATCTACCAATATCAACAAGCTTACTCTGACCTCCTGAGAGCTCGCTTGCAAGGTTGTTAGCCATGTGAGGAATTTCTAATTGCTCGAGTACTTCATATGCTCTCGATAAACGGTTAACTTCGTTTTGGTTCTCCCTCCCCTCCCAAATTGACTTCCAAATACTTGGTTTAAATTGATCTCTAGGAGGAACCAATAAATTTTCAATTACAGTCATTTCACGCCACAGCCTCGTATGTTGAAAAGTTCGAGTCATGCCGATTTTTTGTATTTCATCAGGTCTTAAATTTGAAATATCTTTACCAAAAAAATTTACTTTTCCTGAAGTTTGCTTTAGAGAACCACTAATACAATTAAAGGTTGTAGATTTACCACATCCATTTGGACCAATTAATCCTATAAATTCACCTTCATTAACTTCAAATGATACGTCTTTAACTGCAACAAGGCCTCCAAATTCTTTACGCATCTTATCTACTTTGAGAACTTTACTCATCTTTAGCGACCTCCTTTGGATGCTCGGGACGGTATGGAACTTCAGGAAGTAAACCCTTTGGATTATATTTTAACGATAGCATAATCAGTAATCCTATTAGCATCAATTTGATATAAGTCATCTGAGCTTTAATTCCTCCTAGTACCTCTGGAAAAACCAAGTCGATTGAACGGGTATCGAATACAAAATGGCACACAATGAAAATGAAAGAAAACCAAAAGAATGCCTCTGATAATTCATATTTCCTCAAAAATAAGAGTGTAGCCGAGATTACGAATAATATAGAGGCAACTTCTAAAGGAGACGTTACCATCCAAACAAACTTTTCATCAATAAATGAAGAAGTATCTGCTAAAGGAAGTGTTGAGCTACCTTGAGCTGCCACTAGCACATTAAAGAAGAACTCTGTGAGAGTTATAAT
>Ga0208624_1000377_pt1 | contig 23263 bp, 20 predicted proteins | sample Knorr_S23_td_DCM_FD_185607 | JGI IMG/M metagenome (GOLD analysis project Ga0208624, IMG submission 185607) | Marine microbial communities from Southern Atlantic Ocean transect - Knorr_S23_td_DCM_ad_71m_LV_A (SPAdes) (version 2) | ecosystem: Environmental > Aquatic > Marine > Oceanic | place...
GGGAGCACGGGCTGTTGATTGTGGAGGATGCCGCCGAGGCGATTGGCAGTGAGAGCGGTGGGCGCAAGGCGGGGACGTTGGGCGATGTGGCGGCGTTTAGTTTTCATGGGTCCAAAACTTTTTCGACCGGTGAAGGCGGGATGTTGGTGACGGATGATGATGTCTTGCACGCGCGCGTGCTGCGCCTGCGCGATCACGGTCGCGAGCCGGGTGATGTGCATTTTCAAAACACCGAGGTGGCATTCAAATACAAGATGCCGCCGGTGGCCGCGGCGATTGGCTTGGGGCAGGTGGAACGCGCGGACGAATTGGTGGCCAAGAAGCGGGAGATTTTTGCGTGGTACCGGGAAGCGCTCGAGGGCGTGGATGGCCTCACGCTCAATCATGAACCCGCCGAAACAAAAAACACCTACTGGATGGTAACTGCGGTATTGGATCCGATGTTGGATTGGCCAAAAGAAAAACTGATGGCGGCACTCGATAAGGAGGCCATTGACAGTCGGCCGATGTTTCATCCGCTCAGCAGTCTGCCGGCATACGCCGATCAGTCGCAATCGGCAGTGGCCCGAAAGCGCAATGAGGTGAGCTATCGCCTGAGCCCTTGGGGAATCAACCTGCCTTCGGCGCTGTGCCTGAAGCAGGTGCAGGTGGCGCGCGTGGCGGAGGTGTTTCGGCGGATCTTGGGTAAGGCATGAGCCGGTTGGTGACAGTGATTCCCGTGTACAACGGGGAACGGTTTCTGCAGGCAACGCTGGAGTCCGTGGCCGCACAAACGCGCCGGCCTGATCGCGTTATCATTCAGGACAATTGCTCCACCGACGGCACGGCGGCCATTGCTAAGGAGTTTGAGTCGGAAGGTTTCGAGTGGCGCTTGAACGAGGCGCATGTTTCCTCCACGGAAAATTTCAATGTCGCCCTTCGGTTTGCCTCCGAAGCGGACGTGTTGCATCTGCTCACGGCCGATGACTTGGTGGCGCTGGACTTTTATGAACGCCTGCTGAGTCCGCTGGAATCGGTCGACGGTCGAGCGCTGGCTTATGCGGCGTACGAAGTGATTGATGGAAATGGCGCGCTCGTGCAGGGCGGCGATTTGGTGAATCCGTTTCCCATCGAGTCGAACGGTCAACCTCGGCGGATTGCGCGCGAACGCTTCATTGCCTCGCAGGCGGACTTGCGCACGATCTGTTTACCGGCTGTGCTGATGAAAACCAATCGCGCCCCGTTACCCGTGGAATTTAGCCTCAATTACATCCAGTGCGCCGACGCCGTTTTTTATGCGGAACTGGCGACGCATTGCGAGAGCATCATCGAGGTGCCATCCGCGCTTTGCCAATACCGGCGGCATGAGCATACGACTACTTCACACAACAAATCCAAACCCTCGGAAGTAATCGCCGACGAATGGAAGGCCATGTGCGCGGCTTCGGCTTTGCTGGGTAAGGGCGGCTTGTCGGCATGGCTTTGGAATTTCCGCCAACGTTGCCTGTTGGCGGGCACCAGCCGGGTCATGATCCAGGGTGAACCGGACGCCACGGCCGAGTACCGTTCCGAAGTCACTCTAACCACGCGCAAGATCACCGGCGGCCCGGCCTGGGCCTTGGGAAACTTGGCCGTTGCCCTGCGGGATACGTTTGGGCAAGGTCGGCGTTGAGGACGGTATGCCGAATTCAGACACTCCCCAGACCCCCGTTTCGCCGTGGTGGAAGGATGCCCTTTTGGCATTGGGATTGTTCGGGCTGGTGATGGTCTGCTTTTTCAGCGAGAGCTTCGAACAGAATAAAGTCGTCTTTGCCAATGACGCGCCCCTCGGGCAGATCCAGGCGCATGCCGCCGACGAAAAAAATGGCTGGGCGTTTTGGCAGGATCTCAACTGGGTGGGCGGCGAAGCTCCTTCGGCGATGCCGAATTTCACCAAGGCATTCTTTGAATTGTGCCTTTGGCAAGGCGGAGATCAGGGCGCCGTTTTATTCGCCAAATGGTACCAGCCGGTTTCGCTGGTGTTGTTGGGATTTTGTGCGTGGGTGTTTTTTCGGGCACTGAAATTTCGTCAGCCGGTATGTCTTCTGGGCGGCTTGGCGGCGTCCTTGAACGGAGATTTTTTCACCTACGCCTGCTGGGGGCTACCGAGCGTGGCCTTGGGCGCGGCGGGGGCGTTCTTGGCCATGGCGGCGGTAATCCATGGGCTGCGCGAAACAGGTTGGCGAATGGTGGCTTGGGTGGTGCTGGGGGGCTTAGGTCTGGGCCAGGGCGTGATGGAGAGCTTTGATGTGGGCGGCATCTTCAGTTTGTACGTGGCCGTGTTTGTCCTGATGGCAGTCTTGAATCGTGATGAAACCGAGCGCGGTTCCTGGGTCATGGCCGGTGCAAAAGGCGCAGGATTGGTGGCGGTACTGGCGGTGGCGGCGGCCTTGATGGCGGGGCATGCCTTGAGCAATTTGTTAAACACCGAGGGCAAGGCGGCGGCCGCCCAGCAACAGCGGATGACCGATCAGCAGCAGTGGGATTTCGCCACCCAATGGAGTTTGCCCAAAGCGGAAACCGCGCGGTTGGCGGTGCCGGGCTTGTTTGGGTATAGGCTGGATTCGGCTGAGGGCGCCCGATATTGGGGTGCTGTCGGGCAATCCCCGGGATGGAAACCGGGTAAGCCGGGATTGCCGCGGCATTCGGGTTACGGCATTTATGCGGGATTGCTCGTGCTGCTGGTCGGCCTTTGGGCGTTGGTGCAGGCGGCTTTGGGATCGGCCGGGCGATTGGGAACCGTTGATCGTCGGTGGGTGATTTTCTGGGGCGGGCTGGTCGTGCTTTCGGTGTTGTTTGCCTGGGGACGGCATGCGCCGTTTTATCAAATGCTGTACCCGTTACCGTTCTTCAACAGCATTCGAAACCCGATCAAGTTTTTGCACCCGGCCAGTCTGGGGTTGGTGGTGCTGTTTGCTTACGGTCTGGAAGGAATGGCGCGGGCGTATATGGAGAAAAAACGCAAAGCCGATTTCTTCAGTCACTTGAAACAATGGTGGGGGGAATTGCAGGGCGTGGATCGGCGGCTGTGCCAAGGGTTGCTCGGATGCGTGTTGCTGGGGATGCTGGTTTGGGTGTTTTACGCGGCGGTCCAGTCGGACTTGAAACGGCATTTGACCGAAGGCCTGCAAATGGGAGGCGACGCGGTGTTGATTGCGCAGTTCAGCCTGAAGATGATGGGCGCGGGGTTAATCACGCTTGTGATCAGCGTGGGGGTGATACTGCTGATCATCTCGGGAGTTTGGGGCGGACGTGCCGCGCATTGGGCATGGGCTGTGTGTGGCCTGTTGTTGGCGGTGGATTTCGGCCGGGCGCATGCGCGGTATTTGGTGCATGAAAACTACGCGGAGAAATATGAAACCAACGCGGTATTAAACGTCTTGGCGAGGGCACCTTATCAGCAGCGGGTGAAGATTTTCCCGGGTCAGTTTGCGGCGCGTTTGGCGCAAAGTGAACTGATGCTATTGCAGCAGCAATTGCAGGATACCAACCGGATAGATCAAGTGCAGATTCAACTGCAGATGCAAAACTTGATGCAGCAGTTGCAACAAGTGCAGTTGTTCAACAGCGTGTACACCGTGTTGTGGGCGCAGCATCATTTTCCTTATTATCAGATTCAATCGGCGGATATCATTCAGGAACCACGCGTGGCGGCGGACAATCGCGCTTATCGTGAGGCGCTGGCGGCTGATGCCCTGCGGTTGTGTGAATTGACCAGCTCCCGTTACTTGCTCGGCTTGAGACGTGGTGGGGCGGTGCATTTGGATTCCTTTTACGGTCAGGAAGGTGTGTTCGATGAACGCCTGCATTTTGGCTTAGGGCCAAAGAAGCAGGGGCAGGAAGTGCGGACGGTGGAGGATGTGCAGGCGACCGCCTTAACCAACGGGCCGTTGGCGTTGATCGATTTCAAACGAGCGTTGCCCCGCGCCGGTTTGTACGCCCAATGGCGCAGTGGGGTGGAGGATGGGGAGGTGTTGGCGACCTTGCCGCAGAAGACCTGGGATCCGCATCGGGAGGTGTTGATCTCGGAAACAATTCCGGCGCCGGAAATCCAGGACGGGAATGCCACGGTGGTTCCGGCTCAGTATGAATCGTATGATCCCAAACGCATTGTGCTGAAAACCCAGGCGGACACCTCGACTGTGTTGTTGTTAAACGACAAACATCATCCGGCCTGGCGCGTGACAGTCGATGGGCAACCGGCGGAGTTGTTGCGGGCCAATTACCTGATGCGCGGTGTTCATTTGCCGGCGGGTGCGCATACGGTGGAGTTCCTGTTTGCACCCAGCGAAGGCAGCATTCGCGTGAGCCTGGCCGGGTTCGGCTTGGGCGCTTTGGTGGTGGGCTTGCTGATTTTAGGGCCGCGCCGGAAAGATCGGGGCAAGGATTCTACAGGCCCGTCGGATGATCCAGAAACGTCCACGGTAGACGATACTTCTTCGCCAGATGAGCCGAAAGCGCCTTCACGCCAAACGTCTCGGTCGCGTAGTGGCCGCCGTAAAAAACGTTGATCCCCAGTTCCTCGGCCAGCGCGGCGGTCCAGTGCGCGCCTTCTCCGGTAATGAAAGTGTCCACGCCCCCGGCAGCGGCCTTGGCCAGACTACCGCCGGCGCCGCCAGTGACGATCCCAATTTTCCGGCAGACGCTCGGGCCGCCCTTGATCTTGACGGGTGGTGCGCCCAGCACGGTTTTTAATCGGCTACCCAGAATGTCGCGGCACAGTCGGGTGGAGGTGCGCAGACCGATGAATTGGCCGCGTTCTTCGAAGAAGGGTTTGGGTTTCGTAAACTTCAGGGCCTTGAGCAGGCCGGCGTTGTTGCCGAGGCGCGGGTGCAGATCCAGTGGCAAGTGGGCACTGTAGACGGCGAGGTTGTGCTGCACGAGTTCGCCGATGAGGTCGCGCTTTTTGCCGGTCCACGGTTGTTGCGGGCTCCAAAACAGGCCGTGATGGACGACCAACAAATCGGCCTTGGCCTCGATGGCCTTGCGCACGGTGGCAAGGGAGGCATCCACGGCGGCGGCGATGCGGCTGACCTGGCCGTTGTTTTCGACCTGCAATCCGTTCACGGCGCCGTCGTAATCGGCGATTTCATCAATCTTCAAGGTGCGATCGCAGTGCCGCACGATATCCTGGAGCAATGCCTTCGGCATGCAGATAGGAAACCCATGACACAGTCTTTTGGCAATGACCGTCTTGCCAATTTTGCGGGCGGGTTTCTATGATACGCGCTCTCATGAACCCGCCGGCAAATGACTGGAGTGTTGGTCAGGCGCGCGAGATGTACCACATCGACCGCTGGGGCGCGGGGTATTATGACATCAACACGGCCGGCCGCGTGGTGGCCAAACCGTTGCCGGGGGATGACACGGCGGTGGAGTTGTCTGCCGTCATTGCCGCGGCGCAGAAACGCGATCTGGATGGGCCGTTGCTGATTCGGTTTCAGGATATTCTTCGCCATCGCGTAAAGAGTTTGTGCACGGCGTTCGATGAGGCGATTGCCCGCAATGGGTACGAGGGCCGGTATCGCGGGGTGTTTCCCATCAAGGTGAACGAACTGCGCGAGGTGGTGGAGGAAGTGATGGATGCCGGGGCGGATAATGAGTTTGGCCTGGAAGTGGGCAGCAAGGCGGAGTTATTTGCCGCGCTGGCGTTGCAGGATCTGCCCAATGCCCTGTTGATTTGCAATGGCTACAAGGACCCCGATTTTATTCGCACGGCGCTTACCGGTACGCGGCTGGGTAAACAAGTGATTTTGGTGATCGAGAAACTCGATGAGCTGGATCAGATTCTTCGGGTGGCCAAGCGCGAAGGGGTGCAGCCGCAGCTGGGCATTCGCCTGCGGTTGCTGAGCCGCAGCACCGGCAAGTGGGCGGACAGCGGCGGAGAGGATGCGAAGTTTGGCCTGAACACCGCGCAATTGATGGCCGCACTGGAGCGTCTGCGGGCGGAGGGCTGGGAGGATTCCTTGCGTCTGCTGCATTCCCACATCGGGTCGCAGGTGCCGGATATTCTCACCGTGCGCAAGGCGGTTCAGGAGGCCGCGCGGTTTTATGCCAAGGTGCGCAAGGAAGGGTTTCCGGTGGAGTATCTGGATGTCGGTGGCGGTTTGGCGGTGGATTACGACGGGAGCCGTGCGGCGTTTGAAAGCTCGGCCAATTATTCTCTGCGGGAGTACACGGATGATCTGGTGCAAACCATCGGGGAGGTGTGCCACGCGGAAGCGGTGCCGCATCCGAATATCGTGAGCGAAAGCGGTCGCGCGATTGCGGCGCATCACAGTGTGCTGGTGGTGCAGGTATTTGGCGCAAACAGCAAGGCGCAGCGGACGCGCTTCAAGTACGGCGAGGACGAACATCCGCTGGTGCAGACGCTGTTGAAGATCCGCCGCAACCTTGGGCGGTCCAGCAAGCTGACGGCGTATCACAATGCCCTCAACTGCAAGGAGGACGCGTATAATATGTTTGCCCTTGGCGTGCTGGAGCTGGAGGTAAAGGCCAAGGTGGAGACGTTGTTTTGGGAGATTTGTGACCGCGTGCTGACGCATTTTCGCCAATCCGAAGGGCATGTGCCGGAGGAGATTGCGACGCTGGAAGATCAAATGAGCGACCAGTATGTCTGTAATTTTTCGGTGTTCCAAAGCCTGCTGGATCACTGGGCGATTGGGCAGTTATTTCCGATTATGCCGCTGCAACGACTGAACGAACGGCCCAGCCGTGAGGCGACGCTGGCGGATATCACCTGCGATTCGGACGGGGCCGTGCGGCAGTTTATTGACCTGGAAGGCACACGCGACACCCTGCCATTGCATGCGCTAAAGCCGGCTGGCCGCAAGGCTGAGCCCTATTATCTCGGTATTTTTTTGGTGGGCGCGTATCAGGATGTGATAGGCGTTCTGCACAACCTGTTTGGGCGCGTGAACGAGATGCATGTGTTTCTCGATTCCGATGAACCCGATGGCTATTACATCGAGGAAACACTGCAGGGGCATTCGATCTGCGACTGCCTGACCACCATGCAGTATGATCGCCGGGAATTGACGCGCCAGATGAAACGCCAGATCGATGCGGCCATTAAGGCGGACCGCGTGCAGCCCTCGGTGGGCATGCAGATGTTGCGTGATTACGAACGCGGGCTGGACGATTACACCTATCTGTCGTTCTAATGGCGCATGGCCGAGCCGCCTCCCTTACACCCCGACCTGATGCCTTCCCTGCGCCAACTGGTGCGTGGGTTGGAACTGCTGTTCTGGTCGCTGCCGTTTGCCCTGTTGGTGTGCGTGCAGGAAATGCTGGCGCCGGCCTGGGAATCCTGGGGCATCATGCCATTGCTTCTTTCCATGAGCCTGATGTGGCTGGGCGCTTCGCGGCTCAAACATTTTCAGCCTCAGGAAGGTGTCTGGCAAAGTGCTGTGAAAATCACCGAGATCCTGGCGCTGGTGATGGTGGGGTTGGCGCCGTTTCTGCATTGGATTCAGACTCTGCCGGAATTGCCGGTCACCGCCTTCACGGCCGGGCAGAAACACATCATTTATTCAACAATCATCTTTTGCGCGGCCGGCATTATGTTTCTGTTGAACCTGAATCATGTGCTCACGCGACTGGGAGCGATGTTGCCCGATCCCATTTTGCGGGCGGATATCAAACTTTTCGTGACTTTAAACTTCATTCTATTTTTCCCGTTACTTGCGGCCATGTGGTGCGTGCGGTTGAGCCAAGAACTGTTTGGATTATTTTACCAAAAAGCACCGGGGTTGGCGGAATTCTTTGGCAGCGCCGCGGGGTTGGAGGGGGCCTTGCAGGGTTCGGTGTTGTGGCTGGCGACGCTGATTATTGCCACCACCATGACCATGATGTGGAAGGCCAAGGAAGCGGTGTTGGGGGGTGTGTTCAGTCTCGAGCCGGTACCTTTGCCGGATAAGGGAACGGAACTGGATGCCGGGCCGGATGAGGATGAAACTCGGATTGTGCCGGTATCCGATTCCATGGATTCGGATGAGGACGAGGACACCCCCGCCAAGCCTGTGGATCCTTCGCTGAACTAACTAAGCTGCTGCGGCGGGGGCGTCGACGAGGTTGTACCAGTTGTCGCGCTGGCGGGGTTCGTAGCCGAGATCGGTGATCAGGCGTTGCATGTCCGCGACGTCCATGCAGTATACGGTGCCAGCCTTGGACACCACGTTTTCCTCAATCATGATGCTGCCCAGATCATTGGCGCCGTGGCGCAGGGCGATCTGACCGATTTCGCGGCCCTGTGTCACCCACGAGCTTTGGATATTCTCGATGTTATCCAGATAAATCCGTGAGAGAGCCTGCATGCGGAGGTATTCGTGTGAGCCGACGGTCGGGGCTTTGAGCTTGGTGTTCTCAGCCTGAAAGGTCCAGGCAATGAAGGCCGTGAAGCCGCCGGTGGCATCTTGCTGCACACGCACGCGGTCGAGGTGTTCGATGCGTTCTTTCACGGTCTCCACATGTCCGAACATCATGGTGGCGGTAGTGGCTAGGTTGTGGCGATGGGCAATGGCCATGACTTCCAGCCAGTCATCGCTCATGGCCTTGAGCGGCGAAATCTTTTGGCGTACGCGGTCGACGAGAATTTCGCCGCCGCCGCCGGGTATGGAACCGAGTCCGGCCATGGCAAAGTCGCGCACCAAGTCTTCAAGCGGTTCATCAAAGACATCGCGGAAATGCACAAACTCGCTCGGGCTGAAACCGTGCACGTTGATGGTCGGAAATTTTTCGCGGATGTGTGCGAGCAGGTCGAGGTACCATTGTTTGCTGAGCGAGGGATGATGCCCGCCTTGCATGAGAATCTGCGTGCCGCCTAGCGCGAGGGTTTCCTCAATTTTTTGATCGATCTCGGCGTGCGTGATGACGTATGCATCCGCGGCCTGTTCCCGCCGCCAGAATGCGCAGAATTTGCAATAAACGTTACAGACGTTGGTGTAGTTGATATTGCGATCGATGCTGAAGGTGATGATCTCATTGCCGCGTCCCTCGAAGGCCTTGGCCTTGGCTAATTCGCGCCGGCGATGGGCTAACGCGCCTAGGGTTTCCAGAGGTAAAGCATAAAGCTGCAACGCTTCCGCCGGTGAAATGCGGTCGCCGTTCCAAGTCTTTTGCAGTAACTCATTCATGAGATGAGTGTAAGTTGGACTGTGAAGTGGGGCAATGATTCAACATGGTGTACACTCTAAACAAATGTCGGTTTATACACGTCTTGGTCGCCGTGCGTTTTCAAAAGCTCCACAAACTTGGCCAAGCCGGCTTTCTCGGTTTTGCCGAGATTGTATTGGATATGGCCTCCGAGATAGGCTCGGCGGAAGGCGGTATCGTAGTCAGGGTGGGTGGCAATGATCTTCGAGAGTTGTTCCAGACCGGAGGTCTTAGTTGCACGTAGGTATTCACGGAGGGCAGCGTCATGATGGCCGCGTCGCAGGGCCCAGGCTGCGTAAACGAAGGGCAGGTCGGTCAATTCCTGCCAGGCTGCGCCGAGGTCCCAGATGGTGTGCGGATGCGGTGCGTGCAGGAAATCGATGCCTGGATTTCCGATCAACAGCACATTCTCGAGTGCGGTAGCCTGCGCGTAATCAGGCAACGGCATAAAGGCCGGGCGCAGGCCGCGTTCGGCTAGCAGCACACGTAGGAGATTGACACTGGTGAGACTAGCGGTATCGCAGTGGATGATCTCGATTTCCTCCAACGGTTGCTGGTGCGCGAGGAACACGCTCTTCACGTGGCCGTGCGAGGCAACGGCCACGCCATCGAGGATGTCATAGCCCTCATGGAACAAAGCCTCGGTGATGCTAACCAAGGCGGCGTCAAGACGGCCGGTCCGCAGTTGCTCGGCCAATGCGGAGGGCACAACGAAATCCGTTTCCTCCTCGATGCCCCAGGTGAGTGGCACAGAATTCAGGTAAGGCACAGACCCAATACGGTTCATGCGGTGGCGAGGTTGTCATCGAGGATTTCCGGTGGCGCGGAATCGCCGGGGGCCTCGGGGGTTTCGGCTGTCCATTCACGGACAGGTTCGTAAAAGGTGTTGCGTTGCACGGGCGTTTTACCAGCCTCACGGATGGCCTTCACCAGCGCGGCTTCGGCCTGTCCGTCGCCACCGCCTGCGCCGGCCATTTTGAAAATGTGCTCCTCCACAATCGTGCCATGCAGATCGTCAGCCCCATAGCTGAGCGCCACCTGCGCCAGCTTCATGCCTAGGCCTACCCAGTAGGCGGTGAGGTGATCGAAGTTATCGAGGAACAGTCTGCTGACGGCAATGGTGCGCAGGGCGTCGTTGCCGGTGGGCGGATGACTAACTGGAATGGCGTTGTTCTCGGGTTGATAAGGCAACGGAATGAAGCCGGTGAAGCCGCCGGTTTCATCCTGTAACGCACGCAATTGCGTCAGATGATCGAGCCGATCCTCCAGTGTCTCCACGTGACCGAAGAGCATCGTGCATGTGCTGCGGCCGCCGAGTTGATGCCAGGTGCGATGGGCCTCGAGATATTGGGCGGCGGTTTCCTTGCCCTTCGCGATGGCGTCACGCACGTCTTGCCTGAAAATTTCCGCGCCCCCTCCAGTGAGCGAATCCAGCCCGGCTTCCTTCAGGGCCGCGAGCACCTCGGGCAACGGCAGTTTGCTTTTACGTGCGAGATGATAAATCTCCACGGCGGTGAAACATTTCAACTGCAGATTCGAATCCACCGCCTTCAACGCGCGAAGCATGTCCGTGTAATAACTGAACGGCAGCGAAGGATGCAGGCCGCCGACGATGTGCAGCTCGGTGATGCCCAGCGCCAACGCCTCGCGCGCCTTGGTTTCCATCTCCTCAATCGACAGCTCAAATCCGTCGCCATCGCGTTTCTTGCGGGCGAAGCTGCAAAACTGGCAGGAGAGAATGCAGTAGTTGGAGTAATTAATGTACCGGTTGACAATGTAGCTGGCACGCTGCCCAACCTTGCGTTCGGTTGCCAGCGCGGCCAACCGGCCGAGCGCGTTCAGATCCGGCGTGCGATACAGGCGCAGGGCATCCTCGATATCCAGTCGCGTGCCCGCTTCGACCTTCTCCGCAAGATCGGCCAGTTCGCTTTGTTGAAGGATGAAATCCATTACCACAACCTCCAGGCAATAAAGCGGGGAACGATGCAGACCTCGACCACCACCATGGCCATGAACACGAGGCTGATGATGGCGTTTAGGTTAAAGAACGCCTTTTGCACCCAGTCCAGGCTGCGCTTGCGGGCGATCCAATGCTCCAATCCTAGGCAGGCGGTGATGATCACCATGCCGATCCAGTACGCCATTTTGAACGCGGCCAACAGACCGAACACCACGAGCAGGATGAGCATAATGATGTGCACGAGGAAGGCGGCGTTCAGCGAATTGGTCGGGCCCCAGCGCACGACGATGGAGTGCAGCTTGTGCGCGCGGTCGAACTCGAAATCCTGAATCGCATAAATAATGTCGAACCCGATTAGCCAGAGTACAACGATCAACGCTAGCAGCCCGGGGATGAGCGCGCTGTATCGGAACGGCCCGGAAAAATCCAGCGAGCCATTGACCGCCAGCCAAGCGCCCACTGGCGATATGGCTAATGCAATGCCCAGCACCACGTGGGTGAAATCGGTAAACCGTTTGGTTAGCGAATAGCCGAGGATAAACAGCAGGGTCACCGGGGACAGCATCAGGCAGATCAGGCGGCCCTGATTGGCTTCGCGGACCATGTCGATGGCGTAGGTGGTGCCGACGAACATGGCGCCGCTCAGGAGGCACAGCGTCCACGCGCTGGAGAGGGAGATGGTGCCGGCGGGCAAATGCCGGTCGGCCGTGCGTGGGTTCAGCGCATCAAACTTCCGGTCAACAATGCGGTTAAACGCCATGGCGCAGGTGCGGGCGGTGACCATTGCCAGCAGGATGAGCCCGAATAATTTCCAGCCAGGCCAGCCGCGTTCGAGGGCGATGCGGGCCGGCTGTTCGAGCGCGGGCAATTGGGCATGCGCGGCGCGGGCGGCGAGCACCGTGGCGGCTAGGGCGAACGGCAGGGCGAAAACGGTATGCGACAGCTTCACGAAATCCGCCCACTTCTCCAACAGGGAAGGGGGGCGGGTTTGCTCCGGTGAAATTGCAGAAGCCCGTTTCTCCTTTCGCGCCACAGGCGAAAGCTGCTTGATTAAGGGCAAAATGACAAGCGAGGAGGGGCGTGAAAGGAGAAACGGGCTCCAGCGCCCTCAGTCCTGTTCCTCGGGCCAGCGGGGGGAGACGGTGTTTTCTACGCCGAGATGATCGAGCACGCGGGCGACGACGGTGTCGGCGAGTTCCTCGATGGTTTTGGCGCCGGCATAAAAATATGGGTTTGGCGGAAGCAACATGGCGCCGGCTTGGAGGAGGAGTTCCATGTTCTTCACGTGTACGAGGCTGAGCGGGGTTTCGCGAGGGCAGAGGATGAGTTTCTTGTTTTCCTTGAGCATCACATCGGCGGCGCGGAGCAGGGCGTCTTCGCTGTAGCCGTGGGCAATGCGGCCGAGGGTACCCATGGTGCAGGGTAGGATGACCATCCCATCAAAGGCATTGGAGCCGCTGGCGAACGGGACATTCATGCTCTTGGCCGCATGCAATGGCACGCCCTCTGGGAGTTGCAGTCCATCGGGTAATTCATCGCGCATGACGACCTGCCCGTAGCTGCTGGTGATGACGTGGATCTCATGCTCCTTGGGGTTAAGCCGGTCGAGCAGGCGTTGAGTGTAAATGGCGCCGCTGGCGCCAGTGATGGCCACGAGAATCCGCATGACCAATGAGCATGGATTTTCAGGACTCAAACGGGCAAGCAGTTATTCACTTTTGTGAATAACCTCGACATGGATTGGGGATTCCACTAGGTTGCGCCCTGCATTTTGCGTTTTTTCTGACGCAACAAGGAGGTGCACTTGAAAAACCGAATTTGGGCTTCTGCCGTTTTGATGGTGGGTATGGGGATGATGTCGTGTGATTCGACTTCGTCTACGCATGTTCCGCAGGTTTATGTGGCCGACTCGCAACCGACTCCGGTGCGGGCAGTGCGGCCGACACTCTCACAACCCGACCCAACGAACCACCGATCCGCTTCTTCGGCAACCCAGCCGAAGCGGGTCACCCGGGTGGCGCGGGCGACCTCACCGAGGTACATTCCGCCTGCGTCGCCGAGTTTTGAAACGCCCAAGGAAGCGCCCCGGCGCCGGCCGCCGGTTGCCCAGCCGGTGGTGTTGCCGGGCGAACGGCTAATGGCCGACAAGGGAGGGGCGAAATCCTACAGCATAAAAATCGGTGGCATTGAATGGGTGTCGCTAGAGTTGTGGGGCAAGGCGCACAATGGTTGGTTTGGCCAGTTGCAGAAGGGCGGGAATGATTTCTACCGCTTGGTGGTATCGGGCATGCGGTTTGATTTGCGGCCGCGCAAACGGTTGATCACTTGCCAGGGAATGCAGATCTGGATGGGGTTTGGGCCGGAGATGATTGGTGGCCATTTGTATGTGCATCATTTGGATGTCAAAAAACATTTGGCACCCTTGGCCGCCGGCATGCCGAATCTGGGTCGAGTGGCGGTGATTGACGCCGGGCATGGACGCGATAACTTAGGCACGCGCAGTACGTATAACCGGGAATACGAAAAGCGCTATACGCTGGATTGGGCGCGCCGCCTGAAGCCTCTGCTGGAGCGAAAAGGCTGGAGGGTGTATCTGACGCGTGAGGCTGATCGATCCATGTCGTTGACTGATCGGGTGAAATTTGCGGACTCGGTAGATGCGTCCATCTTTATCAGCCTTCATTTTAATGCCGCGGCGATGCAGGTTAAGGGATTGGAAACCTATTGCATCGCGCCGGTGGGAATGCCTTCGCATTTGACACGGGGCAATCCGGATCCTTTTAGAACCACTTTGCCGAATAACCCTTGGGATGAGGCAAGCTTCCAACTGGCGGCTCGGGTGCATAATCAAATGCTGGTGAATTGCCGGATGGAGGATCGCGGTGTGCGGCGAGTGCGGTTCATGACGGTGATCAAAGGCCAAAAACGGCCGGCGATTTTGGTGGAGGGCGGTTATCTTTCCAACCCCACCGAGGCACGAAAAATCAACACGGCGGAATATCGCCAAAAGTTGGCCGAGGGTATTGCCGCGGCACTTTGAACTACCAGTCGACCTCAGCCTTCAGTTTGTCTCCAAACCGATTGGTGTAATATACGTGATCGTAGGCGGCGCCGTACTCGTGCACCATCTTGGTTATTTTCACATCGTACAGGCAGTACTCAGCGATCTCGGCGAGTTTGCCCTGCTTAAACCATTCAATGGCCTGAAGGCCCTCGGCAGTCTTTTCACAGCCGAAGGTGGCTTGGGCAATGGAATCAAGCTTGAGCCGATGGCCGAGCCGTTCATTGAGATCGACCAACATGTCCATTGAGGGCACCTGGCTGAAATCAAAAACGGAATAGCCTTCCAGCACCTTGTAGTCGAACCGAATGTGGTTAAAGCCCACCACAAGATCGGCGCGCTGTAGTTCCTGAATGAGATCATTCACCTGCGGCTCGCCGTACACCATGTAGCCGCCGCGGGTGGTGCTGTAGGTCACACCGACGCTCATGCCCATGCGATCGATATGGTTCCAGCCACCGACATCATTGGCCGAGCGTTGGGTTTCCAGATCGAAATAGACGATGTTTTTGCTCATAGCCGGCGGTGTAGTACGGAGGGATTGAATTTAGCCGCGGGGGATTTGGCGGCTAAACTAAAAGAAATTCACACTGTCCCGGGCAATTATCGACTTTAGTTAAAGGGCCATTTGGCGTAGCGTCCGCGCCCGATGGGCAAACCACAGGGCCAAAACGGTGCGGGAGAGTTGAAGATTTATTTTCTACCCAACCTCTTCACGGCCTGTAATCTTTTTTGCGGTTTTCTGGCGCTGACCATCATAGTTAGCGCGCCTTCGCTGTATCATTTAGAGGCCGGATACAGCAACATGGATGACCAGTTTGAGGCGGCCAAGGGGATGATCTACTGGGCGCTGGAATTGATTTTGCTAGCCTGTGTATTTGATGCTTTTGACGGACGCGTGGCGCGAATGGGGGGGTACGAGAGTCCATTCGGTCGGGAGTTTGACTCTCTGGCGGATATAGTGAGCTTTGGGTTGGTGCCCGCGTTTCTGGTGCATCGGGTAGTGTTGAGTGATGTGTTTCGGGAAGACATGCCGGAGGTCGGCTGGTTCATTGCCTCGGTATACGTTATCTGTGGAGCCTTGCGGTTAGCACGCTTCAATTGTCTGGCGGCCATGACCGAGGAGCAGTCCGATGAAGAAAAGACTGAGCACGCCAATGAGTTTGTGGGCTTTCCTATTCCGGCGGCGGCGGCGTTGGTGGCGACGATCACCTATTTTTTGATTTGGTTTGAGGAACGAGAGTTTGTGAAGGGTAATTGGAAGTTTGCCTTGCCGGTCTTGCTGCTCTTTCTCTCCGCGATGATGGTGAGCAAGGTGAAATATCCGACCTTTAAGAAAGTGAACCTACGGGGTTCGCGGTCGTTCATCGTGATGGTGCTAGGAGCGATTGTGATTGGCCTACTCTTTACCGTCGGTCGGAAATACGCGCTGCCGGTTGGCGCGCCGCTGCTCTTCGTGCTGTACTTAGTGTACGGATTTGTCCGCCCGTGGATGCCCCGCCGGGCGCGCCGGGATATTGAAGAATCACCCGATTAAGAGCCGGTTGGGGTTTGGGCCGCCTTAAGCTGTTCAGGTAATGTGGTTTGCAACTCCTTCAATTTTAGCAGCTTGTCCTGGGCCTCGGTGAGGTCTTCCTGAATTTCCTCCAGTGAAACTCCCTGCAACACGCTGGGGTTGCTTTTGGCTTGATCAACGATTTTCTCCAGTTCGCTGATTTCCTCGGTGGCTTGCTTGATATCAAACGCAATGTTGTTCAGCCTTTCCTGGAGTGCGGCCACTATAATTTGCTGGTTCAGGGCTTCCACATCCGCCCGCAGCCAGGCCGGTGTCATGCCGAAGGAGCTGGAATTGTTAAACCGGGCATCATTGCGTATTTCATCGGCAAATACTCGCAGGTCTTCTGGAGAGGGCGCCGCCCCGTCCTCCACTTTGGAGACATGCACAATGAACCCTCCCACGCCCTCAGTGGAGGCGGGGTTGTAGCTGGATAGCCAGTTGGGCTTGCCGAAGTTGCGGCGGTTTTCATTATCCAAATTACGTATGACACTCTGAATTTCGGTGACGGTGGCGAGGCCTTCGAGCGCGGTTGCGTTTACATCTGTCGCCGAGAGGGTCATGGCCGGCAGGTTGATGACGGTTTGCTTGGAAAGGTTTAGCAAGTCTTCCACCGATTCCCCTTCCGCCGTCAACTCGGCTAAGGTGTCGCGATAATCATTGCCCTTCTCGCTGGCGAGTTTCTTGACCTCGGCGGCAATGAAAGCCTCCTTGACCTCGGCTTTTTCCTCATCGGTCAATTCCTCGTATTGGCGAGTCCGCAATGGAATCAGTTTCTCCAACCCCCATACATAATAGCCCTCACCGGGGACTTTCACGTCGCTGGTGGAGAGTTGGCCAGATTGTAGGTTGAGGCCAAATGCGGCGTCCACTAGGGCTTGCGGGAGTAGGGCTTCAGCATTGTCGCGATCGATAATGGCGGATTGCACCTCCAACCCCTGTGCTTTGGCCTTGGCGTATAGTTGGGCGGTTGTCCAATCTTCTCTGGGTATGCGCTCAAACAGGGCCTTGCGAAACTTGGTGGTGGGTGCCTTGGCTTTGTGTAGGGTAATGGCATCGAGTTTGGGTTGTTGTGTCTCTCGCACTTCAGAGTAGGCAGCATCCAACGCTGCTCCAGCAACGAGCTTGGTGCCGTTGGCGTCGGTGAAATGATCCACGCTGTTGGTGGAATTCATGTGTTTATCGACGCGCTCCTTGACGAGGTCGTCCAGCTTGATCTCCTTTTCGGCGTCCTCAAGGTAGGGTGCCACGGGAAACAGCACGTAGGCAATCTGGCGCTTTGAGGGGATGGCGTAACTGTCTGTTACAGTCTGATAAAAGTTGGTGGCTATTGATGCAAAGTTAGTGACGCTATCGGTGCGGTTGCTGGTGCTGAAGAAAACGGCTTGAGCGGTGTAGAGTTTATTATCCCTCGCCTGCAGACCGGCGGTGGCTTCATCGGTAAAGAAGCCCACACTGCGGGTCATTAGATTATCCAACTGCTGAAAGGTGATCTGTTCGCGGATCAATTCCTGAAACTGCTCTTCCCCGCCTTTACCCGAGCCCAACAGGCCGGCATTGCGGTATTGAGTGAGAAATCCGGTGTAGGCGTCCTGAGAAAATTTTTGGTCATTGGGGTTACTGAACATTTGTTCAAGACGCGCTTTTACCATGTTGTCGCTGACGATGATTCCAAGCGAGGCAGCTTTGCGTAGGCGCAGCAGGCGCATGTGGGCGGCGTAATCCAAGCCGGATACATCCACCTCGCCATCCCGGTTCAAATCCTGATCCGGGAACTGCCCGGCCAACACTTGGCGATTGAGCGTGGGGGGAAGAAATCCGCCGAATTGCTCAGACATGATGAGGGCCCGCTCCAGGAGCACTTGTCCGCGGGCAAAGGAAAGCTCCACATCGGCTTCGGTGGCCGTGCCGCCCCGATTCTCAAAGGGATCGTAGCCCGGGGTAAAATAGACGACAAAGCTGATGACGACCATGATGATGATCACGATCCAAAGCGGCTGCGAGTGCTTGCGTACAGTACCAAACATAGTGTGTAAAATTAACCCAAAGGGAACGCGGAGTCCTACCGGAGGAACCCCACGCGGTCAATTTAATTTGCCGCCAAAACCCTTTACAAGGCTGGGGGGCGGTGCAAAAGTCGCCTTTCCACTATCATGAGATTTGCACGTGCCATTGTCTTACTGCTGGGCCCGCTAATGTTGATGGGCTGCATGTATCACAAGATCACCAACCTCACGCCGGGCGCGCTGCCACGCAATAGTTCGGGGTTTTATCCCGTGGAAATCATATGGGACACTAATCAACGCACTGTTCGATATGAGACTGTCCAGCCGCAAGTGATGATTGGTACCAACAGTTATCCCATGAAAAACACCCCCAAGATGACCAATCGCTGGGAAGCTCTTGTGCCCGTGCCCATACCGGCACCCGAGCTGCGCTACCGCATTAAGGTAAATTGGAAATACAACGCCATCCCGGCTCCCGTTGGCAACAGCCAGTTGTCTGAGGAATTTCGCCTGCTCATCAACAACTAACTGTGCCGACCGCTGCTTCTATCACCAGCTTGGTCCGGACTGTTCTGTTTGGTGCCGTCGCCCTGTGTATGGGGTTCAACTGGGCCGCTCTACAACTCGTTGCCTGGACCGGTATGACCGTCCAGAATGCGCGAACCATGGATTGGGACACCGCCTTGGAGCGCGCTGTGGCCGGCCAGCAATCCTGCATGATATGTCGGCTGATTGATGACCGGCAGGATATCGGGGAAACCGAAGGCGAAGCCATCGTGTTTCAAGGCGTGGAGATCAAAGGCGTGTTGCACACCACCGCCATTCTGGTTCCGCGCCCGCAAGATAAGCTTCAACAGTTAGAACACTTCAATCCACCGTTGACCCTTCATACGGCTCCGCAGCCGCCGCCTCCAGAAAGCGCGGCCTGATTTCATTCTCCTAAAACCCGGCGCATTGATGCGCACCCTAAAATCCCGATGAGACCTGTGCCGTGCGCAGCTCATCAACTACCCTTTTAATAACATGAAAAAGAATACAATTTTGATCCTTGCCGTCATGACGGCTCTGAACTTGAACGCGCATGAGTACAGCTCCGCGCGTCCTGATTCCCACGCGCCCATCAACGTGATGGGCGAACACACCCACAACGCCGGCGAATGGATGGTGAGCTATCGCTACAGCTACATGGAAATGAACGGCCTTATGAACGGCGACAGCAGCGTGCCGTCCAGCGCTGTACATAATGATTCCACCTTTAGCGCTGGGGCAGGGATGCGCAAAGCTCCCACCAAGATGGATATGCACATGCAAATGCTGGGAATTATGCATGCGCCGACCGATGAGTGGACATTGATGCTGATGCTTATGCATCATGAGAAATCCATGGATAGTGTAAATAACGCAGATGCAGTCACAAGCAGCGAATCCGAGGGTTGGGGCGATGTACGATTCAGCGGTATGCGGAAGTTTTATGAAACGGAAGACGCCAAAGCCCACTTCACCATTGGCCTTTCGCTGCCCACCGGTGCAATTGATGAAAAGAATGCGGCTGGTACCAGAACGCTCGGATACCCCATGCAACTCGGTTCGGGTACCTTCGATTTGTTGCCCGGAGTTACTTATCTCAAGCAGGCGGAAACATGGTCTTGGGGTGCGCAGGCACACGGCACCATTCGACTGGGAGATAACGACCATGATTACACATTGGGAAACCGTTTGGATACGCATCTCTGGACGCAGAAACCCATGAACGATCATCTCTCGCTCGGCGCGCGATTGCACAGTGCCGTATGGGGAAATGTGGATGGTCAGGACAACACCACCAACATGCGCAGCATGATGCCCGGCGGACGTGAAGACATGCAGGGTGGCTTCGTTACCTGTCTCGGCTTGGGAGCGAATTACACACTGGGAAATGGCCACCGTCTGGCTTTCGAGTTTGTGAAGCCGCTATACCAGAACTACGATGGCTACCAAATGGAACGGGATTGGACCCTAACCCTTGGCTGGCAATATGCCTGGTAGTCGTTAGCGACACCTGAGTTGCAGCCCGCTCTTCGGAGTGGGCTTTTTTGTTAATAACACTCACCAATTCCCCTTGACCGGTGCGCGATAAATACGGTTTTTCAAGGGCGAAGCCACTGATGAAGGCCAAAGTCATTATTACCCCAAAACCTGAGGTGCTCGATCCGCAGGGCAAGACGGTGCAAACCGCTCTCGAGCACATGGGCTGTACCGGCGTGGGCGAGGTGCGCGTTGGCAAGTACATCGAGATCGAGATGGATGGCGACGCGGACACGGTGAAAGCCAAGCTCAGTGAGTACGCCGATAAGTTTCTCGCCAACCCGAACATCGAAGATTACCGGCTCAAGCTCGAGGACTGATGAAGTTTGCCGTCCTCCAGTTTCCCGGGTCCAACTGCGACCAGGACTGCGTGCATGTGTTACAGAATGTGCTCGGGCATCCCACCCGCCTATTGTGGCATAAGGAAAGTGTGCTGGGCGATGTGGATGCGGTGCTGGTGCCGGGCGGCTTCAGCTACGGCGATTACCTCCGCACCGGTTCCATTGCGCGCTTTAGTCCGGTGATGCAGGCGGTAAAGGAATTTGCCGATCAGGGCGGTCTAGTGCTGGGGATCTGCAACGGATTTCAAATTCTCTGTGAGGCCGGTCTGCTGCCGGGCGCGTTGATCCGCAATCGCTCGCTGCAATTCCGCTGCGAACATGTGTATCTGAAGGTGGCCACGCAGGACTCGCCCTTCACTCAGGCTATTCCGGAAGGCAAACTGTTGCGCATTCCCATTGCGCACGGGGAGGGGAATTATTTTTGCGACGCAGCCACGCTAGAGGAGCTGGAGGCCAAAGAACAAATCCTGTTCCAGTACGCCGATCGCGATGGGGATGTGACTGATCATGCCAATCCTAACGGGTCCCTGAAGAATATCGCCGGTATCTGCAACACCGCGCGCAATGTGGCCGGCATGATGCCGCATCCCGAACGCGCCGCCGAGGCGGCCCTGAACGAGGACGATGGCCGCCTGATTTTCGAAAGCCTCATTGCCGGCCTAAACCCTGCCCCTGCCCCCGCCTAGTGTATCCTGCCCCCGCCATCACGCCTGAGCTGATCGCCGAACACGGCCTTACGCCGGAGGAATATGAGCGCATTCAGGAGATTGTCGGGCGCGAACCGAATTTCACAGAGCTGGGCATTTTCAGTGTGATGTGGAGCGAGCATTGCTCGTATAAAAACACACGCGCGTTGCTCAAGGGGTTTCCGGTGGAATCCCCCCGGGTGCTGGTAGGAGCCGGCGAGGAAAATGCGGGCATTATCGATATCGGCGATGATTTGGCGATTTCGTTCAAGATCGAGAGCCATAATCATCCCAGCGCGGTGGAGCCGTTTCAGGGAGCCGCCACGGGGGTAGGTGGGATAATCCGCGATATTTTCACCATGGGTGCGCGCCCGGTGTGCGCGATCAACTCCCTGCGCTTTGGCGAGTTGGATAATAGCGAGGTTCGACGGCTCTTCCGCGGCGTGGTCAGTGGCATCGCGCATTACGGAAATTGCTTCGGCATTCCGACCGTGGCGGGTGAGGTGTATTTCGACAAGAGCTACGAAGGCAACCCGTTGGTGAATGCCTTTGCGCTGGGCGTGTTGCGGCATGATCAGATTGCGCGGGGTGCGGCCAAGGGCGTGGGCAATCCGGTGTTTTATGTCGGACCGGCCACCGGTCGCGATGGTCTGGCGGGCGCGGCGTTTGCCTCGCAGGATCTCACCGAGGAATCGGCCGAACAACAACGCAGCGCAGTGCAGGTGGGAGATCCCTTCATGGAGAAGCTCTGCATGGAGGCCTGTTTGGAATTGCTGGCGACCGGCGCGGTGGCGGGCATTCAGGACATGGGCGCGGCGGGCCTCACGTGTTCCACCTGCGAAACGGCAGCGCGCGGCGGCACGGGCATTGAGATTGATTTGGCCAAGGTGCCTCAACGCAGTCCGGGCATGACGCCCTATGAGATTCTGCTGAGCGAATCGCAGGAGCGCATGCTCATCATCGTCACCAAGGGGCGCGAGGAAGAGGTGAAACGCATTTTTGACAAATGGGATTTGCCGTGGGCGGAGATTGGGTTTGTGACCGATTCCGGCCAGATGGTGGTGAAAAATCACGGCGAGGTAGTGGCGGATTTGCCGGCCAGCAAGCTGGCTGATGATGCGCCAATATATCACCGCGAAGCCAAGGAACCGGCTTACCTAGCCGAGGTGCGTAGCTTCACATTGGCCGGCGTGGAGGATTTGGAGGATCCCACTGAGGCGCTGGAGAAGCTGCTGGAATGGCCCAGCATCGCCTCGAAAAACTGGGTCTATCGCCAGTACGATCACATGGTGCGCGCCAATACGATGGTGAATCCCGGCAGCGATGCCGCGGTGATTCGCATCAAGGCCGACAGCGTGCCGGGTGGCGACGATCGTGAGGACTTTCCAGAGAAACTTTTGGCATTGGCGGTCGATTGCAACGCGACGCACGTGTACCTCGATCCTTACGAAGGCTCCAAGGCGGCGGTGGCTGAATGCGCTCGCAACCTGGCCTGCAGCGGCGCCACGCCGATTGGGACCACGGATAATTTGAATTTCGGGAACCCGCACAATCCTGAGCTCTTTTGGCAGCTCAAGGAAGCGGTGCGCGGTTTGGCCGAGGGCTGCATCGCCTTTGATGCACCGGTGACCGGCGGTAACGTGAGTCTCTACAATCAAAACCCCGACGGCGCGATTGATCCCACGCCCACCGTGGCCATGGCCGGGTTGGTGGAGGAGGAATGGCACGTGACCACGCAGTGGTTTAAGGAGGACGGCGATGCCGTAATTCTTCTGGGCGCCCCAGTGGACTCCGAAGATGCCCTGCAAGGTCTGGGCGGCTCGGCCTACCTTCAGGTGGCGCATGAGACCAAGAGCGGTCAACCGCCCCGCTGCAATCTGGAAACCGAATGCACGCTGGGCACCACGTTGCTGGGCCTGATCCAGAGTGATCTGGTGAAAAGTGCGCACGACTGCTCCGAGGGCGGCCTAGCGGTGGCACTGGCCGAATGCACCTTCTCCGAATTGGAAGCCCGCAATGCACCACGTTTTCTCGGGGCAGAGATTGATCTGTCCGCGGAGGAAGACTTCCGACTGGATGCGTTGCTCTTTGGCGAGAGCCATGGGCGCGTGATCATCACCACCTCCGAACTGGACGCGGTGAAAGCCGTGGAGCGCGCCAAGCTCTTGGGCGTGCCGGCCCAACGTATCGGCACCGTAGGCGGCAAACGACTCAAGATCAAGACACCCACCGGTGAGCATGCCTGGGAAGTAGCGGGCTTGCATGATCTTTGGTGGAATTCAATCGGTAACGCAATGGCCTGAACATGGAGCAGCAAACTCATCCCAAACATTACTGCGGCGTGTTCGGCGTGCACGGCCACCCCAACGCCGCGGAGTTGACCTACTACGGCCTGTACGCCCTGCAACATCGCGGGCAG
>Ga0208624_1000381_pt1 | contig 23199 bp, 23 predicted proteins | sample Knorr_S23_td_DCM_FD_185607 | JGI IMG/M metagenome (GOLD analysis project Ga0208624, IMG submission 185607) | Marine microbial communities from Southern Atlantic Ocean transect - Knorr_S23_td_DCM_ad_71m_LV_A (SPAdes) (version 2) | ecosystem: Environmental > Aquatic > Marine > Oceanic | place...
GGGCGGATTGGATGGCATGAACCGCCTTGGAAAGGGCAATGGTTTCGGAGAGCGCCCGAAAGGCATTGCCAGCATGGTGAGCATGATCAATGCGACCGCCCTCAATCATGAGAAAGTAGCCTTGTTGGTTTTGCTTCAAGATTTCCAGAGCCTTGAGACTCATTTCACTCAGAGAGGGGTCTGAAGGGTTCACTTCCTTGATACGGTCTGTTTCGTAGGTCATGTGGCTGCGTTCAAAAAGACCCAGCAACCGTTCGGTCGAGGAAGTGTCCACCTGAAGCAAACCCTTCCGGTCAAAAACAAAGGACGACCCCGGTTGCCTGAGCCAGGTGTCAATGAGGTGGCGTCCATCCAGTCGGTGTCCCATGAGTTTTGGGTCCTCATAATCATGTGCCGTGTTTGGAAGGAAAGCCTGACGTCCTCCTCCCAATACCACCTCCAGTCCGTCACCATACGGAAACTCCATGAGCTGGCGGGCGATATCCTTGAATCCGGCCTCCAGTGCCTTCGGGTGATTCTCCGTCATGTCCGCATCGTGTTCCCAATTTCTCTCAGGGGAGTGAGCATAGCATGCCGCAGGGGTGGCGTGAGTGACGCGGGCGGTGGTCACCACACCCGTCGATTTGCCTTTTTTTTCGAAATATTCCAGGAGCGTCTCGCAAGAAGCGGCTTCTCCCTGGAAGTCTCTGGTAGAGGTGTGGTCCCCCCGGACCACGCGTTGGTCATAGCCAAAGGTGTAGGCCTTGGTTTTGTGTCCGGTCATGATGGCGCTCATCGTGCCAGCTGAATCCGGAGTTTGTTGGTTGGTGTTGTAAACCTTTGCCAGAGCTGAATAAGGGAAGTGCTCCCAGCTCAGTCGGTGCTCTTCTCCGGCGGTGCCCTTTTGCTGCCCTTCAAGGATGCGCGAGGCAGTCATGGTGGAAATCCCCATGCCATCACCGATGAATAAAATAATGTTCTTTGCCGGTCGGTGATTGGGCCGATGCTTCAGGTAGCGATTTAATTGTTCTCGTTGGTTCTGAAAAGATGCGGGCTCTGCCCCCTGTGTTTGTGACTGCATGTTCCAACAGACTCCCATCCATCCCATGAGAAGGAGGATCGTCCACAATAAACCCCTGTCATGGGCGTCGATCGGTTTCAGGATGTCTTTTTCTGGTAGGCGAAGGAGTGGATGTTGAGAGGGGGGCATAGGGAATAGGGTTGCCTGTTGTATTCTGTTTGCGGGGCCAATAATCGCTTTTTGATGATGCATCATGGGCCATGTTCAATCTTCGAAATCAAGCACCGTCCGGTTAAGGGAGGTGGACTCACCTGGTGCCTGGCGCACGGCCCCTGGTTGGTGATAAATGAGCGTAAAAGGGCCAATCTGAATCCGATCCTGATGCCTGAGGAGCATCGGCTTGGTTACCCTTGAACCATTGATCAGGGTGCCGTTGCGACTGTCTGAATCGATGAGCCACAATTCCTGGTTGGATTCTTTCTGAATCATGGCATGACGACGTGAAACCCTTGGATTCGGCAAACAAATATCGCTTGCTTGGGTCCGACCAATGGAGCAGTTCGATCGAATTCTTACCCGTGTCCCTTCCTGCATCTCCACTTCAGCGACTGGGCGAATACGCTCGATCCACTGCTGATCAAACAGATGATGATAAATGCGATTTCGCGTCACCAAAAAATCGCCTCTTACTTTAACCAAGCCCGTAAGTAGTAATTCACTGATGATGAGGTTTTCCTCATCGTATCGAATGTTCTCTCCTCGCCAGATGCTCCAATAATCGTCCAAAAGGGAGATCTGATCCAGGGGGCATCTTCTTACGCGTTCTCTGACATAGAGCAGATTGTCATCCTGCTCCTTGGCACGTGGTGAGAGGAAGAGGAGTTCGCAGATGTGATCCACCAGCTGTGCTGGATCTCCCTCCTGGTTCTGTTCCATGACCGCTTGGCAAAGGCGCTGGGTTAGGTAGGGGTGTCCCTGAGTCCAGTGGTGGATCCTCTCAATGAGCGCGCCGGCTCGCTCTTGATCTTCAGGGTGACGTTCCAGGCCTCGGGCCAGCGGCCTGGCTTCGTCGAGACTGAAGTCATGAAGCTCGATTCGATGGCCGATGTTGAAAGGGGTGTGATGTGGATCTTGAATCAGCTCTGAGGGAGTGGCAACGCCCAGAAGACAAAAAGTCACTTTTTCCATCATGGGATCTTCGATCCGGGCATGGTAGCACTGGCGTATGGCTGCAAAAAATTCGTCTGTGCAAAATGAAAGACCTCGGACCACATCCAATTCATCAAAAAAGATGATGAGTCGCTTGGAAATCCTGGGCAAGACTACTTCTCGAATGGCCTGAAACCAGCGCTGAACAGGGCTCAGTCGAAGATGATCCATCCAATAATCCTCCAGTGCATCTTCCATTTGAAGGGACTGGCCGATTTTTGCCAGCAGCCCATCATACCATTGTTCGGCGTTGAGGTTCTGGCCGATGGCTGTCAGGTCCAGAATCAAGGCATCCATGGCCTGCTCTTTGAGTTTCATGGCGGCACGCACCATGCTGGATGATTTGCCCATCTGGCGTGCCGTCAGCACGTAGCAAAACTCGCCTTCCGAAAGCCTTGCGTTGAGCTGCTGGTCCGACGCGCGCTCAACATAGGAAGGGCTATTGTGGTGGAGGGTACCTCCAGTAGTGAAGAACCAGCTCATGATGTGTCCTCCTCGAAACTCGGGAGCCTTGTTTCTTGGTCAAATACCCAGCCAGGACAAGACCTCGAAAGCATTGGCAGCCACCCCCGGCTTGAGGTCATTGGTCTGTGGCCGAAAGGCTTCTCTCAGACTCTGCGCTCAATGAGTTCAATTTCGTAACCCTCTGGAGCGTCGATGAAGGCGAAACCTCCGCTGCCATCTGTCTTCATCGTGGGTCCGTCCGAGAAAGAGAGTCCCAAACCCTCAAGGTGCTTGCCAAAGGCTTCGAGGCTGTCGACGATAAAGGCCAAGTGGGTGAGGTCCTCCTGCACTTCCACAGCGCCGCTGTTGGGGAAGTAACACAACTCGATGAGTTCGTCGCTTTCTGGAGCCTTGAGGAACACCAATTGGGATCCCCTTGGAGATTGATGGCGTCTGACTTCGGTGAGCCCGAGGACTTGAGTGTAGAAATCAACGCTCTTTTCCAGATCAGTGACCCGGTATCGTGTGTGGTCCAGTCTTCTGACAATCGACATAATGCTTAAACTAGGGGGAACCTATTGCCAGGGCAATCGTTGATTGGGTTCATGAGTGGTTTGCTTCCACTGCCCTCCAGGTTTGCTCTCGTCGTCGGATGGCCTCCCTCAGCAGGATTTCTGGAGACCAGCCTTTTGCCTGAGCGGCAATCACCTGGTCCAGCAGGGCTTCGGCAAACTGGTCGGCAGACTCCGGAAGGCTGGGGGCCTGGAGATGATCACTCAGAGGAGCTACCTTGCGGGCTTTTTTAGCCATTTTTTCCGCATACTGCAGGGCAGGAAGGTGCCTTGGAATGCCATCCAAAGCGGAATGCCTCTCTTCGAGGGTTCCTTTCTTTTCGGATCGTTTGATGGCCTCCCATTGAGTCCAGACCCCTTCGACATCTTCGATGGTCTTGTCTCCAAAAACATGTGGATGCCTGCGGACCAATTTATCTGCCAATTCGTTGCAAACGGTGTCAAAATCAAAGGCTTTGCGTTCATGGGCCAGCTGGCAGTGGAAGATGACCTGAAGCAGAAGATCCCCAAGCTCCTCGCGCATTTCACCATCATTTTCCATCTCGATGGCGTCGATCAATTCGTAAACCTCTTCGACAGCGTGAAAGCGGAGTGAGTGATGATTCTGTTCCTGATCCCAGGGGCAGCCATCGGGCGCCCTCAATCGGGCCATAATGTGGCAGACGCGCTGAATGGGTGTTTCCTTCATAAACCTTATAAGATCACCAGATCGTTTCGATGGATGATTTCCTGATCGCATTGCCTCCATTGGGTAAATGTCTCGGCATCAAACCGAGCGATTCCCATGGCAAATTCGGTGCCTTCCTCATCACGGATGCTGACGACTTCACCCTTCGAAAAAATGCCATCAATGCGGGAGACACCTTTGGGCAGGAGGCTTTTTCCCTGTTCCCTGAGGGCCGTCTTGGCACCCCGATCAACGATCAAGGCGCCCTTGGGACGATGAAAAAACGCGATCCAGCGCTTGCGGCCCTTGAGCTTGCGTTCCGAAGGCAGAAACAGGGTGCCCACATCCTCTCCCTGGCTCATGGCTGAGAGAATTCCTCTCTGCTTTCCGGGGCCGATGAACATGGGAATGCCGGAGCGGACGGCAATGCGCGCCGCTTCGACCTTGGTGACCATGCCACCGGTCGCCGTCACGCTGGTGGTTCCCTTGGCCATTTGAGTCACTTCCCGATTGATGGTGGATACCTCGCCAAGACGTGTGGCTGCGGGTGTGCCGAAATCGCGGATCAACCCATCAGCCGTCGTAAGAATGACAAGCAGGTCAGCAGGAAGAAGGCTGGCTACCAGGGCGGAGAGCCGATCATTGTCCCCGAATTTCAATTCCGTGAAAGACACAGCATCATTTTCATTGACGATGGGAACGATGTCTCTTTCCAAGAGGGCCAACAGAGTGTTTCTGGCATTGAGGTGCCGATCATGGTGCTGTAGATCCTCATGAGTGAGAAGGACCTGCCCGACTCCAATGCCATGATTGCCAAACAATGTGGCGTATTGTTGCATGAGGTGGGTCTGACCGACAGCCGCACAAGCTTGAAGATCGGCCAGATCCTTGGGCCTTCCTCGTAACCCAAGGCTTCCCATACCGGCGCCGACCGCTCCTGAGCTGACCAGAATCACCTCACGACCTTCTTTTCGGAGTGCCGAAATCTGACCCACCAGCTGTTCTAGCTGAGCGACATCCGGCTGATTCTGCGCATTGGTGAGAATCCCCGTGCCCAGCTTGATCACGATGCGACGAGCCTTCTTTAGTAATTCCGATCGGATCATATCCACCGGCAACAGTTTGTTCTCGAGTGAGTGATGCTTGTCAAGGCCAAGCCCTTGCAAGTCTCAGCAAGCTCTTGTAGGCGCTACCAGCTCTCAGAGTTCCTTGATGTAGAGGCTGGCGAATTCAATGGGGTCACCGTGGTGCTGCAAGCCGATGGGACCTTCCGGTGGGATGCCTGGAAGCAACGCATCTTCGATGACCCTGTGTCCGTTGAGGGTTACGCTCAGGCGATCTCCCTTGAGAGTGATAATGAAGCGGTTCCATTTGCCGATGGGGTTGTCGGCAGCCAAGCGGGGAGTGACGGATTGGCGGACTTCAGGTGAGGTTTTTGGATCATTTCGGTAACCATAGACCTCTCCGGAGCCAATGCTCCAGTTCCAGATATTGACCTGGCTTTTGGTGTTGCCTCTGAGGAAGATCCCACTGTCTCCGGCAAAGTCGACTTCTTCATTGAGGCGCTCTCCTTTTTCGTTTTTTGCATAGCTTCCGTCAGGAAGGATGAGGGGAACCTGGCGTTTGGAGGTCTCACCGGACCATCGCCAGTCGCACACCATGACAAAATCACGATACGATTCCCGAGTCCACAAATGCTTGATCTCGGCCTGACTTTTCCCATCGTAAACGAGTTTCCAATCTTGGGCCCTCCAATGGTCTTCGCTGCCCTCGGGAACCACCCAGCCATCCAGATTCACTCCATTGTAGAGGGTTGTGAAGCCCTGATCGAGCGGGGCCACCATCGAAGGGGCTGGAGACGAGCTTGGGAGTTCCTTGATCCGAATATTCCGGTAATCGACTTTTCCTCCTTCCGATTCCAGCGCGATATAGCCCTTGCGGTAAACACATTCCTTGCCGCCGGAGACTTCCTTGCCATTGACGGCCAGTTGAATGACTCCATCGATGCAGGTTACGCGATAATGGTTCCACTCCGGAGAAGCCTTGGAGCGCATTTCGCTGGGGAAACTGCGCGATCCGCGGCTGGGTGCATCGGGGATCATGGTCGACCCATGAATGGGAAAGATATCTCCATGGGTGGTAAACCAGTCGGACTTCCCATAGGCATGATCGAGTATTTGGACTTCAATGGCCCTGAGAAAAGGCACCCCTGGTGCTGAAATGGGTTCCGCCCAGACAAAGAGTCCTGCATTGCCGGCGGCAACTAGATGACGCCACTCGAATTCCAGAATAAAGTTTTCGTATGGTCGATCGGTTCTCAGGGCGCCGGTTGGAATACCCGTGCAATGGATCATGCCCTCCCTCACGGTCCATGTGGAGGGTGCACAATTGACGTTGACCCACCCATCAAGAGACTTGCCGTCGAAAAGGGGCCGCCAATCTTGTGTCGCTTTTTGCGTGTCCTGGGCATGGAGGAGAGGCATCTGGAGCGCGGCCAGGCAGGTGATGAGCAGAAAAATGATCGGCATGATGGGTGAAAGTGTTCGCCAATTATGACATTTCAGCAAGCGCATTTGCGGCCATCAGGTCTTGTTTGATTTCTCGAGGTTGCAATTGCCATGGGTGCTGGCACACTCGAGCAATAAGATGTGGGCTAATGAGCCGTCTGTTTCCATTGATTTGTTCCTGTTTTCATCAGCTGCCCATGCTGTTTTTGGGTTGCTGTCTCCTGCTGATTTGTCCCACCCGTGTTCAGTGCCAATCTTTCGAATGGGACGCATCAAGCGATCTGGTTTCCGCGGATTTCGGACATGCCACTCTGGGGCAGGCCCTGGAAAGTATCGCCGAAGCCATGGGCTGGGATGTGTTTGTTGAGCCAGGCCTTGAAGCACGCAGGGTCAAGACGCGATTTAGCCGTCTTCCTCGCAGCGAGGCTCTCAGGCGCATCCTGGGAGATCTCAATTACGCCTTGTTGGGCGGAGAATCTGGGACACCGCGCAGGTTGATGGTGTATGCCATCAGTGCTTCCCGTGCGACTCGCAAGATAGAGATTGCTGACGAAGTCACCGTGTTTGTCTCTCGCCGTCTGGACAATGAAATCATTGTCCAGATCAAGCCTGGAAGTGAGCTGTCCATCGAGGCTTTGGCCGAGACCTTGGGTGCCACTATTGTCGGCAAAGTCGAGGGACTGAACGCCTACCGACTTTCATTTGAGGATCAAGACTCGGCGGACCGTGCACGGGAACAGCTTGCTGGATCCGAGACCCTTCAGATCAGCGACAACTATACTTGGGAGCGACCCGGAAACCAACAATCCTTCCCTCTTTCCTCTCTGCCTGGTTTACGCATCCAGCCGGAGAATGGATCGGCCTCGACCATCGTAGGCTTGATCGACATGCCGGTCCAAAGCGAAGCGGCTGAACTCGCCCCCTTCCTGCTGCCGGGAATCCATGTGGGAGGCGAAGTTCCTGTTCTGGAGAGTGACCTGCCAACCCATGGAACTTCCATGGCACATACGGTGCTCAAGGGGGTGGAGATGGGGCTTCAAGGTCAAAACACCACCCCGGTGAAAATTCTGCCGGTCGATGTGTATGGGGGTAGCGAAGCTACCTCCACCTTCGAGGTGGTTTCCGGCATCTATCAAGCGGTCCAGGCGGGGGCTCAGGTCATCAACCTCAGCCTTGGGGGAGCGGATCCCGTTCCCATCATGGAAGAGGTGATCGATCAAGCTTCTGCTCAGGGAATTCTCTTCGTGGGAGCGGCGGGTAACAGTCCGGGCACCGAACCTGTGTTTCCGGCTGCTTACCCGGGAGTTCTCGCAGTCACTGCTTCCTCTCGTCCGGGGCAGGTTGCGTCCTATGCCAACACGGGGGATTTTGTGGATGTGATGGTTCCCGGTCGCACGTATCTTGATTTCAATGGCGTGACCTACATGGTGAATGGAACCTCTGCTTCGGCCGCCTATGTCAGCGGCCTGGCTGCATCGATTGCTGCAGCCACAGGCCGCCCCGTTCAGGAAGTGGCGTTGGAGCTCAAGGCTCAGCTGCCCAAACCATGATGGGGGGTTTCTACGCGCCGCAGGCCTTCGTCGCGGCGTTCTGTTCCATGTTCTTGAGGAGCGCCTGGGTGCAGGCTTCCGCGAACTGGGGATGATTGATTTCGAGATCCAGGCTGACCACCTCGATACCCTTTCGAAGGCCTTGCTGGAGGCTCTTGAAGAGTTGAGCATCGGCTGCCGGGTCATGAAATGGCCCTCCCTTTCCACCGATGACACTGAGTCCACCCAAGGGAAGCAGGACCGTGACCGGAGCTGTGTAAGCATTGATTTTATCCGCCAGAATGATGCCCAGTTGCGCACATTCTTCAGGGGTCGTCCGCATCAATGTCACTTGGGGATTGTGAGCATAAAACTGACGGTCGGCGAAGACTGAAGGAATGGTGTCTGGCGCATGAAAATTCACCATGTCGAGACATCCGGGGACGACCACTGAGGGAACGGCGGCTTTTCCAGAGGCTTCATGACGATGGGGTCCTGCACTGAGAACGCCGCCCACCAGCTCGTCTGCCCACTCAGTGGCTGTGATGTCCAGTACGCCTTGTGCCAACCCACTTTCGATGAGGGTCTCCATGGTGCGACCTCCAGCACCGGTGGCATGAAAGACAAAAACCTCGAAGCCGCTCTCTTCCAAATGAGAACGAGCATGCTCGACACAGGATGTTGTGTTGCCAAACATGCTTGCGACGATGGTAGGTTTCTCATCCTGTTTCTGCGAAAAAGCCTCGACCATGCCGCAGATGGCTCCAGCCCCGCGTTCCATGACCCCTCTGAGGATACTGTTGAGGCCTGACACATCGACGACACTGGGCATCATGACGATGTCGGAAGTCTCCAGGTAGGCCGAAACATCGCCGCTTGCCATCGTCGTGATCATCACCTTTGGAAAACCGACGGGCAGGGCGCGCATGGCAGCTGTGCTCATGGATGTGCCTCCGCCGCCCCCCATGGAGATGACGCCATCAATCTTCCCTTCTTCGAACCATTGTTTCATGACAACGGGAGCCGCGTGTGCCATCGCTTCGACGCATCGACCGCGATCGCCACATAGGAGCACCTCCTCAAGATGCCCTCCTGCAGCCTGAAGCACTGCTTCGCGACTTAAGTCGGGCTGAAGGATGGGAGGGCTTCCCGTGCCAAGATCGACTAGAAGGGTTTGATGCCCGCGCTCTCGAATCGCTCTGGCAAGCCATGCCAGTTCTTCCCCTTTGGTATCAAGCGTTCCGATGACAGCAATGGTTGCCATGAGAGAGTCAATCAATCCTTCGAGGCTGTTTCAATGGACCTCTCATGAGGGGAGGCCAAAGCGCTGCGCCGCGGGAGCATGGATGGCCTTGAAGGTTTGCGTGAGGGAGGGAAGAGAAGATTCGATGGCCATACGCTCCAGCGAGCTGGCCCCGACGAAGCCCAGCACATCCGTGTGCTGCACGATGCGCTCCACATCTTCAGGAGTGTTGATGGGGCCTCCGTGGGCCAGAGGGATGACCTCCTTGCGCGTTTCCTTGACCGCCCGGACAATCGTCTGGCACCGCTCGATGGTATCCTCCCAGCTGACCACGGCCTCTCGCACGCCAATACTCCCCCCGACGGTTGTTCCAACATGCACAATGATGGCATCGGCGCCTGCTTCTGCCATGGCGACTGCCTCCGAAGCGGTTGCTACATAAACGATGGAGAACAAATCCATCTTGCGGGCGATGGAGACCATTTCTACCTCTTTTTGAAAACTCATGCCGGTCTCCTCCAGAACCTGCCGGAATTGACCATCTACAATGCAATGAGTGGGGAAGTTGTTGACTCCGGAAAAGCCCATCTCCTTGACCTTCAGAAGCCAGTGCCACATGCGCCTTCGGGGGTCCGTCGCGTGCACCCCACAGATGACAGGGGTTTCTTCTACCACGGGCAAGACTTCGAACTCCCCGATCTCCATGGCCACTGCATTGGCATCGCCATAGGACATCAGCCCACTGGTAGAACCATGCCCCGCCATGCGGAAGCGCCCTGAATTGTAGATGATGATCAAGTCACCCCCCCCTTGTTCGATGAATTTCGCGGAAATGCCTGTCCCCGCTCCGGCAGCGATGATGGCCTTGCCTTCCCTCAGGGTTTGATGGAGGCGCTCGATGACCTCCTTCCGGGTGTAGGGGTTTCCCTTACCTGTCCATGGGTTCGGCATAAGGCAACGATGGTCTGGCGCAAAAAGGTTTCATGCAGAAGGGTTCATTTTAAAACGAGCTGATAATGAATGCAAATCCGGGCTCATGGGAGATCTTTATCTGCTCGGCCGAGTGGCGATGGATCGTTGACTTGAATGGCGCGCAAGGCCAGAGCCGCGGCTGCAAAGCCGAATGAGCCCGTGACCTGCGTGATGCTTCCATAGCCATTGGCACAACCCAGGCGTCCCGATACTTCCCTAAGGTCGTCCGGGTGACATGCATCGGAAGCAGGTTCTGGCATGCGAGGGGTTTCTGGTGAAAAGACACAGGAGACCCCCATGGATCGAGATCGCGGAAACCCATGGGTGGCTCTGAGCTGCTTACGAACTTTTTGAAGGAGCCGGTCGTGATGCACTTGACTCAGATCAGCGGTCTGGATTTGAAAGGGATCCACCTTGCCACCAGCGGCTCCCGTGCAGATCGCCGCAATCCCTTTTTCGCGAGCGACCTTCAAGATCAGGCACTTGGCCGATGCACGATCAATGGCGTCAATGATCACATCGGCTCCATCGAGCCACCCGTCTGAGGCAGTGCTCTCATTGAAAAAGCGATGATGCGCTTCGACCTGGCATTCCGGGTGGAATGCCAAAATACGCTCTTTCATGACTTCCACCTTCGAAAGCCCCACACTCTCGGTGGTGGCATGGATCTGGCGATTGGTGTTGGTGATGCAAATATCGTCCATGTCGATGAGTGACAATTGACCAATGCCACTCCGGGCCAGTGCCTCAGCAGCCCAGGAGCCCACTCCGCCGATACCAATGATACATGCATGGGCTCTTTGGATGCATCCAGCAGCTTTTGGTCCAACCAATCGCTCAATACCACCAAACCTTTGGTCCCACCCCTTCATGTGTCTTTGCCCGGTGACGGGGCGTCTCGAAGCATTTGAGCTGAGGGCGTCAGCTCTTTCATTTCTGCGACGGTGTGCTCGGAGAGCTTGAGCAGGCGTTCGCCGCTTGGGCGAATCGATCGCTCGTAACTACCCACGGCTTTGTTGTAGGCACCACTTGCGGTCTCAAGGCCCGATTTGATTTTATCCATATGATCCACAAATACCATGAGGCGTCGGTAAAGCTCTTCGGCTGCGGAGGCAATGGCCCGTGCATTTTCGGTTTGAGCATGTTGTTTCCAGCTCACCGAGACACTGCGCAACAGGGCGATCAGAGAAGTGGGTGTTGCCAAAAGTATCTTTCGCTCTGCGGCCCAGACGATGAGGTCCTGATCCGCCTCCAGCGCAGCGCTGAACAAGGACTCCGCAGGCATGAATAAAATAACGTGATCCAAAGCCTGAGGGAATTGCTCCGGGTAATGACGATCAGCCAGCTGGCGAATGGTCAGTTTGAGTTTTGAAACGTGATGCGCCAGTTGCTCTTTTCGCTGAGCAGGATCGGCTTGATCCATGTGACCGAGCCCTTCCAGATCGGGTACTTTGGCATCCACCACGATCATGCGATCCCCGGGCAATTTGACAATCATGTCCGGCTTGGCTTCCCCTGATTGCACCTGTTCCACAAAATCACAATGAGCGCTCATGCCGGCCGCTTCCACGACGCGTCGCAGGGTTTCCTCACCCCAGCGACCTCGTGCCTGGTTGGAGCTCAGGATGCGTCTCAACTGAATGGTCTCCTGCGAAAGAGTGAGGTTTTGAGAAGATAAATGCTCCAGTTGATTTTTGAGTTCCCCCATGGATTTGGAACGGTGCTGTTCGGTTTCGCTGAGTTGTTTCTGGTATTGCTTGAGATGGTCTTCCAGTGGTTTGACCAGTGCAGCGATGGATTCTTGTCGCTTGGAAAGATCTCCCCTGGCTGATTCTTGCAGCGTGGCAAAGGTTTCCTTCGCTAATTGGAGGAAGGCCGGGTGAGTTTCCTTGAGGGCATCATTGCTGAGAGCCTTGAAAGATTCCTTCAGGCCCTCCAAGGCTTTGCGATGATCTTCCTTGAGGGTGGTCAGGTGTTTCTCGTGCAGCTGGTCCTGCTCTGTTCGATAGGATTCCGCCGCCTCGAGTCGAGCCTCTGCCTGAGCTTTTTGGTGACGCTCCTTTTCCAGGGAAGACCTCAATTCTTCCACCGTCTGCTGAGAGGATGCAATTTGTTGTCGGAGCTCGGCCTCCAATCCGTCCTGAGGGTTGTCCTTGGAAGGGGCTTGCGGACGCCGATAGAGAATCCCAATCCATCCCGCCATTCCGAGAACAAGGATCGTCAAGCATGGAATGATCCACTCTGGACTCATAGGTGATCTTCAGGTGTGGGCGATTGCTTCGATTTCGACTTTCGCACCCATCGGCAGGGCGGCGACCTGAATGGTCGATCGTGCGGGATAGGCATCGACAAAAAAGCGAGCATAGACCTCGTTCATGGCCGCAAACTCTGCCAGGTCGGTCATGAACACGGTGGTTTTCATCACATGCGACAAGTTCAGACCCTCACTTTCAAGAAGGCCCTGCAAATTTTGAAGAACGCGCTGGGTTTGTTCTTTGATGCCTCCGGGTACCAGTAGATTGGTTTCAGGGTCCAGCGGGATCTGTCCCGCCGTGAATACGAGCCCATCCTTGCGGGTACCATGATTGTAGGGCCCGACTGCCTTGGGAGAGTTTTCAGGAGAAAAAGTTTTTTTCAGCATGATGTTTGATTCTTCCAGATTCTAGGGAGAAGCCTGATACAGATTCAATCTGCAATCCTGCATTGATGCCTCAAAGGCCGACTTCGATGGGGGCGCTTTTCGAGGCTTCGGAGAGACATTCTTCGCAGTCTCGCCACCATGGCTCAAGGGGTCTATCCAAATATCACTTGCACCAAGCCTCTCAACTCATCATCTTGTCCTCAACATGAGGTTAGATTGTCAGGATTCCGAACCCAAAAAGCCGGTCGCTAGTAAGATCACCGATTCTTTGCTCAAGCAGCGAATCATCACCCTCTATGGAGAGATCAATCAGGAGGCCGCTGAGCGTGTCACACAGTGTCTTTTGGTGATGGACCATGAATCCAACGACCCCATCCGCTTGATCATCAACTCGCAAGGTGGACATGTGGAATCTGGCGATACCATTTTTGACATGATTCGCTTCGTCAAATCTAAAGTCTATGTAGTGGGTACGGGTTGGGTTGCCAGCGCTGGGGCATTGATCTATTCAGCTCCTCCCAAAAAATATCGCCTGAGTCTTCCCAATACGCGATTCATGCTCCACCAACCCATGGGTGGGGTGGGGGGATCCGCTTCGGACGCTGAGATTGAAGCGCGGGAGATCATCAAGATGCGGGAACGCCTCAACCAGACCTTTGCTGACCAAACGGGCCAGCCCATCGAGAAAGTGAGGCAAGACAGCGATCGTAATTTCTGGATGAGCCCCAAGGAAGCCATGGATTATGGCTTGGTGGGTAAAGTGATCAAATCGATCAGCGATTTGGCCTGACGGGAGAGGCCAAGCAGCGTGAGTCGTGGAAGCCGATGGCTGCTGTCGGCTTCTCGATGGTGAATGGCTAAAGCGAGGATTCTCGCGGGATGCGTCAGCAACCAGCCGGATGCTATGTTTTTTTGGATCTGCCTATTGATGGGGATGGTGGGGTTGCTTGCCTGCTATGATGTGTTGCAGAGGAAGCACGCTATTCTGAGGAATTTTCCTGTCCTTGGCCACATGCGTTACTTGCTCGAGTCCATTGGACCGGAGCTTCGCCAATACATCGTGGCTCGCAACGATGAGGAACGACCTTTCAACCGTGATCAGAGACGTTGGGTTTATGCGACTTCCAAGGGGCAAAATGATTATTTTGGTTTTGGTACTGACAACGACCTGGATCTGACGCCCAACTACCTGTTCATCAAAAACAGTCCCTTCCCGCTTCTTCGTTCCCTTGGCGAACCGGATTATCCGATTCCTTGTGCCAAGATCCTCGGGCAGGCCCGCCAGCGCTCGAAGGTTTTCCGGGTTTCCTCCGTCGTCAATGTATCCGCCATGAGCTTTGGTAGCTTGAGCGGGCGAGCGGTGGAGGCAATCAACCGGGGCTGTGCCTCGGCTGGAGCGCTTCATAACACGGGGGAAGGAGGCATCTCGCCCCATCATGCGCATGGAGGCAACCTGATCTGGCAAATTGGCACGGGTTATTTTGGGTGTCGTGATCCAAAGGGTGGATTTGATCCAAAGGTGTTTCAGGAAAAGGTCCAGGCCTTCCCGCAAATCAAAGCCATTGAAATCAAGCTCAGCCAGGGTGCCAAGGCAGGTCTCGGGGGTGTGGTACTGGCCCGAAAAGTGACTCCCGAAATTGCTGCGATTCGAGGAATCGAACCCTGGAAATCTTGCTTGAGCCCCCCAAGGCATGCTGCCTTCCACGATGTCGACACTTTGTTGGATTTTGTGGAATCCTTGGCAGAGCTTTCCGGGCTCCCCATAGGAATCAAGTCTGCTGTCGGGCAGATGGCTTTCTGGGAGGACCTGGCAAGCGAAATGTCCAAAGGAAGGCGTGGGGTCGATTTTGTGACCATTGATGGAGGAGAAGGAGGCACTGGGGCGGCTCCGCTGGTATTCAGTGATCACGTGGCCTTACCCTTCAAGCAAGGTTTCAGTCGGGTCTACCAAACCTTTCACCGCCATGGTCTCTGCGACAAGGTGGTGTTCTGGGGAGCCGGCAAGCTTGGCTTTCCTGATGCTGCAATTACCGCATTCGCTCTGGGGTGTGATGGCGTCATGTTGGCCCGCGAAGCCATGCTTTCCATCGGATGCATTCAGGCTCAGCATTGCCATACCGGCAATTGTCCAGCCGGCGTCGCCACGCAGAGCAAGTGGTTGATGCGAGGATTGGACCCGCAAGACAAGTCTGCCCGATTGGCTCAGTATCTCAAGTCATTGAGGAAGGAAATCCTCCGGGTTTGTCATTCTGCGGGAGTTGCCCATCCGGCGCTGATGGATTCCCGCCATATCGAAATATCCGACGGTCAGCTGGGAACACGAACCCTTGAAGAGGTTTATGGTTTTCCAGAAGGCAGTCGACGAGTGTCCCCCTCAGAATTCGAAAAAGTGACGCATTTGATGAACTCGCTCAGCGGTGAGGGTTCCCACTCAACCCGTGCTTCCCTAAAGCAAGGGTCCGATGCATGAAGGATCCTTACTTACAACGAGCCGATGAGGTGTTTGCCATCGAAATGGAAGCCCTTGAAGCGGTTCGCCAATCCCTGGGAAGCTCCTTTGGTCAGGTGGTCGCCTCTTTGGTAGGGATTCTCAACCAAAGGGGTAAAATCGTGGTCGTGGGTGTGGGGAAGTCGGGCAATATCGGTCGCAAGATTGCCGCGACGCTGACGAGTACCGGGAGCACAAGTGTCGTGCTTGACAGCGTGGATGCGATGCACGGTGATTTGGGTTTGGTCAGCGAAGGTGATGCGGTGCTTCTCCTGAGTTATTCGGGCGAGACCAGTGAACTCATTGATCTGATTCCCGCACTGCGGCGCCTAAAGGTTCACTTGATCGGTATGTGCGGCGCGGTGAAATCCACCGTGGCTAAGGCTTGTGATCATCTGCTGCAGGTCACCATCCCCCGTGAGGCTTGTCCCTTCAATCTGGCGCCTACCTCCAGCACCACAGCGATGTTGGTCATGGGCGATGCCTTGGCCATGGCCGTTTTGGAAGCCAGGGGCTTTCGCAAGGAGGACTTTGCCTCGCGACATCCAGCAGGGGCGATTGGTCGAGCCCTGCTGCTTCGGGTCAGTGATGTCATGAGGTCCGGGGACCGAAATCCAAAGGCCTCCACCGATACTCCCATCAAGGAGGCGCTCCTCATCATGGGTAAAGCCAAGTCGGGTTGTGTTTCACTCGTCGATCAGGAAGGTAAATTGCAGGGCGTTTTTACCGATGGTGACTTGAGACGCTACCTTTCAGCTGAGGACTATGATTTGGACGCGTCTGTGGGGCGGATCATGACCCAGAATCCAATCACCGTTGACCACGATGCGCTGGCTGTGGAGGCGCTCAACCTTTTTGACAGTCAGCCCATTGATGATCTTATTGTGGTGGATGAGGCCCAACGGCCTGTCGGCCTCATTGATAGCCAGGATCTTCCCAAATTGAAATGGATGTAATGGGAGGATGGGGGGCATGCTGTTGATCTGGAAAATGAGAAATAGTGGCTCTAGGTAACAGATTACAATCCCCTTGTCGGGGTTCCTCATCCTTTTTTATGCCAGTCGCAAAAAAAAAAGGCTGTAACCCGCAGGGTCTCCATCACGTCTACTTTCAACGTATGATCAATTTACGAAAAGCAATTACTGTTGGCTTCGCCGCCATGGCGATGTTTTTAGGCAATGCCGATTTGCAGGCCCAGGGCCGCAGTGGGCAAGGAGGTAAGGGTGACAAGGGTGGTCCAGCAGGCCGCGGAGGTCAAGAACGAGGCCGTGGCTGGGACTTTGGGGACATGCGAGCCCGCATGATGGAGCGTATGCAAGAGCAATTCGGGTTTTCGGATGCCGAATTCAAGGCCATTCGACCATTGATTGAAGATGTGCAAACCAAGCAAAGGGAAGTATTGGGCGGTCGCATGTCGAGTATGTTCAGAAGTTTCACAGGTCGAAGTAGTAGTCGCGGTGGAAGAGATGAATCCAACTCTGAGCAGTCTGCTTTGGAGCGTGCTCTTAAGGCAAACTCCAGCATTGAGTCCAAGCTGGCTGCTTACCGCAAGGTGCGCGATGAAAAAAGAGCCGCTCTCAAAAAGTCTCAGGACACTCTCAAATCAGTGCTGACTCTCAAGCAGGAGGCTCAAGCTGTCCTCATGGGCTTGATTGACTGATTTCAGTGTCAGGAAACTCGGACACGCTCCTTTTTATAGATTCGGCATGACTGATTTACTCCAGCTGATGGTCGAGTCTCGACAGCTTTCCGCTTCAGACGCCGAGTGGCTTGCCAAGCAACATGGCGACGGAGCGGAGGGCTCTTTTGATTCCGAACCCGAGATCCTGCGTTGGCTCGCTCAGGAGTATGCCGTATCCTACTCCGACCTCGAGCAGGTGGAGGTGGAGAAGGAGGTGTTAAGCCTTTTCCCAGCAAGGTTGCTCCTCAAGGAGGAGCTGTTGCCGCTGCAACGCTCCAATGGTTCTGTCGATATTGCGACTAGTCGACTGTTTGCCACGCAGGGGCTCGATACCCTCAAGTCACTGACCGGCCTGAAACTCAACCCGGTGCTGGCTCCAAGTGAAGCCATCCAGCGTGAGATCAAGAAACGTCTTGGGGTGGGAGCCGACACCATTGATACCCTCAAGGATGATGCTTCCTTCCAGGTGGTGAATGATGAGCTTTCGGTCGATACCGATCTCGAAAATGCGGCCGAGGATGCCTCGATCATTCGTTTTGTAAATCAAGTCCTCAGTGACGCCATTGACCTTCGAGCGACCGACATCCACCTGGAACCTTTTGAGAACGAGCTGCAAATTCGTTATCGCATTGATGGGGTGCTGCAGGATGTTCCGGTTCCTTCCGAGATTAAGCGGTTTCAACCAGCCATCGTCTCTCGTGTGAAAATCTTGAGTCAACTCAACATTGCTGAAAAGCGACTGCCTCAAGATGGCCGCATCAAATTGAAAGTCAGACAGGGTGAAGTGGATGTGCGCGTTTCTATCATTCCCATGTTGCATGGTGAAGCGGTGGTGATGCGTCTGCTCCGTCAGGACGGATCGATCCCCGGTCTGAACCAGATAGGGATGGCAGAGAGGGAGTTGGCGCTTTTTGAACAAATTCTTGAAATGCCTCATGGCATTTTTCTGGTCACTGGGCCGACAGGCAGTGGTAAGACCACGACCCTTTACACGGCCCTCAACACCATCAATGACACGGTTCGCAAAATCATCACCGTGGAGGATCCCGTAGAATATCAAATACGTGGGATCAACCAGATTCAGGTATCCGAGAAATCGGGTCTGACTTTTGCTCGTGGACTGCGCGCCATTCTTCGACACGATCCGGATGTCGTCCTGATTGGTGAAATACGAGATGAAGAAACCGCCCGCATCGCCATCCAAGCATCCTTGACGGGCCATTTGGTCTTTTCCACCCTGCATACCAATGATGCACCCAGTGCGATGACGCGTCTGATCGACATGGGGATTGAGCCTTACCTGGTAGCTTCATCTCTGGAAGGGGTTCTGGCCCAGCGGTTGATCCGAACCCTTTGCACCCATTGTCGAGTGGTCGATACCTCTGAAAGGGTTCAGACCCTCCGCGAATCCCTCAAGATGGCACCTGAGACGGTGCTATACCAGGCGACCGGTTGCCAGGAGTGCCGTCAGACCGGATACCATGGCCGAAGAGCTGTTTTTGAGATGATGGCCATCAGTCATCCCATTCGTCAGAAAATTCTGCAGCATTGCTCCAGCGGCGAATTGAAACAGATCGCCCAGAAAGAGGGGATGAGGACCTTGAGCCAGGATGGCTGGCGCTTGGTGGAGGCTGGGGTAACCACTCCGGATGAAATCCTTCGAGTCACCAAGGATGATGTTCTTTCGTTTCGTTAACCCCCATCCTTGTTTTGGCACTTTATCAATACAAAGCACTCCAATCAGATGGAGCCATTACCCAGGGAGATCTGGAGGCAGGAGGACGACAGGATGCCTTTCGCCAGATAGAAAGCCTCGGGCTCAAGACCATTCGCCTGACGGAAAAATCCGGAAAGGGTGACAAAGCCAAGGGCTCGTCCAGCACAGCCAGCTTCAGCTGGGGGTCGGGTAAGGTGACCTTCAAGATGCTGGAAAACTTCACGCGGCTTCTTTCCAGTCTTCTGGCTGCCGGAGTTCCCCTGAGTCGAGCCTTGGTCATCCTTTATCGCGAGGCTGTTTCGCCTGCCGCAGGTGAAAAATGGAAAGCAATTCACGACCTGGTGGTCGATGGCATGTCCTTGGCCAATGCCATGGCCCGATTTCCGGAAACCTTTCCGCGTGTCTATGTGGCGATGGTGGAAGCGGGTGAGACGGGAGGATTCCTCGATCTGGTGTTGGGCCAGATTGCTGATTTTCAATCACGCGACAAGGAATTGAGAGGTAAGGTTTTCTCGGCCATGATCTATCCTGTGGTGCTGCTCTTTCTTGCCCTCGGGGTGCTGGTGTTTTTGATGATGTTCTTCATTCCCCGCTTCAAGGTGCTTTTTGAGGGTTTTGATGCAGCTCTGCCTCTGTTGACCCAAGTGATTGTTTCATCCAGTGAATTTTGTCAGGCCTATGGAGTGTTCATTGCGATTGGGCTTGGGGTGGCGGGTATTGCTCTGAAAAATTGGCTGATGACTGAAAAGGGACGGCGGCGTTTTGAGCAGGCCATGCTCCGCCTTCCCGTGGTGGGGCCGCTCAATGCGCAATTTGCCATGGCTCGTTTTTGTCGCATGCTGGGCACCTTGCTTCAGGCCGGCGTCCCCCTCATTCAAGGATTGAACGTAGCTCGACGGTCGATCGGCAATCAGATACTGGTGGATGCGGTAGCGGAGTCCATTGAGCGGGTCAAGAAAGGGGAGTCACTGGCAAGAAGTCTCTCGGATTGCCGAGTGCTTTTTCACGGATCAGTTTTGGAAATGGTCTCCGTTGCCGAAGAAAGCGGCCGTCTCGATCATGAGTTGATCCGCCTGGCCGAAACGACTGAAAAAGATCTCGATCAACAGCTCAAGACAGCGGTTTCGCTCATGGAACCCCTGATGCTCTTTTTGATCGCTGGCTTTATCGGAACCATTTTTATCGGAATGGTCATTCCTATTTTTACGATTCAGGATTACATTAAATAAACAGGTTATTAGACGGATGATGAAATTGAAAACGCATACACTCGCAAAAGGAACCAAGCGCCGTTCGGGATTCACCCTGGTTGAAATGCTTTTGGTGTTGGTCATTCTGGCAGCTTTAGCAGCGGTGGTAGTCCCCAAGTTTGCTGGACGATCCCAACAGGCCAAGGAAACAGCCGCTCGCAGTCAGATTGCCAACATCGAAATTGCCCTAGACATGTTTGAAACCGACAATGGGTATTATCCCAGCGGAAGCGATGGCTTGGAAGAGCTGGTCGACCAGCCCAGCAATGCGACCAGTTGGCAAGGCCCCTATCTCAAGAAAGGTGTCCCACTGGACCCTTGGGGGAACGATTACGTATACGATTACCCTGGCAAGCAAAATAGCGGTGGCTACGACATCCTCTCGATGGGCCCAGATGGTCGAGTCGGGGGCTCAGATGATATCACCAATTGGGACAATACCCGCAGCAATTAGGGGTGTTGATCCAGGTAGGAACGGTTTTTCGGCAGGTAACTCCGCGGCATCGGACTGATGTTCGTTCGGATCTGCCTCACCTTCTCCACGATCCGGATGATCCGAGTACCGATTCATCATAAGCTTTCCAAGGCAAGGCGGAAGCAAGAAGGTTTCACTTTACTCGAGTTGATCCTGGTCATGGTCCTCCTGACGGGCGTGATGGCTGTGGTAGCGCCTTCCCTCTCTGGCTTTTTTCGCTCGGCAGCCTTGGATGAGGAGGGGCGCAGGATGTTGTCGGTCATCGAAATGACTCGAAGAGAGGCCATCGCCAATGGCTTCCCGACTCAGCTGTGGTTGGATGCCGAAAAGGGTCTCTATGGTATGCGAGAGCTTCAGGGCGTTCAGGCCGATGTCCTACCTGGGGTGGATGAGAAGAAGCCGCTTGGCAAGCGCATCTATCGGATGCCTCCTGAATTGTTAATGGAGCTGAATGATACCTCCACTATTGCCAGTATTATGTACCATCCGGACGGGCAGTTGGACGTATCCAGCCTTCTCGGATTCTTCATCAAAAGCAAGCGCAAGGAAGATCAAAAAATCCAAATCACTCGATCGTTCAACGGGTTGAGATTTGAGATTCGTAAAGGCAATGAAATGGTGCCCCTCCAAAGCGAAATCCTTCAGCTGCCGATCAACTGAAAAAGCCTTTACCTTCGCAGAGGTCTTGGCTGCTATGGTCTTCATGGCCATCCTGATCCCTGTGGTTATGCAGGGCTTGTCTCTGGCGAACCTAGCCTCTGTGTTTGCCGAGCGTAAACGCATGGCGGCCTTTCTGGCACATGGCAAGCTCAATGAAATCGTTTCCACTGAGAGTTGGAGTTTTTCCTCCAACCGTGGGGATTTCAGTCCTGAGTATGCCATGTATCAATGGGAATTACTGCAGTCAGGCTGGGAACAGGATAACATGCAGGAGTTGACCTGTGTGGTGACTTTTCAGGTTCAGGGAAAGGAACATCAGATTCAGCTTTCAACCCTCGTGGAGGATGCCCCTTGAGAATGGTTTTGCAGATTGCTGAGGTTCCATCAGACCCAATTCAGAAGGGATGCCGAGCCTTCACATTGCTGGAGTTGCTGATGGCCAGTGCGGCTTTTGCCATGATTGTTCTGGTGATGAAGGTCACTTTGATGGGCTCCTTGTCCCTTCGCAACCGAAGTCAGGAGCGCATGGATGCGCTGAATCTGCGCATGAGGGTCATGGACATTATGGAAAAAGACCTTCGGCAATGCTTGCTCAAGGAAACACCCTTTGCTCAGGAGTTTTTGGGTGATTCGCAAGGTCAGGGGCTGACGCGAAACGATCAATTGACTTTCTATACGGCATCGGGAGTGATTCAGACCAATCTCCCATGGGGGCACCTTCAGAAAATAAGTTACTATCTTCAGCAGCCTCTCTCGGGCTTGCAGCAACAAGAGGAGGAAGGCTGGGCTCTTTATCGAGAAGTGACCCGCAACCTCGCCCCAGCCGGTGGGGTGGAGATTCTGATGACACCCCAACCGTTGGCTCGCGGTGTTCACTCACTGGCTTTTCAATACTATGATGGTGAATACTGGCAGGACACTTGGGATTCCAGTACTGAGGATCCCAAGCTACCACTGGCGGTTCGCATTTATCTGAGGTTTCTGCCGGAGAATTCCCAAGAGAACTCCCAGGTTCTCGGGGCTGATGGGTCTTATCCCGCTCTCCAGACGATCGTTCCACTGATGTCCGTGGCTCAAGTCGAGGAGGATGCCTTGGAAACTTCGGAGAATTCAAATGGCGACGAGGACTCCTCAGACGCGGAGGGAAGGTGATGCTCGGCGAATCCCATGGCAATTCCGATTTCTCTCGCACTCGCATGGTGACCGATTTGCAATCAAATGTAACCAGAGAGGTGATCTCAGCGTCTGGACAAGGTAGCAAATTTAAGGGATCTAAAATATGAAATGGCACAATATCAGCGCTCTGCAAGGTCTGGGGTCCCGTCGATCCGACGGGTCGGTCCTGATCATTGTGATGTGGGTCGCCTTGGGGCTGGTCAGTATCACCCTTTATTTTGCTCAAGCCATGTATTTTGAATTCAGGGCTTCCGATCAGTATCTTCAGGGACTGCAGGCCCAGCAAGCTCTGGAAGGTGGGCTTCGTTATGCCAAATACGTCCTGGCTAACGCAGAGGAAGAGGGTGTCCTGCCTTTGCCATCCACTTACACCACCGAAAAAGGTTTGGTGGGCAAATCGATTTTCTGGTTTCTCGGCAGGCATGAAAACGCTGACAACAGGACTCTACCGGCATTTGCCCTAGTGGATGAAGGGGGGAAATTGAATCTTAATCTGGCGACCCAGGAAATGCTGGAGGCTCTTCCAAACATGACTCCCGAATTCGCAGCGGCCATCATTGACTGGCGAGATGAGGATGAAGAGGTGAGCGATGGCGGAGCTGAGGCAGCAACTTACAGTCGCCTGGTCCCCTCTCGCGGTATCAAAAATGCTCCCTTTGACTCAGTGGATGAGCTGATGATGGTCTATGGTGCCGATCCCCTTTTGATTTATGGTGAAGATGCCAACCAGAATGGAATCCTCGATCCCAACGAAAATGATGGCAATATCAGCCCACCCGAGGACAATGCCGACGGGAGGTTGGATGTCGGATGGGTGGATTTTCTGACTGTCTTCACGCAGGCTGAATCTCAGCAGGAGGATGATGAAGCCACTACCGGGAGCGCTTCCCAAACGCCGCCAACGAGTAATCTTATTGCTGAGGAGGAGGAAACTCTTCAGGTCAATGTCAATACGGCTGCCGCGACGG
>Ga0208624_1000383_pt1 | contig 23165 bp, 25 predicted proteins | sample Knorr_S23_td_DCM_FD_185607 | JGI IMG/M metagenome (GOLD analysis project Ga0208624, IMG submission 185607) | Marine microbial communities from Southern Atlantic Ocean transect - Knorr_S23_td_DCM_ad_71m_LV_A (SPAdes) (version 2) | ecosystem: Environmental > Aquatic > Marine > Oceanic | place...
TGTATTAATTTTTTTTAATGATTGTGAATTTTTCAAATGATAAAAGTTTTTATATTTTTTAAAAATACTTTCATACAGCTTTATTTGAGCAAGTGCTTCGTCATAATGTGCATTTTTTCTTCTATGGGAAACAAAAATAGTTGAAAAAATAATATTTATTTTCGAATTAATTAATGAATCATATGAGATCATTAGATTGTCAATATTTTCTTCAAAGAGTCTTCGATTAGCTCTGACAGAATATGCTATATCTTGATGACAATCAATAAGTATAGAATTTTGATTCACTAAAATATTATAACAAAGTTAAAATTATAAAAGAGATTTAAGTGTTTCACCCATTTCAGCAGGACTTGGAGAAACTTTTATACCGACAGATTCTAGAACAGCTTTTTTCTCTTCAGCTGAGCCAGAGCTTCCAGATACAATTGCACCAGCATGGCCCATTCTTTTACCTTTAGGAGCAGTAGCCCCAGCAATAAAAGCAGCAACAGGTTTTTTAAAATTATCTTTTATCCAATAAGCAGCCTCTTGTTCAGCACTACCACCAATTTCACCAATCATTATTACCCCTTCTGTCTCGGGGTCGTTATTGAAAAGCTCTAAGATATCAATGAATGTAGATCCTATAATAGGATCTCCACCAATTCCAACACAACTAGATTGCCCAATACCTAATTGAGTTAATTGCCAAACGGCTTCATAAGTTAGTGTTCCGCTCTTGGAGATAATTCCTATATTTCCTTCTTTATGAATATATCCTGGCATTATTCCAACTTTTGCTTGACCAGGGGTAATGACTCCTGGGCAATTTGGACCAATTAATGTTGATGGGGATGCATCAACGACCTTTTTTACACTAACCATATCATTGGTTGGTATACCTTCAGTTATACAGATTATAAGTTCAATGCCTGCATCAGTAGCCTCAAGAATTGCATCAGGGGCAAATGCAGCTGGCACAAAAATAAGACTGGTATTAGCTGCTTTGGCTTTACGAGCATCAACTACCGAATCAAATACTTCAAAACCCTCTACTTCTGTTCCACCTTTACCAGGCGTAACACCACCAACGACATTAGTTCCATATTCCCTACACTGAGTTGCATGAAAGAGGCCCTGGCTTCCGGTTATACCTTGAACGATTAATTTGGTATCATTATTAACTAAAATACTCATGGGAATTTTGGAAATTAATATTATCACACATCTAAAAATAATCAAAATATATAAAAATATTTTTTTGCTGATAAACTATTCTGAAATTAAAATATAGGAGATTTGGCTTGAAAATTGCGATAATAGGTGGAAGCGGCCTTTATGACATAGATAATCCTTCAGAGGCAGAGGAACAGAACATAGTAACACCTTGGGGTGAAACATCATCATCAATACTTAAAACCCAAAGTGGTGAGAATGAAATTTTTTTTCTATCTCGTCATGGCAGAGGCCATCTTATATCTCCTTCTGAAATAAATTATAGAGCGAACATTTATGCACTCAAATTTTTAGGGGTCGATTGGATAATATCCGTTTCCGCAGTCGGAAGTTTAAAAGAGGAGATAAATCCAGGAACTATTGTTTTGCCCGATCAGTTCATTGACTTTACTAAACAAAGAAAATCCACTTTTTTTGATGAAGGAATAGTTGCGCATGTATCAATGGCTAAACCTGTAAGCGAAAAATTGTCATCTCACTTGGCTGATACCTGCAAGCTTTTGGATATAGATTTTAAAATGGGTGGAACTTATATTTGCATTGAAGGTCCTCAATTTTCATCTTTGGCTGAAAGTAATTTTTATAGATCTTTGGGAGCAGATGTGATCGGAATGACAAATATGCCAGAGGCTAAGTTAGCAAGAGAAGCAGAAATCTGTTATTCAACTTTAGCACTCAGTACAGATTATGATTGTTGGCATGAAGATCATGAATCTGTTACAGTTGATCAAGTTATTGACACTATGAACAGAAATATTTCGAATGCGAAACAAATTCTTAAGACTGCTACAGACGATTTTGATTTAGTTAAAGATTCATATATAGAGAATGCTCTTAAGGGATCTATAATATCTTCATTAGATTCAATAAAAGAGGACTCTTTAGAAAAATTGTCTGCAATTATTAGAAAATATCTTTTATCTTAAACTAATGGAGGTCTTATTATGTCTATTATAGTGGTTGGTTCAACCGCATTTGATGATATTCAAACACCAAAAGGTAAGAAGACTCGAATTATTGGTGGCTCATGTATTTATTTTTCTTTAGCTGCTTGCTTTAGGTCAAGCCCCAGAATTGTGTCAGTCGTAGGAAAGGATTTTTCAAAAAATTTTTTTAAGGAACTAAATAAAAAGGGTATAGATACGTCTGGCTTACTTACAAAAGACGGAAAAACTTTTTCTTGGGGTGGAAAATATAAATCAATTTCTGAAGATCCAGAGACAAGATTTACAAATTTAAATGTTTTTGAAAATTTCCAACCAATTATTCCAAGCTCTTACAAAATAAAAAATAAAATAGTTTTTTTGGCAAATATCGATCCCGATTTACAGAATAAAGTTTTGGATAGTTTGGATTCCAAAAAATTTATAGGTATGGATACAATGAATTTTTGGATAAATTCAAAAAGAAAATCATTAGATAAGGCTTTTAAAAGAATTAATTTATTAACTATAAATGAACTAGAACTTGGTCTAATAACCAAAAAGAAATCACTTGAAAAATCATTGGAATATATTTTTAATAGGTATCCTATTAAATTTTTAGTTGTTAAAAAAGGAAGTTCAGGATCTCTTCTTGCAACAAGAAATAGCTTGAATTGGATTCCATGCTATCCATTTGCTAATATGATAGATCCTACTGGAGCTGGTGATAGCTTTGCTGGGGGGTTGTTTAGTTTTTTAAATAACGTAAATTCTTTTGACAAAAAAAATATTCTCTTGGGCATGATTTACGGTAGTGCAATTGCTTCTTTTACTATTGAAAGTTTCGGAACTAATAAAATATTTAATTTGTCTAAGCAGGAAATTGATAACAGATATAAAATATTAAAAAAAATTGCTAAGATTATTTAGTTTCAGTGTCATCTGTTGTAGCTTTAACATATAACATTTTTAGATTTGATAAAGTTTCATCCATCACTTTTAATTCACTATCAGTTAAATTTCCTGTAGTTTTTTGTTTAAGTGTATCAAGTATATCAATTAAATCCTTAGCTCTATTTAAATCAGTCTCAATTTTACCAGTACTCGGATCCGGTGCTAGGCCAAGGTGGATTGTAGCATTTACAGCATAGGATAAAACTATATTTGAAAAATCCATTATTGATTGATTTGAAGACATAATAATATTTTAATACTTAAATTATAAATTTTCCATAATAGTTTCAGCGATTTTAGTAAAAGCTTTTGAAGTTTTAGATTCTGGGTCAGCATAAACTATTGGTTGACCACTGTCACCACCTTTTCGAATTTCTGGATCAATGGGTATTTCCCCTAAAAATGGAACCCCAAATTTTTCGGCAATTGCTTTTCCGCCACCTCTGCCAAAAATATCTATAATTTTATCTCCATCTTGCAGATAGCTCATATTCTCAATAATACCTAATACAGGAACATCTAGTTTTTTAAACATTTGGATCCCCCTTTTTACGTCTAACAGAGCAACATCTTGAGGGGTTGTTACTATTACGCCACCTGATAAAGGCACCGTCTGAATTAATGATAAATGTGCATCTCCAGTACCAGGGGGTAAATCAACAACTAAATTATCTACACCCTCCCATTCGACGTCTTCTATGAATTGTTTAATAGCACCATGCACCATAGGGCCTCTCCAAATGACTGTATCCTCTTCTCCGAGTAAGAATCCTATGGACATCATTTTAATATTGAACTTTTCAATTGGGATTATCTTCTCATCTTTTGTTGCCATGGGTTTAGTATTGATACCACACATCATGGGTATACTTGGGCCCCATATATCCGCATCCATAAGACCTATATTTTTGATTTTCTTCGAAAAAGCAATTGCTAAATTGATTGCAACAGTAGATTTACCCACACCACCTTTACCACTTGCAACTGCTAAATATTTATCAATTTTTGGCAGTTTAATATTTTGAGAATTATCTGAAGGTGATTGACCGTTAGCTTTTTTAAAAACTGAGAATTCAAATTCTGGTAAATCATAACCTTCACGAGAAAAAGCATTGTTGATTGCAACTGCAATTTTTTTTGCAACCTCTTCGTCTTCTTTGGGCAGTTCAATGTAGATTACAGTTTTTTTTTCAATGAAATCAACATTTTTTATGATTCCAAAGGAAACAATATCTCTAGTGAAACCTGGAAAATTTACATCTTTTAGAATTGTTAATACTTTTTCTTTATCTAGCATATTTTTACATACCAAGTTTTTGTTTTGCTTCATCACTCATCATATTAGGATTCCATGGTGGATCCCATACTATTTCTATCAAAACATTTTTTGCTCCTAAAGCGTAAAGTACATTCTCAGCTTGTTTAGAAATTGCACTTCCCATAGAGCAGCCAGGAGTAGTAAGTGTCATCTTGATACTGATATTGTTATCGGCAGTCTCAACAGAATATATTAGTCCCAGATCAACAATACTTACAGGGAGCTCTGGATCCATAACATTCTTTAAAGCATCAAATACTGTCTCTTGGGTAAAAACAAAATCTGACTTATCTGTATCTTTTTTGAAATTTGTCATTTTAACTTCGTTTTGACCAGAATCAGTATTCTCATTTATGTTCTTCTTAAATATTATTTTTTTCATAATGACCTTAGTATACATAATAAAAATACAGATTCACTTTTATAGTATTTCACGGATAATTATTATATATTAGGTTTAAAGATGAGAAGGAATACAAGATGCTTTAGTTTGGGAGAAGTCAATATTGGATCTGATCATCCTATTTCAGTTCAATCAATGACAAAGACCGATACAAGGGATATTGAAAAAACTGTTGAACAGATCAATGAACTAGAAATGGCTGGTTGCGATATAATTAGATGCGCTGTACCTAATATTGATGCTGCAAAATCACTTAAAGACATAATTTTAAAAACAAAATTGCCCATTGTCGCAGACATACACTTTGAATACAGGTTGGCGCTTGAGGCTATTAAGTCTGGTGTTCATGGTTTAAGAATAAATCCAGGAAATATTGGACAAAAAAAAAGAATAATATCAGTGGTTCAATCAGCAAAAGATTCCAATATACCAATTAGAATAGGAGTTAATTCTGGCTCTCTTGAAAAAGATTTACTTGAAAAATATGGCTATCCTTCTGCAGATGCACTTGTTGAAAGTGCGGAAAGACATCTATCAATATTAGATGAGTTGGATTTCAAAAATGTTAAGGTTTCTGTTAAGTCAAGTAATGTAAATATAATGATTGATGCTTACAGAAAACTTGCAAAAAAAACTGATGTTCCATTTCATTTAGGTGTTACCGAGTCTGGTACATATGAAATTGGATCCGTAAAATCCTCAATTGGTATTGGTAGCCTAATTTCTGAAGGCATTGGGGATACAATTAGAGTTTCGTTAACGGATGATCCTATAAAAGAAGTAAAAATGGGGAAAAACATATTAAAAGCATTGGGCCATTTTGAGAATGGAATTGAGTTGATAACTTGCCCAGGCTGTGGGAGACTTGAAATTGATTTACAGTCCTTAGTGGAAGATGTAGAAAAAAGAATTGAAAAAATCAAAATTAAAAAGACTTTAAAGGTATCTATACTCGGTTGTGTTGTAAATGGGCCGGGGGAAGCCTTAGGTTCTGATATTGGCATAGCAGGTGGTAGAGGTAAAGGGCAAATATATAAAAATGGAAAAATTTATAAATCTTGTAAGGAATCTGAAATAGTGGATATTCTTGTCGAAGAGATAGAAAAAATTAACTTATGAGGTTCTCTATTTGAAATTATCACAATATTTATTAGCAACATTAAAAGAGGCACCTAATGATGCTGAGACAGCAAGTCATAAATTAATGATTAGGGCTGGGATGATTAGAAAAGTTGCTGCAGGTATTTATAATTTCTTACCAATAGGGTTAAAAGTTTTAAGAAAAGTTGAAAATATCATTAGGGAAGAAATGAATTCTGCAGGAGCCATTGAAGTTATGATGCCTTATGTTACGCCTGCGGATTTATGGGAGAAGAGTGGGAGGTGGAATATTTATGGAAAAGAGCTATTGAGATTCAAAGATAGAGCCGATAGAGATTTTTGTCTAGGTCCAACGCATGAGGAAGTCGTAACTGATTTAGTCGACAAGGAAATAAAGTCATATAAGAATCTACCAATAACAATTTATCAGATTCAACCAAAATTTAGAGATGAAATAAGACCTAGGTTTGGAGTAATGAGGGCTCGAGAGTTTATAATGAAGGATGCCTATAGTTTTGATATAGACGAAAATTCAGCAGACTTATCTTATAAGAAAATGTTTGAAGCATATAATAGGATTTTCGAAAGATGTGGCTTAGAATTTCGTGCAGTTGAGGCAGATTCTGGAAACATCGGCGGAAGTTTTTCTCATGAATTTATGGTTTTGGCTGAAACAGGTGAAGATTTAATAATGGTTTGTGATGAATGTGATTATGCATCGAATATTGAAACTACTCCCGTTGTTTTTACTCAAGATGATTTAAATCAAAAAAAACATGAAAAAAATAGTGGTGCTGGTCGAGAAATGCCAGAGAATAAAATTGAAAAAATTTCTACTCCTTCATGTATTACTGTAGAAGAAGTATCAGATTTTTTAAAGATTAAAATTAATAAAATTGTAAAAACTATGATTTTGTCTACAAATCAAGGAATTGAAGCAGTTTTAATAAGAGGGGACCACGAACTTAGTTTGACGAAATATAAAAAAAATAGAGATCTAGAGTTTGCAGATCTAGCTACCAATGAAGAAATTTCAAAAATTAATACTGCAAAAGGATTTAGCGGTCCAGTTAATCTGGACATAAACATTTTTGCCGATAATGAATTAAGAAATATGACCTCCTATGTTACTGGATCAAATGAAAAAGACTTTCATTTATTGAATGTAAACCATGAAAAAGATTTTAAAATTAAAAGTTTTTTAGATTGTAGACAATCCGTTGATGGAGATGTTTGCCCTGGCTACCCAGATTTTACTCTAAGGTCAACTAGGGGAATAGAGGTAGGCCATGTTTTCAAACTCGGCACAAAATATAGTGATTCAATGAAAGCTGGTTTTACTGATAAAAATGGAAAAGATATAAATTTTTACATGGGTTGCTATGGTATTGGAGTTGGTAGAGTTGTTGCGGCAGCTATTGAGCAAAATAATGATGAACTAGGAATAAGGCTGCCTAGTAATTTGGCTCCTTTTGAAGTAATAGTAATTCCTACAGATACAAAAAATGAAAAAGTAATGAATGTAGCAATTAAAATTTATGATAATTTTTTGAAAAATGGATATGATGTGGCTTTAGATGACAGACCAGATAGCGCCGGGATCAAATTTAAAGATTCTGAATTATTAGGGATACCCATACAAATAACAATTGGCCCTAAATCTCTAGAGAAAGACACAGTTGAATTTAAAGAGAGAGATAGTATGAAAAAAAATGAATTTAAAATGGATGATATTGAGGGTTTACTAAATCTTGCAAATGAAAAAATTAGATAAACTAATATTGGCGATTGATTCGGATAATTTTAATGATATTCAGAATTTGATAAATGAACTATGTCCACCTATTAAGATTGTTAAAATTGGTCCAATTTCTTTTTTAAATAATTATCAAAAAATAATTGAATTCATTAATGCAAAAAATATATCAATTATGTTTGATTTTAAGTTTTTCGATATACCTAATACTATGAGCTCTAGCATAAATTTTATGTTCTCTAATAATGTCAAAATTTTTACAATTCATGCTCTTTCCGGGGAAAAAGCCATAAAACAAGTAAAAAAAAATCTTGTTAGTAAAGAGCAGGAGTTAGAACAAAAGTCACCAAAAATGTTTGCTGTTACAATACTTACTAGCTTTGATCAGAATGATTTGTATTCTCTTAATTTCAAAGGAGATATATCAGATAATGTCCTAAATCTTGCGGAGAAATCTATAAAATCTGGTGTAGATGGTTTGGTTTGTTCTGGAGATGAAATTGATTTGATCAGGAAAAATTTTGGAGACGATGTAGAAATTTTAGTTCCTGGAGTTAGATTTAATACTCAATTGGATGATCAATCAAGAGTAATTTCTCCAAGAGAAGCTATTGATTTAGGTGCAAACTATATCGTTCTCGGAAGAACAATAACCGATAGCCCTGATATGAAGAAACAATTAGATGATATAATTAAAACCTTAGACTAATTGAACATATGGAGGTATAAATATGCCAATAAATACAGACCTAATTGGATATGAGACAAAAAGGGTTGAAACACTTATACTAGAAGAGAAAGTTAAAGAATATTTATCAGCGATAAATTCAACCAATAATTATTATTCCTTAAACAATGTCGCACCACCTATATTTAATGTTGTTCAAGAGATATCTCTTTTAGAATCAATATGGAAAATGCCTGAACTTTATGGGTCAAAAGAAGAAATGGAGCAAAGTGTTCTAATGCTGGTGCATGGCGAACAGAATATGATTTTTAATAAATTGTTATCTTTTAATATTAAAGTTTTTTCTCAAGCAAAGATTGATTCAATTGTTCAAAAAGGATCTAACTATATTCTAAAGCTTAGCGTAACTCATTTAGATGATAATAGTAATCAATTGGGAAGCTCTACTTGGACATTGTTTATTAGGGCTGCTGAATCCGATATTGTAAAAACAGAAAAGCCCAAAAATATCCAAAAAAAACAGTCTCCTCAAACTAACGAGAGGATACCCATAAATTCAAAATCCTTTGAAATTGGAGATGATATTACTTATAAGTATTCAAAAGCATCTAATGATTTTAATCCTATACATATTGACGAAGATACTGCCAAAAAAGCTGGACTCTCAGGAATTATAGTTCATGGTCTTTGTACAATGGCTATGACAATGGAAAAGCTTATTAGTATGAATATTTCTGATGATGCATCAAAGCTAAAGTCAATTTCATTAAGATTTTCAAGCCCCGTCTATCCGGGAGATAAATTAACTGTAAAAACTTTTGATACTGATGAAAAAAATAAATTTAATTTTGAAGTTGAAAATCAATCAAATATTAAAGTTATTAAAAATGGATCTTTCGAGGTTATTGGCTAACGCTAATTTTTTCTGAATAAAAACCTATTTCTTTTATCTCTTGATCTATATATTTTTTTAAGTCAGATAATCCTTCCGAGGTATATGATGAAATACATTGTTTTGGAAACATTTTTTTTAGAATTTCTTTTTTATCAATTTGAATTAAATCAATTTTATTAAAAACTATAATCTTTTTACTATACTGAAGACCTGCAATATCTAGCGTATTCTCAACAGATGAAATTTTTTCTTCGTAGTTTTTATCATTTACATCTACAACATGAATAAGAACATCAGACTGACCAATCTCCTCTAATGTGGCTCTAAAAGAGGAAATTAAATCTTTTGGTAGATCAGTTATGAATCCGACAGTGTCACTTAATAAAATTTGCGTATCCTCGGATAAATAGGTCTTTCTTGTTGTTGGATTTAGTGTTGAAAAAGCTTTTGTACTTTCAGCAACATTTGATTTTGTCAGTTTGTTAAAGAGTGTAGATTTTCCAGCACAAGTATATCCTACCAACGTAGCAGTAATAAGTTGATTTCTAAGTCTCTGTGTTCTGTTTAATCCCCTTCGCCTGCTTAAATTATCAATTTGTTTTTCAAGTTCATTTATTCTTTTTCTTAAATATCTTCTTCTTTGTTCAAGTTTTTTCTCACCAGGCCCTTTAGATCTAATACCACCTGTGATTTGAGAGAATCCTTTTCCAAACCCTATTAATCTAGGAAGTTCATATTTAAGTTTTGCTAACTCTATTTGAGTATGAGCCTCTTTAGACTTTGCATTCTTTTCAAAAATTTCCAAAATTAATTCTGTTCTATCACTGATTTTGATATTGGTCATTGACGAAATCTTTTTTGATTGATGTGGAAGTAATTCTTTATTAAAGATTATTTTATTTGCATTATAAAACTTAGCCTCAAGTAAAATATCTTTAAGAATTCCTTTTCCAATCATAGTCGAAGCATCAAATCCTTTTCTTAGTTGTTGTTTAGACCCTACTATTGATTTATTTAAAGAAATACAAAGTTCTATGAGCTCTTCTTTAGAATATTTTAGGTCTGTAGAATCTATATTTGAAACATTAACCAGATAAACTTTTTCAGAGTCATGTTTATTTTCTACTAACTTAATTTTTTCACGTTTAATGTTGTTAAAATTTTGCCAGAAAGGGCAGCTATTAAGCTTATTAATATCATCATATTTCTCTGATCTCCATAATTTTTTGATCTGGGACTTTGCTTTGTATACAACTTCATAGTTTGAATTAAGGGAGTTACTTATTAGTAAAAAATTATTTAGTTTAGAATTAATAAGAGAAACCTTATCTCTTTTTTCAAATCCATTTTGTTTTTTCGTAATAAAAATTAATCTTTTCTGAGATGGACTAGATTTTATTGATTCATTACTGAAATAATCTTCAATCATCCAGGGGGAGCCAATAAAAATCATCGAAACCTTACCACGACGATTAATAATTAAGTTAAAGTCTTTATCTATTAAATCATTACAATTAACTAAATGTCTTTGGAATTCTTTCGATATTAAATCGTTATTTAAAATTCTCTTTTTAAATAATGATAAAAGTAATTTTTTTTCACTACTTTTTAAACCTTTTGTATTACCATATATAGATGCTATAAGGCTTCTCCTAAAAGTCTTATTTTAAAACCAAATCTTTTTTCAAATTTTTTGTTATTTTTGTATTTGATATTTGAAACTGTCTCTATTTCTTTCTCATCAGTAAGCTCTTTAGCGTTACCATAAAAAACTTTCTCATTAATTTTAATTTCTGCAACATTTTTGTTTAGAAGATTTTTATACCATCTAGATTCTTTATTTCTTCTTGTTACAAAGAAATTTCCATCGATATAAACAACTTTAAGTTTGATAGTACTCTTTTTTAAAGTGCTTATAGAAAAAGTAGAAACTTCAGTGATGAATGTAGAGGGGGATGTGATATCAAATACCATATATATATATGTATAATAACATATATGATAAAAGGAGAAAAAAAAATACATCTTTGTTTAGACCCATTCAAAAATTATCTCTCCGAATTTTTTGATATGACTATAATAAACAGAGTCGATATTAAACTTTTAGCAGATATTGATTCTGATGAATCATCATTATTATTTATTAAAAAAAAGAAAGGTTTATTAATATTTAATAATAGTTATAAAATTAATTTTTTAGGCATTACAATTAATGAAAATAATAAGAGGATTTTAAAAAAGATTCTTGAGTTAACTTATGATAAAAAATCTTATTATGATAATACTCATAATAGAATTGATACAATAGAGGCTAGTGCTGCCATAAAGTCATGGCTAGAAAAGTAAATAGCTTAATGATACTAAACCAATAATTGAAAAAACAAAAAGGAAAATTCCTATAATATAAGGAACGGCTGGTTTTTGATAGTCCTCTAATTTTAATTGTGAAATAATCTCTAAAACCTTTTCACGATTTAACATTTAAATATTATAATTTAAGAGAAATTATTTTAAAGAGATTTGTTCTTAATGTGTTAAAATTTTAAACATAATTTAATATATGGAGTTTTATTATGAAAGTATCTATTACAACACCAGTATGGGGCTGTTCTGCTGAAAATCTAATCGCAATTGCAAAAATGGCTGAGGATTCTGGAATTTATGCAATATTATCGCCAGAGGTCCCCCCATATAGTGGTTTATCTAATGCTAGTTTAATGGCAAACCATACCTCAAATACATTGGTAGGTACTTGGATTGCGAATATTTATTTAAGACACCCAGTTTTATGTGCTGCCGAATCAATGACTATACAAGAGTTTAGCAATGACCGACTATTGCTTGGGCTAGGGGTTTCACATAAGCCAGTAAATTCCAGATTGGGTATAGAAATGGGAGATCCAATCGATACTATGAGAAATTATGTGAATTCTGTTAGATCCTATGTTGATGGAACTTCAGAGCAAATAAGCTTGAAAAGGAAAGTGTCTCAATTTCCTATTTATATCGCGGGTTTAACCGAGAGGACTGCAGAATTAGCTGGAGAGGTTGCTGATGGTTTGATGCCATATTTGGCTAGTACTAGCCATCTAAAAAAACTTGCAGATTCTGTAAAAAAAGGAAGAGAGTCTTCAAACTTAACTTCAAATTTTTGCTTGACTGCGGGTTTGCCGTCATTTATTTCAGATGATGAAGATTTAGCTATTGAGTCTGCTATCAAAGGTCTTTCAGGATATGCTAGGTTGCCATATTACCAGAGAGTTCTCGATCTTAGTGGATATGGAGAGATTGTCTCAAAAATTAAAGATGGAGCTAACCCAGCTGAAGTATTAACAGCTGAATTAGTGAATGACTTGGCCCTAGTAGGACCAGCAAAAAAATGTTCTGAAACATTGTCCAGATTTATTGATGCAGGTGCGGATATGCCAATCATAACTCCTAATGCTGTTGGTAAGCAAAGTCCATTAGAAGTTATGCAGAATATTTTAGATGTAATTAATTCTTAATAAGCCTGATAATTTTTCCATTAATTGTTTTTTCAATTTTTGAGACAATTATAATTTCTTTTGGCTTTTTATAATCAGCCAGCTCGGAATTAATTATTTTATTAATAATTTTTATTGGATTTTTTATTCTATTTTTTTTTAAAACAACTCTTAAAGATGTAATTTCTTTCTGATTGTCTATTCTCTTGATACATAGTGCTGATTCTTCAACGAATTTTATAGACTCAACAATCTTTTCGATTTCTTTTGGTGAGATCCTAAACCCTAAAACATTTATTATTTCATCTTTTCTAGACTGAAACCATAAATACCCTTTGCTATCTATTTTGAAAATGTCTCCAGTTAAAAATAGATTATTTTTAAACTTCTTTTTAGTCTCATGAGGATCTCTCCAATATTTAATCATAAGCCCAGGATCTTTTGTTTCAACAACTAGTTCGCCCACTGAGTTATTTGGAATTTTATTATATTTGTTATCTACTAAATATGCACTGTGCCCTGGCTGGACCTTACCGCAAGACCCAGGATAAAGTTTTTCCATTGGGTTGTTTGAAATAAAATAACTAATTTCGCTCATACCTAAACCCTCATAAATATATTTATTTAGTTTCTTTTTCCATTCAATAATTATCTCTTTTTTAAGATGCTCACCTGCACTAAGAAAATTTTTTACTTTTACTAACTTTTTAGTTTTTTTTATATCGTTATTTATTTCACGCAATATCTGTCTGTATATTCCTGGAACTGTCATAAATATAGTTATTTTTAAATCATTAATTATCTCAAGATAATTATTTATGCTATGTTTGCCAGAATAAATAACTGCTGTCGAACCATATCTCAAACAGTCTAAGCACCCTGCACCTAATGTGTAAGTCCAATTTAATTTTCCAGGATTAAAAACTACGTCTTCTTGATTTAAATTTAGCCAAAATTTAGTTGATGGCTCTCTACCAAGTATGGATCGGTGTGCGTGAAGTACCCCTTTAGGATTTCCTGTTGTACCCGAGGTATATGTTATATAGCATGGGTCATTAGCCAAAGTTTTTTTAATATTCATCGAGTATTTATAAAGTGGTTTATTTTTTATCTTTCCTGGCTTTAATACTTTAATATTTTCTTCGCTAAAAAAATTAATTAGGGTTTTACTAATAACGGCAGAGGGTTTTGAATTTTTTATAATATATTTTAATTCTCTTTTTTTTAAAAGAATACTAGTTGGAATTGCAATTGCCCCTATTTTAACAATTGATAGAAAAAATACTATAAAATCTATTGAATTCTCCATTCTTAATAAAACTTTATTACCTTTTTTGATTCCTTTTCCAAGAAGAAAATTTGAATAAAAACTTATTTTTTTATTCAGTTCAAAATAGCTTATGGTTTTTATTTTTAAATTTTGGCTAACTTCATATATAGCTGTTTTATTTGATATTTCTTCATTGTCCATCCACCTATCTATGCAATTAGTAGCTAAGTTAAAATATTTTGGAATTTGGAAATTGAATTCCTTCACGGACATATCTTTATAATAATATAAATTATAAAATGTCCGAATTAATTTTTTAAGAATAGATGGTATTCTTAACAACTAATGGACGAATTTATTACCTTGTCAAAAAAGATTGAATTTTCTGCTTCTCATAGGTATTGGAACGACTCGTGGTCTGAGGAAGAAAATTTAAAGCATTTTGGTAAATGTACCAGCAAGTACGGTCATGGGCATAATTATGTTTTGGAAACCACGGTTGAGGGACCAGTCGATCCAGATACAGGAATGATTATAAATATTTACAACTTAAAGCCAATCTTGAAATCTGTTCTAAAACAGTTTGATCATAAATTTTTGAATTTAGACACAGATTTTTTTGACGATTTAATTCCAACTACTGAAAATTTTGCAAAAATACTATATGAATGTATAGATGAAAAATTAAAAGATACTAGATGTAAGCTACTGAAAGTTAGACTCTACGAAACTAAAGATTTATTTGTGGATTATTGGAAATAAATGTCAGACAATTGTACGTTAACCAGAATATATTCTTTTAGTGCAGCCCATAGATTGCATAATGATAAATTCTCAGATGAAATGAATAAGCAAATTTTTGGTAAATGTAATAATCCTAATGGTCATGGACATGATTATTATCTGGAGCTCACAGTTAGTGGAGATGTTTCACCTGATACTGGTATGATTATTAACATTGAAGAGTTGGATCTAGAGGTACATAAAGTTATTGATATATTAGATCATAAAAGGCTTGATATTGAAATTGATTACTTTATAAATATTAGAGCTTCTGGCGAGAACATTGCAAAATATTTATGGGATGAGTTGGTGACTGTGATACCTAAACCCGCATATCTTTATCATATTAGGCTTTGGGAAACATCAGAGAATTTTTTCGATTATAAGGGGTAAATAATGAAAATTATTGAATTAACTTGGGAAGATGTAATAGCAAGAATTGAGTATGTTAAAAAGAAAAATAAAATCAAATCAAATACTAAAATATATGGTGTTCCTAAGAATGGAATGATAATCGCCAGTTTTTTTGGTTGTATCAATGTATACGAACCTGAAAAAGCAGATTTTATTGTAGATGATATTGTTGACTCTGGAAAAACTAAAAGAAAATATAAAAAGTTATATCCAAAAAAGAAATTTATTGTATTATTCGAAAAAGACAAAAAGAATACATGGATTAATTTTCCTTATGAAAAGAATACAAAAGAAGATCACCAAGATTTGGTTGTAAGATTATTACAGGTTATAGGTGAAGACCCTAGAAGAGAGGGACTACAAGACACCCCCAGAAGATTTATTGATGCTTTTCATGAATTTTTATCACCTCCAGATTTTGCGATGACTACTTTTGATGTTGAAAATACAGATGAAATGATTGTCCAGCTAGATATTCCTTTTTATTCTTTTTGCGAACACCATTTATTACCTTTTTTTGGTAAAGGTTACATCGCATACGTGCCCGAAAAAAAGATTGTAGGATTAAGTAAACTTGCAAGATCGCTTGAGATGTTTTCAAGAAGATTGCAAAATCAAGAAAGGATTACAAATCAGGTTGCCGAATTTCTTCAAAAAGGCCTAAATCCTAAAGGTGTTGCAGTAGTACTTAAAGCACGACACATGTGTATGGAGATGAGAGGAGTTAAAACATCAGATACTCATACAATAACCAGCAAACTTTTGGGAAGTTTTAAAAGCGATGAAAGAACAAGAGCAGAATTTTTAAATCTAATTGGTAACCATAGGAATTTATGATGAAGACTGTTGTAATAAGTGGCGGTACATCGGGGATTGGCAAAAGATTAGTAGAGTTATTTTTAAATGAGAAAATGAAAGTTTTTACTTTTTCAAGCAAGAAAAAAAATGTAATTTCTTTTACTAAAGAGTTTGAAGAATTTAAAGATAATCTTTACTGCTATCAATGTAATATTGGTGATCCAAAAGATGTTAAGAAAATTTCTTCAATAATTTTTAAAAAATTTAAAAAAATAGACTTTTTAATTAATAATTCAGGAACAAATGTTCTCGGTCCAATAGGAAAAATAAAAGTCAATGACTGGAAAAAAATAATTGATGTTAATCTTACAGGCCCTTTCTTATTAACTCAAAATTTATTCAAACTTTTTAAAAAAAATTCTGTGATACTGAATATGGGATCTATTGCATCGAGGCAAGGATTCCCAAATTGGTCTTCTTATTGTGCATCAAAATTTGGATTAAAAGGATTTACTGAATCATTGAGAGAAGAGTTAAGAGCAAAAGGTGTTAGAGTTGTACATGCCGAAGTTGGAGCTACTGATACAGGTCTTTGGGATAATTTAGAAGGTAATTGGAATAAAGAGTCAATGATGAAAGATTCCGATGTTGCTAAATTTATTTTAAAAAATATACTTGATTCAAATACTGTAAATGTTGATGAAATATTTTTAATGCCCCCGGGCGGAATACTGTAAAAAAGTAATAATTATGTATACTTAAAAATCTGAAATGAATATTGATAACTTAGACACAGAGCTTTTAAATATTTTACAGTCTAGTTTTCCTCTAGATATTAAGCCGTTTGAATCTATTGGAAAAAAGTTAAACATATCTGAAGACGAAGTGATTAAAAGAGTAGAGAATCTAAAGGATATAAAATATATTAGGCAAATTAGTGCAATATTTGATACTAGAAGTATGAAATATAAATCATCTTTGATTGCAATGTCTTTTGATGATGACAAAATTGATTCTGCCGCAGAATTAATAAACTCACATCCTGGAATAACTCATAACTACAAAAGAAATCACTATTACAATTTATGGTTTACACTAGCTGTTCCACCAACTAGCACTTTGGGGTTAGAGAAAACCGTTGATATATTATCAAAAAAAACAGATGCTAAATCATCCAGGATTCTTCCTACCTTAAAATTATTTAAGATTGGTGTTAAGTTGGACATGACAGGTAAAGATGATATTTCAAAAACCGAGGAAAATAATTTTTACGGTGAAGCAAATATCTCAAAAGATTTTGACTTTACACCAAAAGATATTGATATTATAAAAGAAGTTCAAGAAGATTTCCCCTTAGTCTCCGAACCTTTTTCAGTAATTTCTTCAAGACTTGGAATTTCTGTAAATGATCTTATTAATACCCTAAAAGTTTTTAAGACAAACGGTATTATGAGGCGTGTTGCAGCAATTCTTCACCATAGGAAAGCGGGTTTCAAGGCAAATGCAATGGGAGTTTGGGATGTTCCAATTGAAAGAATTGAAGATATTGCCCCAAAAATGGCATCCTTTAAATCAGTTAGCCATTGCTACAGGAGACCAACTTATCCAGATTGGCCTTATTCTTTATTTACTATGATACACGGTAGGTCTCCAAAAGAGTGTAATAGTCTGATTAAAAAATTATCTGAAGTAAGTGGAATCAATAAATATGATGCCTTATATAGTTCAAAAGAATATAAAAAAACAAGATTGAAGTTTTTTTCTCAGGATCAACTTGATTGGGAAAAGAATATTATAGGTGGAAGTTAAAATGATTTCTGTTTTAACTATTAATCATAATAATTCTGAGATGTCTTTCTTAGAGAAGTTTTCTTTTAATAAGGATAATCTCCAAGAAGCTTTGCTTTCCTTGAAAAATATAGGCGGAATAGATGAATGTATGATTCTTTCCACATGCAATAGAGTGGAGCTGTATGTTAGTTCCGATAAAAATGATATATCATTTTCTTTGATAGAATTCTTATCTAAATTTCATTCCACTAACATTGAAAAATCTCCAGTTATTTATCAATATCTAACTGCTAGCGATGCTGTATATCATTTATTTAAGGTCGCATCTGGTATTGATTCAATGATTTTAGGTGAACCTCAGATAATTAATCAAATAAAAGAAAGTTATTTAAAAGCTAATGAATGCAATACTGTTGGACCCATCCTTCATAGACTTGTTCAAATGTCGTTGAGAGTTGCAAAAAAAGTTAGGAGTGAAACTGCTATTGGATCTAGATCAGAGTCAATTTCAAATATTGCAATGAGATTTTCAAAAAAAATTTTTGATAATCTTTCAGAAAAAAAAGCTCTTATAATTGGAACAGGCGAGATGTCCCAGCTGTTTATTGATAACTTAATTTCTGAGAACATTAATGAAGTATATGTCGCTTCAAGAGATATAAAAAATGCTATAAATTTTTGTGATAAATATAGCGCTAAACCCATATTATTTGAAGATATTCGAAAGTATCTTCAGTTGGCAGATATTATTTTTACCTCCACAGGATCAAATGAATTTATTTTGAAGAAAAGTGATTTCGATGATATAAAAAGTAAAGATATTTTTATTGTTGATATAGCTTTGCCCAGAGATATTGATCCTCGAGTGGGAGATTTAGATTTTTGTTATCTTTATGATTTAGATGATTTTAAAAATTTATCTATAAATAATAAAAATGCTTATAGTACAAGTATTAAAGAGGCTATTGCTATAATTAATAGTAGCGTTGAATCTTTTGATTCATGGCTTGAAACTTCTTCGTTAAAAGATTTAATACAATCTTTTCAAAAATATATTGAATCTGTTGTTAATGAAGAAATTAAGAACAGTAAAAATATGGATAAAGATATTTTAATTTCAAAAATCACTAATAAAATACTCCACATTCCAATTTCTAAAATAAAAGGGGAGTTAAAATTTGATAAGAATAGTATAAGAATAATACAAGACCTATTTAATTTAGAAAAGAAAAAGCAGAGTACAAAAATTATTAAAGAAATCAATGAAGCAAGAAATAAGAATTGGTACTAGAGGTAGTAAACTTGCTTTATGGCAAGCAAATTATATTAAATTATATTTAGAAAAGAATTTCCTAGATATTTCAACATCCATACATGTAATTCAAACAAGGGGTGACATGAATCTTAAAGATGATTTAAGTAGTTTGGGTGGTAAAGGAGCATTTGTAAAAGAAATACAAAAAGCATTAATTGAAAATGAAATTGATATTGCGGTTCACAGCTATAAAGATTTACCCGCAGAGAGACCTAGTGAATTAGAAATTATTTCAGTATCACCCAGAGAAGACGAAAGAGATGTCTTAATTTCTAAAAATAAACAGGTTTTTAAGGACTTAAATCATAATAGTACTATAGGCACTGGTAGCTTAAGAAGAAACGAACAGATAAAGTTAATTAGAGATGATTTAGAATATGTTCCAATACGTGGAAATATTGATACTAGAATAAATAAAGTATTAAATAATGAATTAGATGGAATTATTATTGCTGCAGCTGGGGTGATAAGATTAAGTTTATCCAAGTACATCTCAAATTTTTTTAAAGTTGATGAAATTGTTCCACCTCCACTCCAGGGATTCATAGCAGTAGAGGCTAAAGCTGATTTTAATTCAAAAAATATTTTTCAGGGATTATGTAATCCAATTGATAAGATAGTTGCACAATATGAATATAATGCTTTAACCCAATTAAATGGATCATGCGATTTACCTTTTGGATTTAATTTAAAATATATTAATAATGGTTTTGATTGCAGCTATTTTCTTAAAACGTCAGATAATATAATTTCAGGTTCAGAATATTTTAAAGAAGGGGATATTGAGAAAAATTTTAAAAATATAATTAGTAAACTAAAAAATCATATTTAATGAAGTGAATTGTCAAAATCAGGTTAACTGTTATATTATAACATTGTAAGATGAAACTTATATTACAATATATTACTATATATTTATAAAATGAAGAAGATAGATGTTGCAATAGTTGGTGCGGGTCCCGCAGGGATTGGAATTAGTGCTATGCTTAAAGATCTTGGTGTCACAAGCCAAGTTGTACTTGAAAAAAATAAAGTTGGTGATTCATTTGATAAGTGGCCCAAGGAAATGCGTCTAATAACGCCATCTTTTACAACAAATTTTTATGGTCATCTAGATTTAAATGCAATTGTTTCGGCAACGTCCCCTGCGTTTACTCTCAGAGCAGAGCACCCTACAGGTAAGCAATACGCACATTATTTAAGAGCTGTTTCAGATTATTGTGAATTGCCTATTGTTGAAGATTCAAATGTTGAAAAAATATCTTATTCTAATAATGCTTTTATATTAAAGATTAATGGTACAGATTTAATTGAATCCCGCTTTTTGGTCTGGGCTGCAGGAGAATTCCAATTTCCAAATTTAAATATTTTTAAAGGTGCAGAATTTTGTATACATAATAGTGAGGTAAGAAGTTGGGGAGATCTTGAGGGAGATGAATTTTTTATTATAGGTGGATTTGAAAGTGGAATGGATGCTGCTTTTAATTTAAGTTCATTAGGTAAAAAAGTTAATGTTTTGGATCGCCAATCGCCTTGGAATGATCGTGATACAGACCCTAGCTTAAACCTATCGCCATACACTCTAGAAAGACTCAGGCAGGAATATAAAAATGGAAGAATTAATTTGTTTGAAGATACTGAAATAAAAAGTATAGAAGAAAAAAATGGTGAATTCATAATTAAAGTCAAAGGAAAATCTAAGCCTTACATTAGCCCAACTAGGCCGATATTAGCCACGGGATTTATAAGTAGTCTTAAAATGGTAAATCATCTTTTCGATTTTGAAAAAGAAAAATCATATGCCTTGCTAAATGAAAATGATGAATCAACCAAAACCCCTGGATTATTTCTTGTGGGACCTCAAGTGCGTCATGAAAACTTGATTTTTTGTTTTATTTACAAGTATCGTCAGCGATTTGGTGTAGTCGCAAATACTATTGGTAAACAACTAGGTTTAGACACATCAATGCTTGAGCAGCTCAGACATGAAGGACTCTATTTAGATGACCTTAGTTGTTGTTCAGGTGAGTGTGAGTGCTAGATAAGACTAAAAAATATTATGAAAAAAGATGATTTTAGCATTATTTTTCAATTTATAGCTAGTATTTCCTGGATGGTTTCTACTTTTTTCTATGGTTTAAGTGGGGTAGGCGACTATCTTCAATTATTAGCATCTTCAGCTTGGACTGTATCAAACATTATTAGTTATTTAAAAAGATAAATCTAATTATAAATTAGTTACATATAATAATTTATAAAGATTTCTTATATTTTTTATAATAACCCCCCAGCATATTTGACTTAAGTGAAAATTTAAATATTCTAAATGTGCGGGGTGGAGCAGTCTGGTAGCTCGTTGGGCTCATAACCCAAAGGTCGGGGGTTCAAATCCCTCCTCCGCAACCAAGCTAAACTCGGCCTTTTCTTCACTAACACAATTAGACTCAAAATCAGGTGCTACAGTTTTTGCTACAGTTAAATCCTAAAATAGACATAAATAAATACAAAAGAACACAAAGAAGAATAGGGTGAACCTATTTACAAAGTTTTAGATTTATAAAATTAAAAAGTAAAAAAGGCAAAAAAAAAGATTGAGTTTTAGTGCTAATCTCTTAGCTTTCTTCGTGATCCAATCAATATTGAATCTAACTCAACCTGACTATTAAATTAACTAGAGTTTTAAATTTGTCAAATAAGAAAATTAAAGATTCTAATATGAAGATAAAAGAACATTAAATAAAATAGGGCTAGCCTATTATATTTTTAAAACACAATTTTTGATACAATTATCTTGCAGTTCACCGTTAATTTTGTTAATTTTAGAGTTTATATGAATATGAATAATTTTTTATACAATTTAAAAGAAAGCAGAATTTTTCAATTTATAGTAGTTTTAATTATAATACTTAATGCATTAACTATTGGTATTAATACCTACAATTTAAGTCAGTTTACTAGACAATTAATAAATTATATAGATTACTCAATTACTATTTTTTTCGTCATTGAAATCTTAATACGATTTATAGCAGAACCTGAAAAATTAAATTTTTTTAAAAGTGGCTGGAACGTATTTGATACATTAATCGTTTTACTCTCATTAGTTCCAATACCAAATAATTCGAGCTTCTTATTATTAAGATTGTTAAGAGTATTTAGAGTTTTAAGACTTATTTCTGTTGTTCCAGAATTAAAAAAAATAATAGAGGCATTGTTATCTTCGGTTACGAGAGTGTTTTATGTAGGATTATTGCTATTTATAATTCTTTATATTTATGCAACTATAGGGTCAATTTTATTTAGCGCCAATATACCTGAAAGATGGGGTGATGTAGGAATTTCAATGATTACCTTATTTCAAGTCTTAACCATGTCCAGCTGGGAACAAGTTATGTTACCTTTACAAGATATTTACTGGTGGGCTTGGATTTATTTTTTCAGCTTTATTATAATCTGCGGGATCACCATGCTAAATTTATTAATAGCAATACTTGTAGACGTGGTCATTAATCAAAGAAAAATATAGCCAAAGTTATGTAGAACTGGATTATTACGATTTAAGTAAGATAATAAAGTGATTCATTAATTTTTAAATTTTTCATTCAATCGCTTTCTCTACTCTTAGGATTTAAAATTATAATAAAATATATAAATAGTAGAGTTAGTGAATTTATTATAGTATTTGACGTTATATAGTTATTATCAAAAAATATGTAATAATTTTTTGACAGAAGTAAAATACATGTGGCAATCAAAATCTTAAAATCATATTTATAATTTAGATCGCTCATCATTAAAGCTACAAAAGGAACAAAAAATTGTACTAAGTAATAATCTGTAGATGTAGGTCTAAACAAACACAAAGCTGCTAATATAAAAATATATCTGTATATCACACTTTTTATTTTGAAAGATATGAATGAAGAAAATAAAATAAGACCTGCAGATGTTAAAAGGATTTGTAAGTAATACTTGGTCATAAATGCAAACATAAAGCTTTCATTTGGTGTCATAATTAAGCGTATAGAATTCAATAGCGAGTGACCGAAAAAG
>Ga0208624_1000384_pt1 | contig 23132 bp, 19 predicted proteins | sample Knorr_S23_td_DCM_FD_185607 | JGI IMG/M metagenome (GOLD analysis project Ga0208624, IMG submission 185607) | Marine microbial communities from Southern Atlantic Ocean transect - Knorr_S23_td_DCM_ad_71m_LV_A (SPAdes) (version 2) | ecosystem: Environmental > Aquatic > Marine > Oceanic | place...
CGGCATCGCCTCTACAAGCTCCTCAATCTCCACGAGAGATGGGGTCTCCATCGGTGACATCCGCCGGTACCAAGCTTGGTATCGCGACCCCGTCACCACCCCTTGTGGGAGCGGCTTCAACCTCTCTAACGGACTAGAGATCACCTGGAACTAAGCAACCTGATGGACATCGAAGGCCCCCAAGCCTCACTCAGAGGTTTGGGGGTCTGCTTGAAACAAAGACAGCACCGAGAAATATGAGCGACCTACCTGACCCCACCACCGACCTCAGCTCTATCTCTATCACAGAGCTCTGTGCACACATCCGGGGGTGCCTCTTCACGATGTGCCTAGGAGAAAAGGAGCTGCGCTCCATCGGTATCTGGGGGAGCGAGCCCCAGCCGTCACCACTCTCTAAAGCCATCAGCTGCCGAATGGCGCTGAGTAGGGCCTGCATGTGTGATCAAGCTTGGGAGGACCGCGTCAACGACTGGTTCGACCTCCACTACCTCGACACGATCATGTTGATTCGCAACATGGACGCACAGGAGTGCGCTCGAGCCGTAGACCTGTGGGTTCAGAGCCGCGACGGCGAAGCCCTCCCTGCCCTCGTCTGGGCCCTCTGTTCGGATAACAGGATCGAAGTCTCGACCCATGGGATCCGCTTGATTCAGGAGGCCGTCTCCATCTCAAGAGATCTGCTCATCGAAGAGCGTTCTTCGCAGGAGGTGACATGAGCAGGTTGCCCACGCCCTCGGCTCTCTTCAACGGCATCGCCAGCCTCTGCCTCTGTCTTTGCAGTTGTGGCTCTAGCGAAGAGCTAAGCGCGAGCGGCCATGCTGAGCAAGAGGAGAGGGTGCTATGCCTAGGTGGCAGCATCACAGAGATCGTTTACGCGTTAGGTCGAGGAGATTGGGTCGTAGGGGCCGACACCTCCAGCTCCTACCCTGCCGAGGCACATGAGCTCCCGAAGGTGGGCTATCACCGAGCCTTCTCTGCGGAAGGCGTCATGTCCTTGACCCCCACGCTGGTCATACACACATCCGAGTCGGGTCCGGAGACCGCCCTCTCCCAGTTAGAAGAGCTTGGTGTAGAGCTCTATGAGATCCCTAAGGCTACAGATGAAGAGTCCGCAGCTGAGAGCATCTTGGCTATAGGGGATCTCCTCGGCCGAGCTGGGCGCGCCTCAGAGCTCGTTGAGAACCTGCACAGAGACCTTGAACACGTGCGCGATCTTGGGCGTACCGATCAAAGCAAGCCAGGCTTGGTGTTCCTCTACGGACGCGGAGGAGGGACGTTGATGCTCGGAGGTAGAGGCACCACCGCGGAGTACATGATCAAGCTTGCAGGCTGTGAGAACCGCGCTCAAGACTTCGAAGGTTACAAGCCCTACAGCGCAGAGGTCTTCGCAGATCTAGACCCTGACTACGTCCTCATGATGTCACATGGACTTGAGAGCGTTGGCGGGGCTTCAGCGATCCTCAACACGCCCGGAGTCAGCCTCACCCGTGTCAACGCGGAAGACAAAATCATTCAGATCGAGGACCTCAAGCTGATGGGTTTTGGGCCTCGCATGGGAGAGGCAGCTTTAGAGCTCTTCGAGGCGACCCACCCCTGATCCAGTCAAGGCATGAACGTCGTAGGAGTCAGAGGCCGTACTGGCCAGCCGACAACGGGACTTCTCCTTGAGAGGCTCTCCATAAATCGCCGTTGGAGCCTCCTTGGCCTAGGGATGCTGGCTTGCGTGAGCATCTTGTTTGCTTGCTCTACTGGCGCCCTAGAGATCGAGCCTAGCAGGGCTCTTAGCATCCTCTGGGGGAAGATCAGCGGAGCTCTTACAGGCTCCCTACCTCCGGACGCTGCGATTCTTCTAGGCATACGCCTACCAAGGGTTCTCTTCGCCGTCATCGCAGGGGCAGGCCTCGGAGTCGCAGGAGCAGTGCTGCAAGGCCTCTTTAGAAATCCGCTCGCAGACCCAGGGCTCATCGGCGTCTCATCTGGAGCGGCAGCCGGTGCAGTCATCACGTTGTTCTTCATGCCATTCTTGACCGCTCATCAGGGCGGCTTAGGAGCCGACTGGGTGACTGCGTTAGGCGCCCTCGCGGGCGGGCTCATCAGCGTCCTCCTCGTTTATAAGCTCTCAACGAAGGGTGGCTACACCTCGACAGTGAACATGCTGCTCTTCGGGATCGCCATCAACACCGTGGCCGGCTCCTTGATCGGCGTCTTCATCTACTCTGCGGACGAGGCACGGCTCCGCTCGATCACGCTGTGGATGATGGGCTCACTCGCTAGCGCGAATTGGAGGACCCTCTTCATCACTGCTGGTCTGATGACGGCCTGTCTTTTTGGCCTGCTACGCATAGCGAAGCCTTTGAACGCCTTCACGCTGGGAGAGCAACAGGCGCTTCACTTGGGAGTCCCCGTCTCACAGCTGAAGCGTCGCGTGATCATCTGGGCCACGCTTGCTGTGGCATCGAGCGTCGCCTTTAGCGGCCTGATCGGTTTTATAGGGCTGGTCGTCCCCCACCTCGTCCGCCTCCTTGCTGGCTCGGATCACCGTGTGGTTTTACCAGGCTCTGCACTCATGGGAGCCTCGCTCCTCGTGCTGGCCGACGCCATGGCTCGCATAACAGTCGCCCCCGCCGAGCTTCCCATAGGCCTAGTGACCTCCATCCTAGGAGCCCCCTTCTTGATCTTCCTCCTTCTCAAGAGGAGAGGGAGCGTCCCCTCATGATCTGCACCTCACGTCTCTCAGTGATCGTTGGCAGGCAGAAGATCCTCAAGGAGGTCTCCTTTGACGTTCACCATGGAGAGCTCGCCTGCGTCATAGGCCCCAACGGCGCAGGAAAGAGCACCCTCATCCGTGCTATGTCGGGAGACCTCAAGCCATGCGAGGGAGAGGTGATGCTCGCAGGAGATCCCATCCAGCGACTAGCACTCGGACACCTCGCGAGGCGAAGAGCCGTCGTCACTCAAGACACCTCTGTCCCCTTCTCCTTCCGCGCCGCCGAGGTGATCGCTCTCGGGCTCACGCCCTGGAGCCTCTCTCACTCCGAAGCAGAGGACATCATCAGCTTGGTCTCCGACCTCACAGATGTCCGGCACTTACTCGACCGAGATATCCAGACGCTCTCCGGAGGTGAACGACAGAGAGTTCAACTCGCGAGGGCCTTGGCACAGCTATGGCCAGGCGAACTCACAGAGCAAGCGCTGTTGCTAGACGAGCCGCTGAGCGCGCTCGATATGGGCCAGCAGTCAAGGACACTCGCACTACTCCAGAAGCTCAGAGAGAGAGAGCTCACAATCATCTGCGTCATGCACGACCTCAACGCTGCGCTAAGTTGCGCTGATCGACTCCTTGTCCTGAAAGATGGGGCGCTCATCGCGGATGAACACCCACGACGCTTAGACCTACCTCTCCTCTTGAGCCAGACCTTCGAGACGCCCCTCGAACAGGTAAGTCATGGATCAAGAGAGACCCCGATCATTGTGCCCGTGACGACTCATCGCTCACTTACCCCCACACTCAAGACTGCCCCCTAAGGAAGAAAGAAATGCCGACACAGACTGCACCGATTGCTGACCCTGAGCTACTTGCCACCCAATGGAGAGACCTCCTTGAGGCAGAGCCCAAGCTTCGTATTCGCGACGCCGCTGACAGGCTCGGGGTGAGCGAGGCAAACCTCCTCGAACTCTCGCTTGGGAGGGGCGTCACTCGCCTTTCAGGATCTCTGACTGACCTCTTCGGACGAGTGGGTGAGCTCGGTCGATGCATGGCCCTGACCCGCAACGAAGCCGCTGTTCATGAGCGCACGGGGGAGTATCAAGAGATCTCTTTCGGAGGACATGGCGGCCTAGTCCTAGGCCCTGACATTGATCTGCGCCTCTTCCCCAAGAAGTGGTCGACGGCCTACGCTGTCATTGATGAGGAGGTGAAGCCAACGAGGAGGAGCCTCCAGTTCTTCGACAAGAACGGGCTAGCGGCCCACAAGATCTATCTGCGAGACGAAGAGAAGGTCGAGGCCTTCAACGCGCTCGTCAGTGATTTCAGCGAAGAGGGAGCCGCAGGGCTCACCTACTTCGAGCCGAGGAAGCCCGCTAAAGACGAGAGGCCGGACGTCGAGATCGACATCTCAGGTTTCCAAGAGGCGTGGCTGGGCATGAAGGACACTCATGACTTCTTCATGATCTGCCACAAGTTCGGCGTTTCGCGCACGCAAGCGCTCAGGCTAGCGCCGGAAGGTCACGCTCTAGAGGTGGCCAATCATTCCTTCCGAAACGCGCTCGAGAAGGCGCGAGATGGCGAGCTCCCTATCATGGTCTTTGTCAGCAGCGCGGGAGTGATCCAGATACACACGGGCCCCGTAAAGAAGCTGATGGAGTATGGGGACTGGTTCAACGTCATGGACCCCGACTTCAACCTGCATGTCTTAGAGACTGCGATCGCCTCAACCTGGATCGTCCGCAAACCCACAGAGGACGGGATCGTCACCTCCCTAGAACTCTTTGATGCCGAGGGCGAGAGCATCCTGCTCATGTTCGGTGCTAGGAAGCCCGGCAAGCCGGAGCTCCCTGAGTGGACTCGTTTGACTGAGGAACTCCTCCAAACATCTAGTTGATCTAAGGAGAGAGACGCCTGTCCTCTCATAAGTGTCGACAGCTCGCTTTATCGCGTTTGAGGTCCTTAGGGCGGGCTATAGCGGGTCGCTAGCCGCAGAGATCTAGAAGCCCTGTCTGCCAGCAGCCTCTCCTTACCGTGAGCTGCAGAGGTCGTTAGGCTTTGTTCATGAGCCACTCACGCCTCTCCATGCCGCGCGCACTCTTCGCAGTCGCTGCGGCCCTGCTCTCCCTCTCTCCCCTCGTCGAGGCCCAGACCACCGCGATCACAGGTGGAACGCTGCTCCCGATCGATGGCCCGGCCATCGAGGGCGGGGTGATGCTCGTCGAGGGCGGAAAGATCAAAGCCATCGGAGCAGCTGACGCGGTCAAGGTTCCCGCGGGCGCTGCGGTCGTGGACGCAACAGGTAAGGTCGTCATGCCCGGCCTCGTAGATACGCACTCGCATATCGGAGGGATCGGCGCAGCGGACAGCTCTGGCCCCCTGCAGCCTGGCGTCCGCGTCTACGACTCGATCAACGTGCGCTCCTCCGGCTTCCGGCGCGCCCTCGCTGGCGGGCTCACCTCCCTCAACATCATGCCGGGCTCGGGGCACCTCTCCTCCGGGCAGACCGTGTACGTGAAGCTGCGCTACGGCGACTCCACCCCACGCACCATTGACGCCATCACCTACCGCTTCCCTGATGGCGCCCCCATGGGCGGACTCAAGATGGCGAACGGCACGAACTCCATCCGCAACGAGGGCAAGGGCGGCTTCCCTGGCACCCGCGGCAAGTCAGCCTTCCTCGTGCGATCACTCTTCATCCAGGCCCAGGAGTACCGCGGCAAGATCGAGCGCGCGGTCGACGAAGACGGGAACCCTGACGAGAGCAAGCTCCCTGACAGGAACCTGCACCTCGAGACCCTGCTCGAGGTCTTGGACGGCAAGCGCATCGTCCATCACCACACCCACCGACATGACGACATCCTCACCGTGCTGCGTCTCGCTGAGGAGTTCGGCTTCCGTGTCGTCCTGCACCACGTCTCCGAGGGCTGGCGCGTCGCCGACGAGATCGCCGCGGCGAAGGTCCCCTGCTCTGCGATCTTGGTGGACTCCCCGGGCGGCAAGCTCGAGGCCCTGAACCTCGTCATGGAGTGCGGCGGCATCCTCGAGAAGGCCGGCGTGCGCACCGCCTTCCACACGGACGACTGGATCACCGACTCGCGCCTTTTCTTCCGCTCCGCGGCTCTCGCCGTGCGCGCGGGGATGACCCGCCAGGGCGCGCTCGAGTCGCTCACCCTCGCAGGCGCTGAGATGATGGACCTCCAAGACCGCGTCGGCTCGCTCACGCCGGGCAAGGACGCTGACTTCATCATCCTCTCTGGCGATCCCTTGAGCGTGTACACCAGGGTCGAACAGACTTGGGTGGAGGGCGAGAAGGTCTTCGACCTCTCGGACCCAAAAGACCAACTCTACGCAGAGGGTGGCTACGGCGCCGGCGAGGAGATCTCTCCCTACTTCTGCTGCTACGACCACCTCATGAAGAAGGAGGCCAACTGATGAGCCCCAAGATCACCGCCACGCTCTTCGCGCTCCTCGCTGCGAGCCCGCTCGCCGCCGCCCAAGTCGCGGTGAAGGCCGAGACCATCCACACTGTCTCCGGACCTGTCATCAACGACGGGGTCGTCGTCGTCACCGACGGTAAGATCGCCGCGGTCGGTCCGGCCGCTGAGGTCAGCATCCCCGCAGGTCACGAGATCTTGGAGGCCAAGGTCCTCGTCCCTGGCTTCGTCGATGTCCGGGCGACCGTAGGGCTCACCGGGATCTACAACGGCGATGACCAAGCCCACGATCAGGACATGCTCGAGCGCTCCGCTCCGATCCAGCCGGGGCTCCGCGCGATCGACGCCTACAACCCACGCGAAGAGCTCTTGGAGTACATCCGCTCCTTCGGCGTGACCACGATCCACACCGGGCACGCGCCCGGCCCGCTCGTCTCTGGGCAGACCATGATCGCCAAGACACGTACGACGACCCTCGCGGACGCCGTGGTGAAGCCCTTCTTCGGCGTCGCTGCGACGCTCTCACCGAAGGCTCAGTCGGGTTCCGGCGCGCCGGGAACGCGCGGCAAGACCTACGCCATGCTGCGCGAGGCGCTCATCGGGGCGGAGGCTTACAAGGCCAAGCTCGAGAGCTATGACGGCGAGGGCGCGCCGCCTGCGCGAGACCTCGCGAAGGAGGCGCTGGTCGCGGTGCTCAACGGCGAGGCGCCTCTCATCGTCACAGCGAATCAAGCTCAAGACATCGCGAGCGCGCTGCGGCTCCAAGAAGAGTTCAGCGTGAAGGTGTGGCTCGACATGGCAGCAGAGGTCTACACCTTGATGGATGAGGTGAAGGCCGCGGGCTCCCCGGTGCTCATCCACCCCACGACCTACCGCGCCTACAGCGAGACCAAGAACCTCTCCTTCACCACCGCGGCCAAGCTCGCCGAGGCTGGTGTCCCCTTCGCAATCCAGACAGGCTATGAGGCCTATGTCCCGAAGGTGCGTGTCCTCGTCTTCGAAGCTGCCATCGCGGCTGCGCACGGCCTCGGCTTCGAGCGCACCCTGGAGTCCATCACCCTCAGCCCCGCGAAGCTCCTCGGCATCGCCGACCGCGTCGGCTCCATCGAGGTCGGCAAGGACGGCGACCTCGCGCTCTTCAACGGCGACCCCTTCGAGTATACGACCCACTGCACCGGCGTCGTGATCGAGGGCGAAGTAGCCTCGAGGGCCGTCAGGTAGCTCTGGCGAAGCTTAGAGCGCTTCTCGTAGCGCTGCAGAGAGCATCGAGGCTTCGCACCAGCCGGTCGTGAGGAGCTGGGCCTGAGTTCCATCGAGGAGACCGACGCTTGGAAAGCTGTAGGCCCCGATCCCGCTCCGCAGGGCAAAGTCGCGCTCCAGCCTCTCTTGAGTCTCGGGAGCGCGGAGCGCGGCCTCGAAGGCGGCGGGGTCTAAGCCGATCTCTTGAGCGAGCGCCGTGAGCGTCTCCGTGTCCGAGGGATTGCGCGCCTCTTGGTAGTAGGCGCGCTGGATGGCGGCGAGCATCTCCTCAGCCTTCCCCGACTCCCCCGCCACGATCACCGCGCGGCAAGAGGGATAGGTGGAGCGACGCGGAGCGCACTCGAACCAGAAGGCGTGGTTGAACTCCACCCCAGTGCGTTGAGCGACGGCGCGCCAGGCCTCTTGGACGTAGGTCTTCGTGGCCTCGTCCATCGGCTCGTCCGAGTCCGGAGCGAGGCCGCCCATGACGAGCTGCCACTCGAGCTCGGGGAAGGCCTCGGACACCTCCCTGCGGACCTCGGTGAAGCCCCAGCACCAAGAGCACATGGGGTCGACGACGTAGAGCAACGTGGGCATGCGCGCCCTCAGGCCAAGAGCTCTCTCACCACGTGCGGCTCTTCGACGCCGGTCAGCCGCTGCTCTAAGCCCTGGTAGGGATAGGTGAAGCGCTGGTGGTCGATCCCGAGCTGGTGGAGGATCGTCGCGTTGAGGTCGTTGATGTGCACCGGGTCGCGGACGATGTTGTACGAGAAGTCGTCCGTCTCGCCGTGCTCGTAGCCCTCGCGGATGCCCGCGCCAGCCATCCAGGTCGTGAAGCAGCGCGGGTGGTGGTCGCGGCCGTGGTTGTTCTCCGTCAGCGCGCCTTGTGAGTAGATCGTGCGGCCGAACTCCCCGCCCCAGATGACGAGGGTGTCCTCCAAGAGCCCGCGCTGCTCGAGGTCGCGCACGAGGGCCGCAGAGGCCTGGTCCGTGTCGCGGCACTGATCACGGATCTCACCGGGCAGATTGTTGTGCTGGTCCCATCCCCGATGGAAGAGCTGGACGAAGCGCACGTTGCGCTCGGCCATGCGACGGGCGAGGACGCAGTTGGCTGCGAAGGTGCCAGGCTTCCTGGCGTCGTCCCCGTAGAGCTCGAAGGTGGACTCGGGCTCGTCCGAGAGGTCCATCAGGTCAGGCACCGAGGTCTGCATGCGGTAGGCCATCTCGTACTGGGAGATGCGCGCCTGCACCTCGGCGTCGTGGGTCTCCTCGTACTTAGCCTCGTTGATCTTCGCGATCCCGTCGAGCATCCGACGCCGCGTCTCGGCGTCGATCCCGTCAGGGTTCGTGAGGTAGAGCACCGCCTCCTTGCCACTCCGGAACTTCACGCCCTGGTGCTCCGAGGGCAGGAAGCCCGAGCCCCAGAGGCGGGAGTAGAGCGCTTGGAAGTTCCCCTGCCCGCGGCTGATCATGACGATGTAGTCGGGGAGGTCGCGGTTCATCGAGCCGAGGCCATAGGAGAGCCAGGCTCCCATGCTGGGCTTGCCCTGCTGCTGGCTGCCTGTGTTGATGTAGGTGATAGCCGGGTCGTGGTTGATCGCCTCCGTATTCATCGACTTGATGAGGGTGATCTTGTCGACGATACGAGCGGTGTACGGAAGGAGCTCGCTGACCCAGGTCTGATGCTCGCCGTAGCGCTGAAAGTCGAACATCGGGGCCACGCAGGGGAAGGACGACTGCCCGCTCGTCATCGTCGTCAGACGCTGGCCTTGCCGGATGGACTCCGGGAGCTCGATGCCGTGGAGCTCACGCATCTTCGGGTGGTAATCGAAGAGGTCGATCTGCGAAGGCGCACCGTTCATGAAGAGATAGATGACCCGCTTTGCCTTCGGAGCGAAGTGCGGCACCTCTCTAGCAGAGATCCCGCCAGCGAGTGCCTCGCGCCCGAGCATCGAGCCCAGCGCCATCGCGCCGAGGCCGTTGGCGCCGCTCCTCAAGAGCGTGCGCCTGGTGACCTGCCGGCTGCGTTCTGTGATGGGGTCCATAGTCATTCGCGGGTCAGGGTCTCGTCGAGATTGAGGATCATGGAGGCGATGACCGTCCAAGTGGCGTGCTCTGCTGCGTCGAGGCTCTCGTCGCGCGCGCTCTCGCCCGCGCTGATGAGCGCGACGGCTGCGTCCTCGTTCGCCTGATAGATCGGGAGTTGCGCCTCATAAGTCTCACGCATCACGCGGCGCGCCAGCTCGTCGGCGGGATGTGCCGTTAAGAGCATGAAGGCGAGGTCGAGGCGGGCGTCGAAGCCCTCTCCCTCTAGGAGGAGGCGCTGGGCGAGGTGCCGCGCCGCCTCCACGAACTGCACATCGTTCAAGGTGACGAGCGCCTGCATGGGCGTGTTCGTGCGCTGGCGCTGGACGACGCAGGTGTCTCGGATCGGCGTGTCGAAGGTCGACATGGCGGGCTGGGGCGCAGAGCGCTTCCAGTAGATGTACATGGACTTGCGGTAGAGCTTCTCGCCGTGGTCCTGAGAGAAGCGCAGGTTCCGATCGAGCGAGACCTCGTTCCAGAGTCCTTCGGGCTGATAGATCTTCACGCCCGGGCCGCCGACCTCGTCCACGAGGAGGCCACTGGCTGCGAGGGCCTGGTCGCGCAGGAACTCACCGTGCAGGCGGAAGCGCGGAGCGCGCGCGAGGAGCTCGTTCTCGGGGTCCACCTCAATGCGCTCTTCATCTGCTCGTGAGACCTGACGATAGGTCGCGCTCATGACGAGTTGCTTTAGAGCACGCTTTACGTCCCAGCCGCTGTCGATGAAGTCTCTGGCGAGCCAGTCGAGGAGCTCCGGGTGGCTGGGGAGCTCGCCCTGCGAGCCGAAGTCCATCACCGAAGAGACGAGGCCACGTCCGAAGAGCATGGCCCAGTACCTGTTCACGGCGACGCGGGCCGTCATGGGGTGGTCAGGGTGGACGAGCCACTGTGCGAGTCCGAGCCGGTTGGCAGGCGCCCCCTCAGGGAGCGGCAAGATGCCTTCTAGGACGCCGGGCTCGACGGGCTGGTCCTTGCGCGGCTTGTCATACTCTCCTCGGTCGAGGACGTAGGTCATACGCGGTTCGGCGACGTCTTCCATGATCATTACCGTCGCGGTGACCTGAGTGACCTCGTCCCGGCGCGTGACCGCGGCCTCTTGAATCGCGACCTGCGCGACGCCCTCCTCCCAGCTGTTGCGCATGAAGTGATCTAGCAGCAACGCTCGCGCCTCGTCATCGAGAGAGCTCAGCTCAGGCTTGAGCGCAGCGACCAACGACTCCGGCAGCTCCTCTCCCTTCATCTTGAAGTAGTAGCCCATGGGGCCACCGCCGTTCACGATCTTCAAGAGGAGCTGGCTCTCACCAGCGGGCAGCTCCAGGGTCGCTTGGTCCTGGTCTGCTGCGACCCCCCGACCGACGTCGTTCGCAAAGACCTCTCTGCCATCCAGCCAGACCTTAATGCTGTCGTCGCTTCCTAGAGAGATCGTCGTTGCCTGAGCACGCTCACACTCGATGGTGCGTGTGAGATAGACCGCTGCATTGGCCGTACTCCCGAGGTTGTAGATGTTCCCGTCCACGTCAGCGCGCTCGATCCATGCCTTCCCAGCGACCTCTGCGTCGACGTCGATCTCGATGGCCTCTGGCCCGTGGTCAATGTCATAGGCCTCCCTCTTGCTGCCCTTCTGGAAGGGACCAGCGAAGTACCACTCGCCAAGCTCAGGGGTGTCCCGCTCTAGGAGCGCCTGCCGTTCCCGCGCGTGCCAAGCCTCAAAAGCCGCGAGAGGGGGCGTCGCCCCCTGAAAGAAGGCTTCGACCGCTTGGATCTCTCTGTCGAGCTCAGCGAGCTCTGCCTCCTGCTCCTCTGTAGGCACCATGACCAAGGGCGCCGCGTTCCCGCTGCGTGTCTGAAAGCCCCGCTCAACGCTCTGGTTGAAGTACGCGTAGAAGCGGTAATAGTCCTCTTGGCTGACCGGGTCGTATTTATGGTCGTGGCACTGGGCGCACTCGAGGCTCAAGCCCAGCCAAACGTTCCCGGTCGTCTTGACCCGATCGACCATGTACTTCACGCGCAGCTCCTCATCGATCGCACCGCCCTCGTCCGATGTGGGTGAGTTGCGATGGAAGCCTGAGGCGACGAGCTGCGCGTTGCTTGGTTCGGGCAAGAGGTCGCCCGCGAGCTGCTCAACGGTGAACTCGTCGAAGGGCATGTTCGACTTGTAGGCACGGATGACCCAGTCCCGCCAAGGCCACATATCACGCGGTCCGTCAGCGTGGTGAACCGAGGTGTCGCCGTAGCGCGCCGCGTCCATCCAGGCGAGGGTCATGCGCTCCGCGTAGGCGTCGGTCGCGAGCAGTCGGTCGACGAGCTCTTCGTACGCCGCGGGGCGATCATCGGCCACGAAGGCGCTGACCTCTGCAGGCGTCGGCGGCATCCCGCAGAGGTCAAAAGAGAGCCGCCGAATGAGGGTCGCCCTGTCAGCCTCTATGGACGGCCCAAGACCGGCCTCTTCCATCGAGCGGAGCACGAAGCCGTCGACCTCGTTACGCGCCCACCCGGTGCCTCGGGGAGCCGAGGTCTCAGGGATCGGCTCGAAGGCCCAGTGCCCCTCGTACTCTGCGCCCTGCTCAACCCAGCGCTTGAGGATGTCGATCTCATCGGGCGTCAGCGGCTCCTCCCCCGGAGGGGGCATGAGCTCATCTGCATATTCACTCGTGATCCGCAGGATGAGCTCGCTCGCCTCTGGACTGCCAGGCACGATGACCCCCTGCTCTTCCCCCACGACCTCAGGGAGGTCCAGGCGCAGCCGCGCCTCGCGCGTCCCCTCGTCCGGGCCATGGCACACGAAGCAGCGCTTCGAGAGGATCGGTTGCACGTCTCTGCCGAACTCGACCTGGGTCGGCTCCTCAGAGCTAGCGGTGAGGAGGAGGATGGCGAAGAGCTGAATCATCGTGAGCCTGCAGTAAAGGGCAGGTAACCATCCTAAGCGAGCATAAGTTCCAATGGGAATCAGTACCTATGTGACCTCTCAAGAGTATGTGACTTCTGAAGAGTGAGCACTTATGTGATCTCTCAAGAGGCCGGCCTGAAGGCATATGACCTGCTGAGCCCTGAGGGGCCCTCCGATGCAGAGCTGATGCTAAGCACAGGAGCGCACACTCGCTTTCCTATATATTGAGACAACTATGAAAGACACCTCCCTCGGACAGTTCGTTCTCGTGATCCTCCTCGGCAGTGGGAGCGCGGCTGTGACCAGCTCGCTCCTCTCAGGAGATGAGCCTCAGGTCGTGCCCCAGGCCCCCACCCCCAGCGTTGACCTCGTCGCCCAGCTGGACGACCTGCGTGCGGAGAACGCCAAGCTCAGCGAGCGGATCGCAGACCTAGAGCTTCGCCCAGAGCCTTCAGAGCGCGTCGCTGCCGTGGAAGACACGGCGTTCGAGGAAGAGGTGCGCGCCTTCATGGAGCAAATGAGCGAGAAGGAGAAGGCGAGCCCTGTCGCGCTACAGTCCAAGGTCGAAGACGCGCTCACTTCGATCCGACAACAAGAGGCCATCCAGAAGCAGCAGGTGAAAGACCAGCAACGTGATGAGTGGATCACCTCGAGGATCGAGAAGATCGCACCTGAGCTGGGACTCACCCAATACCAGGCTGATGAGATGCAGCTCACCTGGCGCGCTAGAGCAGAGATGGACGCGGAGCTTGCCAGGCTCTGGCAGGCTGGAGAGATCGACAGCCAACAGGCCGGGGAGATCAAAACCGCTAACAACGAGCGGCACCAAGCCAACCTCCAAGCCTTCCTCTCTGCGGAGCAATACGAGACCTACTCCAGCAACATCAACCGCTGGCTAGGCCGCGGTAAGTAGCCTCTAGTAAGGCGAACAGCGGTCAGAGCCCAACCGCTGAAGAACCGGGGGGAGCCTTCGCTGTTGCTTACCTCCGCGAAATGGCCGAAGGGCGGGATGGGACGCAGGTGTAGGGTCTGTGTTCACATGACTATGAGTAGGCCCCTCGACCTGAGCCCTCGCGACCAGGCTCAGACCTCTACGGTTCACGCCTCATAACGAAGGCATATGTAAGAAAAGCGCAAGGTGGCTGGATCCCCATGGCTTAGGGAGACCTGAGGTAGAACCTTCCTAAGCCAAGAAGAAACAAACGTTTAGAGACAAAGCACCCCCGTGCCCCACCTCAGCCTTCTTCTGCTTCCCCGAATTCCAATCTGGGCAGTCTGATTGCACGAACTTCCATTTTTCCAAAATCTCCCCACAGATCGCGAAAATGAGGCAGATTCTCTGTATGCGACACTTCATTTTACTTCTTTTGTGCGCCCCTGCCGCAGTCGCCCAGACGACCACGCAAGCGATCCCCCTTAACTACAACTACAACGGCATCGTCCACTCTGGTGAAAACGGCGATCCGGACAACCCCAACGGCTACCGCTCCATCAGCGACCGTGGACTCGACTTCACTGGTGGCGTCCCGAGCAACCCGCTCTTCGACAAGTACCAGTTCGTAGACCAGGCCGGTGCGCTGGACATCATCCACCTCGGCTGCCGGCCCTGCACGGGCTGGAACGGCTGGGACGGCAGCGCGAACGGCGACTGCCGCGGCACCGAGCCCACCTGGCTGGGTGGCGTTAACGACCACCAGTCTGTCAGGTCTGACTTTGCTCCTATCACTCTGGTGGGCGAGTCCTTCTTCACCTTCCTCCTTATGGTGAGTGATGGTGGCGGTTCCCTGACCTTCACCCTGCACACGAACGTCGGCGACGTACCCGTCTCGGGCGTCGGTACGGGTGACTGGTTCGGCGGGCCCTATCCGGGCACCGATAACTTCGACTGCGGCAACCCTGGAGCAGCTGGCCTCAACGTGGCCGAGATCACCATCCTCGACAATGGCGCCTTGGCTGGTGTCCAGGCTACGGGGATCTCATTCTCAGACCCCTCCAACGGAAACGCTGGCTACGCCATCTTCGCTGCGAACTACACCTCTGTCGTCCCGCAGTCACAGACGAACATCCCCTTGAACTACAACTACAACGGGATGGTTCACGACGGCGAGAGCGGTGACGCTGACAACCCGAACGGCTACCGCTCGATCTCAGACCGCGGTCTGAACGTCACGGGTGGCAGCCCCACCGGTGGTGCAGCTGATAAGTACTCCTTCGTCACGGACGCTTTCGTGCCCGACATCGTGCACCTCGGCGACCGCTGCAACGGCCCGGCGGGTAGCTTCTGCTACGACACCGAGGCCAACGGCGACTGCCGAGGCATCTACCCCGACTGGATGCCCCAGGGCACTCAGGATCAGAGCGGTCCCCAGACCACGATCCTCGACACCCCCCTCAACGTCTACGCCGACTCCAGCGTCAGCGTCATCTTCCACGTCAGCGATGGCGGCGGCGGCTTCGACGTGACCTGCGGCTTCGCTAGCGGCAACCAGATCACTGGTTTCGTGAGCGGTGGCGACTGGTTCGGTGGTCCCTACGCGGGCACCGACAACTTTGACTGCGCTGGCCTCGGCGGCGCAGGCCTCCACATCGACGAGGGCTTTGTTGACATCGGCGCGGCCGCTGGCGACGTCTTGACCTCCATCACCTTCGGCAACGCAAACAACGGCAACGGCGGCTACGCGATCTTCGCAGCCAACGGTGTCGGCGTGGACGAGGTCGCACAGTGCGCCGACAACGCCTTCTGCTTCGGCGACGGCTCCGGCACGGCTTGCCCCTGCAGCAACGCGGGCGCTGGCTGCCACGGCTGCGCGAACTCTGCCTCGGCGGACGGTGGCTACCTTGAGACTCAAGGCACTGCCAGCCTCTCCAGCGACTCTGTCGTCCTTCACTCGAAGGGCCTCGTCCCTGGCCTCCCGGCGCTGTTCTTCTCTGGTGAGAACAAGATCAACGGCGGCCTCGGCATCGTCTTCGGTGACGGCCTCCGCTGCGTCGGCTTCAACGCTGTTCGCATCGAGATCGGCGTCTCCGACGCCAACGGTGAGCTCTCATCGACGGCGCAAATCAGCAACGCCAACGTCGCTGCTGGTGACTCGCTGAACTACCAGTGCTGGTACCGTGAGGTCTCCTCTGGCGGCCTCTGCGGCAACAGCTTCAACCTGACCAACGCTGTCTCCCTCACGTGGGACGCCTAGGATCAGGCCATTGACTCAAAAGCGCCCGCTCCTCGCTCCTAAGGAGCAGGGGCGGGCGCTCTGTTAACACCGCCTTGGGGTGCTCCGCTCTAAGTCAACCCCACAAAACTCAATCATCCTCAACCGACCCCGGTCAAGAATTCAGGCATGCGCACACTCTCCATCCTCCTTCTGTCGGCCCCCGCGGCCTTTGCACAGACCTCGATCACGCAGGTCCCGCTGAACTACAACTTCAACGGAATGGTTCACGCTAACGAAGCTGGACAGCCCGACGACCCGAACGGCTACCGCTCCATCTCCGACCGCGCGTTGAACTTTAGCGGAGGTGTCCCCGGAGACGCCCTGCTCGACAAGTACATCATCGTCAACCAACCTCAAGCCTTGGACATCGTCCACTTAGGCAACAGGAACACCGTCTCTGGTGGTATCTGGGGTTTTGAGACCGTCGCTGACGGAGACAACATCGGCACTCAGCCGGCGTGGCTCACGACCGTGGATCAGTCCACTCCTCAGACCACGACGCTCTCCTCGAGCATCGCCCTCACAGGAACGAGCGAGCTCAGCTGCATCTTCCAGATCAGCGATGGCGGTGGGAGCTTCGACGTAGTCGTCGACTTTGCTAGCGGCGCTCAAGCCACCGCGACCCTCAGCGGCGGCGACTGGTTCGCAGGCGCTTACGCGGGATGCGACAGCGTGGACTTCGCCAACTTCGGCGCGACGCTCCACATCATGGAGGACACCATGGACCTCTCCGCCTTCTCTGGAGAGTCCGTGACCGCGATCTCCTTCGCGAACCCCTCCAACTCTAACGCTGGCTACGCGATCCTCGCTGCCAACGTCAGCACTGGCTTCGTCCCGCAGCCGACGACCCCCATCACGTTGAACTACAACTTCAACGGCATGGTGCACACCGGCGAAGGCGGACTCCCCGATGATCTCCTCGGGTATCGTTCGATCTCTGATCGAGGCTTGGACTTCCAGGGCGGCTTCCCCCCGAACACAGTCTTGGATCTGTACTCAGTCGTCGAGCAAGCCAACGCGCTTGACATCGTCCACCTCGGTAACCGCTTGACCGTCGCTGGCGGCGCGTTCCCCTTCGACGGAGTCGCGAACGGTGACTGCAACGGCATCCAGCCCTCGTGGCTCACGAACCCGGACCAGTCAGGTCCGCAGACCACGACCCTCTCGACGCCCCTCACGCTGACGAACAACTGCAGCCTCGATGTGCTGTTCCAGATCAGCAACGGTGGCGGTTCCTTCAACGTGACCTGCGACTTCGCGAGCGGCGCCACCACGACCGGAACGGTCAGCGGTGGCGACTGGTTCAACGGGCAGTTCGCGGGCACCGGAGGGGTCGACTGCGCGAACGCTGACAACAACCTGAACGTCGTCGAGGGCTCTGTTGACCTGGGCGCCTTCTCTGGAGAGATCCTGACCGCGATCACCTTCAGTAACAGCTCCAACACGGACGCTGGAATTGCCATCCTCGCGGCCAACCTCGTGGGTGTCGGCGACTTCGGCAACACCTTCTGCTTCGGTGACGGCTCTGCCACGCTCTGCCCCTGCGGCAACACCAGCAGCGTAGGCGTCGGTTGCGCCAACGGCTCAGGCCTCGGCGGACGTCTCATCTCGAGCGGGAGCTCCTCCGTCTCAGCAGCCAACCTCGTCCTCGAGGGCAGCCAGCTGATCGGCAGCCAGCCCGGCCTCTACTTCCAGGGCAACAACGCCGTGGCCGGCGGCGCGGGCGTGCAGTTCGGTGACGGCCTGCGCTGCGCCGGCGGCGGCGTCATCCGCCTGCAGGTCCGCTTCGCGGGCTCCGGCGGCTCCTCCGCCACGACCATCGACATCGCGGCCAAGGGCGGCTGCGCTGCGGGTGACGTGAAGCGCTACCAGGTCTGGTACAGGGACCCCCTGACCTCACCCTGCGGTGCTCAGTTCAACCTGACGAACGGCGTGGAGATCACCTGGATCCCCTGATCGAATAGATCCCCGGCATCAAACGGGAGGACGTAGCGCGCTGCGCTGCGTCCTCCCTTCATTTTGGGAGGAGCCTTGAGCCCATCCAGCATGGCCCAGCGCGCGAAGAGCTGTAAGTGGAGAGAGGACCTCCGGCATCCCTCCCGCTACAATCCCCGTCTACACCTATCCCCTTTGGACTCAATACAGGCAATGAAGAAGCTTCTCTCTCTCCTCCTCCTCCTCGCCGCCTCCTCTTGCACCAGCGAGACCGAAGCCAACAGCGCTGAGCTGCGCTTCAGCGCCATCCCTGACCAGAACTCCACGGAGCTCGTAGAGAAGTACAGCCAGATCGCCGCCTACCTCGAGGGTGAGCTCGGGATCCCCGTCACCTACGTCCCCTCGAGCGACTACTCCGCCTCCGTCGAGGCCTTCAAGAGCGGCGACGTGCAGCTCGCCTGGTTCGGCGGCCTGACTGGTCTGCGCGCCCGCGCCGCCGTCCCTGGCGCCCGCGCGATCGCTCAAGGCACCGTTGACCCGAACTACAAGTCCTACTTCATCGCCCACAAGGACACAGGCCTGAGCCCCGCGGCTGACTTCCCCAAGGGGCTCGCCGGGAAGACCTTCACCTTCGGCTCCGAGTCCTCCACCTCAGGCAGGCTCATGCCCGAGTACTTCATCCGCCAAGAGACCGGACAGAGCCCCCAAGAGTTCTTCGCCGGTGAAGAGATGAGCTTCTCTGGAGACCACTCCAAGACCGCCGCCCTCGTAAACGCGGGCACCTATCAAGGCGGCGCAGTGAACTACAAGGTCTACAACGCCATGGTCGCCGAGGGAAAGATCGACCCTGCGGTCTGTGTCAAGCTCTGGGAGACCCCCGGCTACCCTGACTACAACTGGACCGCCCACCCCGACCTCGGCGAAGAGATGATCGGCAAGCTGCAAGCTGCCCTCATCGGGATGGAAGACCCCGCCCTCCTCAAGGCGCTCCAGCGGCCTGAGGGCATTATCGAGGCCACGAACGCGGACTTCGCACCGCTCGAGGACCTCGCGCGTGAGCTTGGGCTCTTGCGCTGACCCCATAGCGATTACCATCTGGGCGTGAGCGCCCCCACTCGAGGTCTAGAGTTCCGCAGCGTGTCCGTCCATTACGACGGGCGCGCTGCTGTCACTGAGCTCGACCTCCGCGTGGCGCCCGGCGAGGCCCTCGCGCTCGTCGGCCCCAGCGGCTGCGGCAAGACCACCGCGCTCTCCCTCTGCAACGCGATGGTGCGGCCGAGCCAGGGGGCGGTGCTCATCGACGACGAGGACCTCAGCCAGGTCAGCGACAGCCAGCTCCGCTCGCTGCGAGCCCGCATGGGCTTCATCCCGCAAGACCTCGGGCTGGTGCCGAACCTCCGCGTCTCACAGAACGTCCTGAGCGGGCGCCTAGGGAAGCAAGGCCTCCTGCGCTCTGTCGCTGCCTCGCTCAGCGTCCGTAACGCAGAGCATGAGCGCGCCCTGGCGATCCTCGATGAGCTCGGCATCGGCGAGAAGCTCTTCCATCGCGTGGACAGCCTCTCCGGTGGCGAGCGCCAGCGGGTGGCGATCGCGCGCGCGCTCTACCAAGAGGCGGACTACCTGATCGCCGACGAGCCCCTCTCAGCGCTGGACCCTGCCCGCGCCCGCGAGACGATCACGCTCCTCACGGAGGTCGCCCGCGCGAAGGGCCTGACCCTCCTCCTCTCGATGCACGACATCGAGCTCGCGCGCGAGTTCGTGCCGCGCCTCGTCGGGCTGCGCGCTGGGCGCGTCCTCTTCGATGGCCCCTCGGGGGAGCTCACCGATGAGGCGCTCTCTGAGCTCTACGACCTCGAGGAGGAGGACCGTGTCGGCTGAGGCTCTCGCCGTCACCCCTGCGCGCGCGAACCGCCGCGCGCGACTGATCCTCGGGATCTTCCTGGCCGCGCTGATCTCATGGCTCGCCCTCGACCTCTCCCTCAGCGACGCGCTCCCGCGTCAGGGTGGCGGCAGCGTGCTCAGCCTCTTCCTCGAAGGGGCCCTCTCGCCTGCGACGAGCTATGAGGCGGCCGAGGTCCCTGCCGGGACGCCCCCGCTCCTCTCCAAGGTCCTCGGGGCGGTCTGGACGACCCTGCTCTTTGCGATCGCAGGTATGAGCCTCGCCGTCGTGCTCGGCCTGATCTTCGGCTTCCTCGGAGCGACGTCTTGGTGGAGAGACGAGGGCAGCGACGCGCCCCTCGGACGCGGGCTCCTGCAGCGGCTCATGCCTGTGCTCTACGCGGTCGTCCGTGTATGGATCGCCCTCATGCGCTCTGTGCACGAGCTCTTGTGGGCGATCCTCTTCCTCGTAGCCTTCGGCCTCAACAACTTCAGCGCGGTCATCGCCATCGCCATCCCTTACGGCGGGACCTTGGCTAAGGTCTTCTCCGAGATGCTCGATGAGTGTCCGCGCGAGAGCGCCCGCTCGCTGCGGGCGATCGGCGCGGGGCCTGTGCAGGTCTTCCTCTGGGGGCTCCTGCCGCGCGCCTTCGCAGACATGTCGGCCTACGCCTTCTATCGCTTCGAGTGCGCCGTGCGCTCCTCCGCGGTGCTCGGCTTCTTCGGGTATCCGACCATCGGCTACTACCTCAAGCTCTCTGCGGAGAACCTCCACTACCGAGAGGTGTGGACCTATCTCTACGCCCTCATCGCGCTCGTCCTCATCGTCGAGCTCTGGAGCTCCAAACTTCGGGAGAGGATCGTCATCCGATGAGCGCGCGCGTCGAGTCCCTCTACAAGAGCCGGCCTAGGAGTCGCTTCGTCCAAGCCAGCGCGTGGGCCTTCGGGAGCCTTACGCTCCTGACCTGGCTCTCAGGGGTCATCCAGCCCTCCTCCTTCCTGACCGCGCGCCGCCTCGAGAACCTCGAGCGCTTCCTCACCGTAGACATCGTCCCTGCTCCGCTCCGCGAGGGCGGCGTCGAGCTCGGCGGGCTCATCGCCTGGTTCCGAGGCGTCATGCTGGACCACGGCTTGGACGCGCTCCTCGCGACCCTCGCTATCTCGGTCCTCGCGATCGTCCTCGCCATGCTGCTCTCGTGGGTCTTCGCGCCTCTCGCAGCGGCGACGCTCTCGACGAGGCGCCCGTTCGACGCCGCGCCTGGCGAGGACCTCTTCAGCTGGCGCGCCCTGCGCCTGCTGACGCGCGCGCTCATGGTGCTCCTGCGCTCCATCCCGGAGTACATCCTGGCCTTCCTCCTCCTCGCGATCCTGGGGCCTAACCACGCTTGGCCGGCCGTCTTAGCCCTCGCCCTCCACAACTCCGGCATCCTCGGTCGCCTCGGCGCGGAGACCATCGAGAACCTCGACCCTGCGCCCCTCCGCACCCTCACAGCCCTAGGCGCGCCGCGCCGCTCGCTGCTCGTCTCGGCGGTCTTCCCCCTCGCCCTCGGCCGCTACCTGCTCTACCTCTTCTATCGCTTCGAGACCTGCGTGCGAGAGGCGACAGTGCTCGGGATGCTGGGCGTCGTCTCCCTCGGCTACTACATCCAGCAGGCGCGCGGGAAGATGTACTACGACGAGATGCTGCTCCTGATCCTCTTGGGCGCAGGGATCGTCATCGCGAGCGACCTCCTGAGCGCCGTCGCCCGACGCTACCTGCGAAGAGCCGCCTGAGCGGCTCAGCGCTTCAGGCTGCGAGCGCGCAGCTTGGTGCGACCCTCACGCTTGAAGGACTTCTTGCCTGCGGGCTTCGCGCCCTTGGACTTCTTCTTGTTCCGCTCCTGAGCAGAGGGGATCGGGCCGCGGTCTCTGCGGATGAGGGTGTTCGGGTCTCTCGAGTCGCGACGCCCTGCGTTCTCCTCGAAGTGCACCGAGACGTCCGTCCGCACATCAAAGGTGCTCGCGTTGGGGTGGATCGCGATGGAGCCGATGTCGCTCCCGTTGACCTTCCCCCGGCGACACAGCTCAGCGAGGATTCGACCCGGGGTCGCGCCTTGCTTGAGGCCACGGTTGATGAAGAAGCGCACGGTGTCCGTGGGCCCTTTGCCGCCCCGACGTCCCTTGTCGAAGGAGCCCTGCTTCCCCTTCGGGTGCTCTCCCTTCCTGCGGCCGTCCTTGTTCATGTGCGGGACGTTGAGGTCCTTCGGCTGCGCTCGACGCTTCGGCTCGAGGCGCGCGAGGAGGGCGGCGACGAGGGCCTCAGGCTCTGAGTCCGTGAGGAGCGCCCCCGCCTGCGCGAGGTGCTTATCGCTGGAGCCCTCCTTCAGGGCTGCCTGCAGCTCCTCCGTGAGGCGCTCATGCGCGCGCTGGTTCATCACCTGCTCGATCTCAGCAGCCCGCGGGAGCGGGTGCCACTCGAGCTCTACCGCCGCCTCGTCGAGCATGCGCGTGACCTTGTAGCGCTTGTTCGGGGGCGCGAGCAGGACGCTCCGCCCCTGCCGCCCAGCGCGGCCGGTGCGGCCGCTGCGGTGCGTGTAGACCTGGCCGTCGATGCAAGGCGCCATGTGGATTACGGTGGAGACGTCGGGGACGTCTAGGCCGCGCGCGGCGACGTCCGTCGCCACGAGCACCCTCACCTTGCCGCGGCGGAAGGCGTCCATGGTCCGCTCGCGCTGACTCTGAATGAGCTCGCCGCTCAAGGGCAAGGCGTCGAAGCCGTCTGCCTCGAGGAGCTCTGCGACCTGGACCGCGTCGGCGCGGCGCTCGACGAAGACGAGCGTCCGGTCCTCGTCCGACATCAGGAGCAGGTTGACCAGGGCGTCGTAGCGGTCCCGGATGTTCACGATGTGTCCGACGTGCTGGATGTCCTGGTTGGCGTCGCCGAGGCGCGTCCCCTCGATGGAGACGGCGTCGCGCTGATAGCGCTCGGCGAGCTGCTGGATCGCGCGCGGGAAGGTCGCCGAGACCAAGTGCGTCCTGCGCTCTTCGGGGGTCGCGTCGAGGATGCCCTCGAGCTCCTCGCGGAAGCCCATGTCGAGCATCTGATCCGCCTCATCGAGGACGAGCTCGCTGACGTCGCTGAGGTCTAGGACCCCGTTCCGGACGTGATCGAGCAAGCGACCGGGGGTGCCGACGAGGATCCTCGGACCCCTAGAGAGGATCTGGCGGTCGCGATAGAGCGGAGTGCCCCCTGTGACCGAGGCCAAGCGGACGCCGTCAATGTCAGCCATAAGCCATTCGAGCTCGTTGCAGACCTGCGTAGCGAGCTCGCGGGTCGGGACGATGATGAGCGCGTCTGGCCCATGGCCTCCGCGCTCTGCTACGAGCTTCGGAGCGAGCACGAAGCCCAAGGCGACGGTCTTACCTGAGCCTGTCTGAGAGGAGATCTTGAGGTCATGACCTTCGACCTCTGCGTCTAGGACGGCGCGCTGTACGGAGGTTAGCTCCGTAAAGCCTCGCTCCACGAGGGCGCCGCGGAGGGCGGCGGGGACGGCGCTAAAGGGGTCGCCAGCAGGGTCTTGACCCACTGCGGGCGCAGTGTCGTCTTGCGACACGAGCTCTTCGAGATTCATGAGGTCCACACATGGGCCCCTCGGGGGCCCGTATCAGCAGGCAGCATCGCTGCCTTAGAGAGGACCGTCATGGCCCCGCGAACGGACGCAGCTCACCAGTGATCCTTCACGGGCCTAGCGTCAACCACTGACTGTATCCGCCCCCCA
>Ga0208624_1000386_pt1 | contig 23084 bp, 30 predicted proteins | sample Knorr_S23_td_DCM_FD_185607 | JGI IMG/M metagenome (GOLD analysis project Ga0208624, IMG submission 185607) | Marine microbial communities from Southern Atlantic Ocean transect - Knorr_S23_td_DCM_ad_71m_LV_A (SPAdes) (version 2) | ecosystem: Environmental > Aquatic > Marine > Oceanic | place...
ATCCCATCTTTCATTTGCATTAAAATTCACAACAAAGAATATTAAAAGAGGTAATACCTAACAATTACAAAAAAGGCTTATAAGACTTAACTAAATCCTTATATATAGATTCCTCCAATTGTTTATTATTAAAGGCATAATTAGTTTCACCAATAAAATTTTTATATTTTTTAGATAAAGAAAATTTCAACAAAGCATCTATTGTTTACATAAGATTAATTATGAAACTAATTAATTTTAATTTTTCTTACATTAAATTCCCATAATATGCTATGGTTGATTAATGCAATTATTTATTTATTTAGCTTTTTTATTAATTTTAATCTCGCCATCTATAAAAGCACAAGATGTTAATCAAATAAATGAAGCTGACAAATTATACGATGCTTATAATAAAGCTAAATCGAAATTTGATTCATTTAATAATAATAAAAAAACTTGGCTATATTCAAAGGCAACACAAGCAGCTAATGATGAATATTCAAGTTTTAAATCGAATTCAAAATATCATTTTTTTACAAATTCTGAGGGTTCAATATCGTTTTCTGAAGATTCTGATGGCGATACATTAATAGATTTTTCATTTCTTACAGTTGTGCCTTTATATCAATCTGAAGATTTAAGAGATACATATTTCACTCAACTTTCAGCTGCAATGTACGATCAGTTTGGTGATAGAAGAATAGGTACAAATGTGGGAATAGGATATAGAAACTATAACTCTTTAGAAAATATGATATTAGGGATAAATGCCTTTTATGACTATGAATTTAGTTCAGATCATTATAGAATTGGGTTTGGTCTTGAAATGAAAAAAGACCTTCTAGATATAACATTTAACTATTATGAAGCATTAAGTTCTAAAAAAACTATGGTTATTGATAATGTAAGTGGTACGGAAAAAGCTCTTGATGGCTTTGATATAGAAGCTGGCCACCCTATTCCATTTTTGCCATGGACAAAATTTTTATTATCTTTTTATAAGTATCAAGGCTTCCAAGGTGAAGACCCTAAAGGTTTTAGATATGGAGCTGAACTAGCGCTCCACGATAATATAGATCTTGAAGCAGGCTACAATGATGATAGGCAATCTGATGGAATAGATCAGAATTATTGGTTTGCAAAGATTACATATAAATTAGATCCAAACAAAGGCCCTACTCTTTTTGGTACATATTCGGAACCCATCTCCGAGCGAGCATTTGGGAAAAGAGATGTTAAAGAAACCCTTTTAGATAAAGTAAGAAGATCAAATAAAATAATGGTTGAAAGGTTCTCAAACGGATCATTCAAACTTTCAGGACAATAAAATTATGAAAAAAATTACATTAATTATTCTTTTTGGACTCTTTTTTATCTTAAATGTTAATGCTGAGATAGTATGTACATCCACTACAACCGCAGCAGATATTGTAGCTGATGAAGACAAAACATGTACCGTAGATGCTGAAGTTATGACTGTTACTTTAAAAAAAGGAGAGTTTTATAATGCTACTGGTGGATCTGCATATGGTAATGATGCTACGAAGACTTGGGTCCTTAAAACTGCTGATCAAAGTGGTGACATAGGCGGAACAAGCTCAATTAATTACGTTCCTCAAGTAACAAAAAGCATGAACAAGCCTGGAACCTATACTCATTTTAGGGGTTATCTGGATAAGGATATAGTTGTCAAAGGTGGTTTTACCACTGCTGGCTCTCCTACTCTTTCTTGTGTTACCGCAGGTGCAACAAGTAATGTTTTTGGAATGGCTGACACTTCCTGTGGTGATGGAACTTGTATCACGGATGTAAATGATAAAGCTGAAGTAAGTATATCTATGACCGATCTTAATCCTGGTCAAGGTTCAGGTAATTATTTGTATGATCCTGGTTCAGGATATGTCGTCGAACTATTACAATCTGATGGAGAAACAAGGGCAACTGCTTCGGGAAATGTCGATCATTTAAGAGCTGTAATTGAACTTTCAAGTCCTATAACCGTCACTGAAAATAGCATTGTTTCAATTAATATGGTTTTTAAAGCTACAAATGCTCTTGCAATTGAATGGAATAACTCTGCTGCTGATGGTTGCCAGAGTATTTCAAACGTTGCTCCAGTATTTACTGTCACTGTAACTGTTACTGAACCTTAAGCTTTCTTAAGATAAAGAAATAATTTCATTATTTTTAGATTGAATTAAAAACTTTAGGGTCCCGTCACCCTCATTAATTTTTTTAGTATCGTTAAAAATTATTTGAGCTACAGAGGATGTTTTGAGATCTGGAATATCATATTTACCTGTAAAAAAACTTAAAATATCACTCAAACCTGGATTGTGACCTATTATAGTAATCATATAAGATTTACTTTCTTTTATTATCAATTCATATATTGTTCTTACATTTGCAAGGTATAAATCATCTGTAAATATTATTCTACTTTTTTCATTTAAAGAAAATTTAAGATTTTGATATGTTTGTAAAGTTCTTATGGATGTTGAGCATAAAATTTTATGTTTTTTGAAAGAATATCTAAACAGAAAGCTATCTAAAAACTTAGAATCCTCTTGACCTCTTTCAGCCAGTTCTCTTTCAAAATCATTTTTTGAATAATCATTTTCTGCTTTTGCATGTCGAATAATATTTAAAAATCTCATAGATTAATTTATAGTAACATTTAGATTTTATTTTTAAGAAAAAAAGATAAATATGATTAAAATTAATAAATTATCATTAAGAGTTTTAAAAATTTGAAATTTTATAATAAAAAACTTTATGCTTGGTTTAGCTTATATTTATTTATCTCATTTATTTATTTTACTTATAAATCAATAGTTTCTGTATATGCTATATATCAAACTTGGCTATTTATAGGATCAATAATATTGTTTCCTATAACTTTTTTTTTGATTCCAATTGTTCTATTTTTTCTTGAAAATTATTCTAAATTAATTGAATTACAAATTTATTATTTTTATATACCTTTTATAATAAGGTTATTATTTATTAGAAAATGAAAATTAAACTTATAATTATTCTTTTTATATTGTTTTCGATGCCAGCATCATCTTTCTGGTCAGATGAAAATGAAAACGTGGAAAAGAGCTATAAAGAATTTATTTTTGATAACTCGATGAAGCCAATTTTTGTTATAAATCTAAAAAAGTTAAAAAATATGGCAATTAAATTATGTGGGTCAGATATTTACAAAAATGATAAGAGCTGCAAATTTATCTTAGAAAACGATGAAATAAAAATATATAGGGCTAAGGATAATAAAATCTTTATATATAATTTAAAAGAAGATGATCTAAGAAGTTACTCTGAGTAATTTATTTCTAAATATTTAATTTGATTTATTATTTTTTTAATATACTTGCTTCTTTCTTCTGAATAATTTCCTAGGCCTCTAGCAAGAACTTTAGCATCGACTTTATCCCATAATTGAATTTCTAATTTTCGTATATTCCTTAATTTCTGATATTTTGGTGAACTATTTAAATTTTTAATATAGTCGTCAACAGATTCACATATTGAACCATATACAATAAGTCCAAATTTAGCATTCGGATTTTTAAGGGGTTTTAGCTGATTTCTTTTAGGATCCCAGGTCCTCATACCGAAAAAATTATTTCCTTTTTTTGCAAAACGAGACCTACCCCAATCAGACTCAATTATAGCCTGTGCAATTATTAAATTATTTGGTATGAAAATATCAATATTTGAATCTTTTTGAATATCAATTGAGCACTTTTTAATTTTAGAAATAAAATTAGACTTAATATCAGAATAAGACTCTAAAGTTAATAGAAATAAAAATACTAGTGCTAGTTTCATAATTTTTTAATGAAATATATATTATCTAATATAAAATAGAATTAATGGATATTAAAACTATTCTTTTTTCAACTCAAGGCTCTATATCTAGGAAAGAATTTTGGATAGCAATATTATCCCTACATTTAATATATAGAATTATAGATTATGCGGGCAACAACTTGTTTGATTCATATGAGCCAACGAGAATTAGCTTTATGATGTTTTTTATCTCTCAAATGATTCCAAGATTTTTTGGTATCTTTGTATTGTTATCTACATTTTTTATAGCTAAAAAAAGAAATAATGAAATAGGAAGATATGGCTGGATCCCCCTATTCTATGTAATAACATTATTTTTACCAACTTATATTGATGCAGTATCTAACAATCAAAATATAGTTTTATTTATGGGAATAATACCCCTACTAATAACCTTTTATCTTGGTTTGGCCTCACCAAACCTAAAGAATTAAGTTAATATTATCTTATGAGTATTGAAGATTTTGATCCACAATATCTTAAATCTAAAACTATTCTTATAACCGGTGTTTCAAAAGGCATTGGCAAAGCATTATGTGAAAAATTGCTTGATCTCGGCAATATAGTTGTAGGAACTTCACGAAAATTATCAGATCTTGAAGAGATAAGTATTAAATTTCCTCGTAATTTTTATCCATACTCACTAGAACTTGAGGATATAAATCAAATAACATCTCTTGCTAAATATATTGAAAAAGATTTTGATAAACTTGATGTTCTTTATAATAATGCAGGAATTTTAGGCCAGATTATTAAACTAGAGAAATATGATTTCGAAATTTGGAAAAAAGTTATAAATATAAATTTAAATAATCAGTTCTATTTAACACAAAGCCTACTAAAACTTATTAAAAAATCTAAAAAAGGATCAATAGTTAATGTTTCATCCTCAGTGGGAAGATTTCCTAGAGAAACATGGGGCGCATATTCAATTTCAAAGTCCGGATTAGAAGCTTTTACTGAAATTCTATCTCAGGAACTATTTAAAGAAAATATAATTGTTAATTCAATTAATCCTGGCGGAACTGCTACTCTTATGAGGAAAGAAGCCTACCCTGAAGAGGATCAATCAGAATTGCCAACTGCTGATGACATTTTACCAATATTCTTGTATCTTGCTTCTGATGAAGCAGAAGAAACTGGGATGAAATATAATGCCAGAGAGTATATTGGTTCATTATAGGAGTATTTATGCCAATTTATGAATTTGAATGTTCAAAATGTGACGATATTCAGGAGATACTCTTGGGTATCAATGAAAAACCACCAAAGAAATGTGAATGTGGTGGTAAATTAAAAAAACTTATTTCTTTGTCATCATTCCAGCTCAAGGGAGACGGCTGGTATTCCACAGACTATTCAAAAAAACCCAAATCTACATCCATGCCTGAGCCCGCAACAAATGGGCAAGATGCTACTAAGCAATCTATCGAAAAAAAAGATAATAAGGCTATAGCTGATTCAATAAGTAAAGATGTAAAAAAAGCTAAGGGTTAATACTAAAGATTTCCTAAGGCCTTTAAAACTCTATTTTCATTCATTTTGTCAGATATTTGTATAGTAGCAAATGTATTTACAGGGCTAGTAAGATTAAACCAACTTTTACATCCTTTTGCTTCCTCAGCACTATAATCAACTTTTTTTGGGATTTTTAATTTATTTATTTCTAAAATATACGCAAATAAACTTGTTTTTTGACGAAAATTAAATCTATCAATCAGATATTCCTTTTTCCATGGATGAAGATCATCAATATCGTCGAGAATAGATATTTTATTTATTTCATAAGAATTTGTAATTCTACATACATATTCTAGATCAAAAAAACCTTCATATTTTGTATCTAATTCTTTTAACAAATAATGATACTTGTCTTTTAAGGTTTCTTTTGACTCATGCTCAAAGGTTTTGAATATTCCAAAATATGAATCTTGAAGTTTAAAATCTTTTTCATGAATACCACCTTTTCTGAATATAAGACCATATTTTTTCAATTCAAAAAAATCTAAGGCAGAGGACCATTCTTTTAAAATATTATTAATTATCATAAGCTATTGGTTTATTTTAATTTTATAAAACTTGCATTATATAATATCATATAATTATAAATAAATTATTATGGAACTTGGTATTAAAAATAAATTTGCATTGGTTTGTGCATCCTCTAAAGGTCTTGGTTTTTCTGTAGTAGAATCATTACTTGAAGAAGGGTGTAATGTATTAATGACATCGAGAAATTTAGAAAATTTAAATACTGCAGAAAAAATCATTAATAAAAAAAATTTTTTAGGAACACTTAATAAATTCGAATGTGACCTATCAAAACCAGAGAAGATAATTGATTTATATAATCATGCAAGATCTTTATCTGATAGAATTGATATTTTAGTAAATAATTGTGGTGGTCCAAAGCCAGGGAATTTGGAGGATGTAACTTTAAATGATTTTGATGATGCCATTGCACAAAATTTAAAAAATACTATTGATTTAACGAAAATGATTCTTCCTCTTATGAAAAAGAATCTCTGGGGAAGAATTGTAAACATTACCTCCTCCTCAGTTAAGCAACCTATAGATAACTTAATCCTGTCAAATATAACAAGATCAGGCTTGGTGTCATTCGCCAAAACTATTTCCAACCAATATGCTCCATTTAATATTTTAATAAACAATGTATTACCTGGAAGAATCATAACGGACAGAATAAAAGAGATTGCTGAACAAAAAGCTAAAAATGATAATAGTAATGTTGATGATGTAATGAATCAGCTTTCAAATGACTTACCAATTAAGAGATTAGGAAAACCAAGTGAATTTGGTCCTATTGTTGCTTTTTTATGTTCTGAAAAATCAAGTTACATTACTGGCAACTCAATTCAAGTTGATGGTGGATTAATAAAATCTTTATTTTAATAATGTTTAATGTAGATTAACGAAATGAGCTTTAAGGAAATATTGAAGAATACCGACAATCAAATACTAAAAGGTTTGATTTTAAAAGTTAAAAATGAATCTATGAAAAAAGATATAAAATTTTCTGACCTAAGAAAGAATCTCCTTGAACTAATGGAGTATGACGAAAAGGTCTTTTTTGATGTTATAAAATTAGTCACGAGAAAAAAATATAAATAAAATGAAAGTTTATAATAATATTTTAGAAACAATATCAAAAACACCAATGATCAAGATTGATAATTTATATCCTGATCAAAATGTTGAAATTTTTGCAAAATTCGAAAGTTTAAATCCAGGAGGAAGCATTAAAGATAGGATCTGTCTAAATATGATAAATTCAGCTGAAGCTGAAGGTCTTATAAGTCCCGAAAAGACAACTATCATAGAACCTACCAGTGGAAATACTGGAATTGGCTTAGCTCTTGTTTGTGCTGCAAAAGGTTACAAGCTTATATTAACAATGCCTGAAGACATGAGTCAAGAGAGAAGAATGATGTTGTCCGCTTATGGGGCTGAAGTAGTCCTGACTCCCAAAGAAACACAAATGCAAGGATCAATTGACAAAGCTCAAGAGTTATTAGACTCAATTGAATTTTCGTTTTCGCCAAGACAGTTTGATAATAAAAGTAATCCAGAAATTCATAAAAAAACTACCGCACTAGAGATTTTACATCAGATGGATAATAAAATTGATGCTTTTGTGGCTGGTGTCGGCACAGGTGGGACAATATCTGGAGTTGGAGCTATATTAAAAAATAAAATACGCAATGTACAAATAATAGCAGTTGAACCTGAAGAATGCGCTACTATCTCTGAAGGAGTTGCAAATCCTCATGAAATTCAAGGAATTGGTGCTGGTTTTATTCCCAAAACACTTGATAAGACGGCTTTTGATAAAGTTTTTAAGGTAAAAGGCAGTGATGCTGTAAAAATGACAAAAATACTTTCAAAAAAGCATGGAATATTTGTTGGCATATCAGCGGGTGCTAATATTTTTGCTTCAATAGAAATTTCAAAAAAAATGTCACCTGGCTCAAAAATTGTTACTATCTTATGTGATACAGGTGAAAGATATTTAAGTACAGGTATCTTTAGTTAGTTTTTTAGTTATATTATTTATATGAATAGTGGCTTTATTAAAAATTTATTTGTATGGTTTATAATATTTGCTTCCCTCATGGGTGCATACCAAATTTTATCTCAAAAACGTGTAAATTCATCCGATATCCAATATAGTGAATTTATTAGAAGAGTTAATACAGGAGAAGTTATTGAAGTTGAGATAAAAGGTAATCAGATTTCGGGAGAGTATATTGGAGTCAGTGGTAATACTACTAATTTTAAAACATATGGACCTACCGGCGACGATCTGATTAGACTAATGTCAGAAAAGAAAGTTAATTTTAACTTTATATCGACTGAAGAAAGTGGTTTTTTCGCCTTTTTAATAAACTGGGCACCAATGATAATTCTTATCCTACTTATGGTTTTCTTCATAAGGCAAATGCAGGCTGGTGGTAGAGGGGCAATGAGTTTTGGAAAAAGTCGAGCAAAAATGATTTCAAAAGAGGACAATACTAAGACATTTGATGATGTGGCTGGTGTCGATGAAGCAAAGGATGAAGTTAAAGAAATTGTTGAGTTTCTTAGAAGCCCTAAAAAATTTACAAATCTTGGAGGTAGGATACCTAAGGGTATTCTACTAGTGGGTTCTCCTGGAACAGGAAAAACTCTGTTAGCTAAAGCAATAGCGGGTGAAGCAGGAGTGCCTTTCTTTATAATAAGTGGAAGCGATTTTGTCGAAATGTTTGTTGGTGTTGGTGCATCTAGGGTCCGTGATCTTTTTGCACAAGCCAAGAAGAACTCTCCATGCATAATTTTTGTTGATGAGCTTGATGCCGTTGGAAGACATAGAGGTGCAGGCCTTGGTGGGGGTCATGATGAACGTGAACAAACTTTAAATCAGCTTCTAGTTGAAATGGATGGATTTGAGGCAGCATCTGGAATTATCGTAATGGCTGCAACCAATAGACCTGATGTACTAGATCCTGCATTATTAAGACCTGGTAGATTCGACAGACAAGTTGTTGTTCCTAAGCCTGACGTCAAAGGAAGAGAAGATATATTAAAAGTTCATACTAAGAATGTTCCTTTGGATGAAAATGTTAATTTGCAAATAGTTGCGAGATCAACTCCAGGATTTTCTGGTGCAGATCTTGAAAATCTAGTAAATGAGTCAGCTATCAAAGCTGCTAGAGAATCTCATAAAAAAATTAATATGAACGATATAGAATTTGCAAAAGATAAAGTTGTAATGGGAAGTGAAAGAAAGAGTTTAGTGATAAGTGAGCATGAACGTAAAGTAACAGCTTACCATGAGGCTGGTCATGCTCTAGTTGCTAAATTAACGCCTGGTACAGATCCAGTGCATAAAGTCACAATTATACCAAGAGGTATGGCTCTAGGTTTGACAATGCAGCTACCAATTGAAGACAAATACATGTTATCAAGGGATTACTTGTTAAAATCTATAAACATCTTACTTGCTGGACGTGCTGCTGAAGAGATAATTTTTAATGAAAGAACAACGGGTGCAGGTAATGATTTGGAGCGAGCAACTGAGATTGCCAGAAAAATGGTTACTGAGTGGGGTATGTCTGAGAAAGTTGGACCCATTAGATTAGCAAAAAAAGAAGGCACTGTTTTCTTAGGTAAAGAAATGTCCTCAAGTAACGACCACAGTGAAGCAACAAGTATTGAGGTGGACAATGAAGTTAGAGAGATTATTGTTAATGCAAACTCAGAGGCTGTAAATCTTCTTAAAACCAATGAAAAGCATCTCCATGATCTTGCTAACCTATTACTAGAAAAAGAAACTGTTGACTCAAAAGAACTTGATAAGCTCTTAGGTATTGATTCTTCAAGTGATTTAAACATTTCTAACGATGCCAAAACAGAAAAAAAACAAAAAAATGAAGATTCCTCTTGGCAAGGTATTAATCCAGAGACAACTACTGCTTTTTCAGATATAAAAGATTAAAATACTATTAATGATTCTTAACATTAAAGGCAATCGTTTTAATAATAAAGATTTTCCTTTATTACTAGGAATTCTAAATCTCACACCTGATTCGTTTTCAGATGGCGGGAAGTATAATTCAGAATATAAAGCGTTGAAAAAAGTCGAAAATTATCTTAATGAAGATGTTGATATTATAGATATTGGTGCAGAATCCTCCAGACCTAGCTCCAAAAGAATAAGTTTAAGCGAAGAGAGGAAAAGACTTTTCCCCATTGTATCTAAAATTAAAAAAAAATTTGATGTAATAATATCTTTAGATACTATGAAAAGTGAAATTGCTAAAGAGGGATTTGATAAAGGTATTGAAATAATAAATGATGTAAGTGGATTTATGTATGATAGTAAAATGCCAAATATAATAGGTAAAAATAATGGTGCTGTAATTTTAAATCATACTTCAGCATTACCTGAAACTATGCAAAAAAATACAGAATATAAAAATATTTTCAATGATATCAAGTCATTTTTTACTAATAGAATTAAAAAATGTATAAAAAATAACATTTCAGATAAATCAATAATTCTAGATCCTGGAATTGGTTTTGGAAAAAATACACAGCAGAATATTGATCTTGTTAAAAATGTAAAAAAATTTAAAAACTTTGGCCTACCAATTATGTACGGTGTATCTAATAAAAAATTCTTAGGGGAAATATTAGGGATTGATGATCCAAATAAAAGAGTAAATGCATCAGTAATTACTGCTTTATTACTATTAATTAATGGAGTTAATCTCTTACGAGTCCATAATGTAAAAGAAACCAAAGAAATGTTAAACCTATGGAGAGCTTTTAAATAATGTTCGGAACTGATGGCATAAGAGGAATTCCATATAAATCTCCATTAACAAGTTATGAAATTAAAAAGATTGGATTTTCAATTTCTCAAGTAATTAAAAATAAAGAATTAAATATTGAATCAGTTTTTATAGCGAGAGATACAAGAAAAAGTTGCGATTTCATTATTAAAAATTTAAAAATTGGATTAAATAAGGGAAATATTGGAATTATCGACTTAGGTGTTTTACCCACGGCTGCTATATCGATTTTTATAGAAAAATATAAATATCATTTTGGAATTATGGTTACTGCGTCTCATAATGCTCATAAATATAATGGTATAAAAATTTTTAATTATAATGGTGAAAAAATAAGCGATAAAGATCAGAAAAAAATAGAAACTTTTTATAAGTCTTTGGGAATCGAAAAATACAATTCAAATAATAAAATGAACGTTACTTATAAAAATGCACAATACGAGTACATAAATTTGATTTTGGAAAAATTTAAAAATAATATTAATTCCAAACTAAAAATAGGTATTGACTTAGCAAATGGTGCATCACATAAAATAACGAAATTAATTTTAGATAAAGTTAATGTAGATGCTTCTATAATTTCAAATAGTCCTAATGGAAAAAATATTAATTTGAAAAGCGGTGTTGAAAATACATTAAAATTGAAACAATTAGTTAAAAGAAAAAAATTAGACTTGGGAGTAGCAATAGATGGTGATGCGGATAGAGTAATTTTTTTAGATTTTAGGGGAGATATTATTAAGGGTGATCAAATAATCCAATTTTTTGCTAAAAAAATATTAAAAAGGAATCTTCCATTAGTTACAACCATAATGACTAATAATAAAATCGAGGATAATTTAAAATCAAAAAAAATAAGGATAATTCAAACTGATGTAGGTGATAGAAATGTATATTTTGAAATGTTAAAAAATGGCTCAAATTTCGGAGGTGAAAATTCTGGACACTATATATTTAAAGATTTTTTGAAAACTTCTGATGCTAATTTTACTATGCTAAAATTATTAACTTTAGTTAAAAGCAGAATAGATATAAATAAAATTTCAAATATAAAGCTTAACCCTAGCTGCCTAAAAAGTTTTGAAATAAAAAGAAAGAAACCTATAGAAAAGATTGATTTTATAAGAAAATATAAAAAAAAATTTCATAATAAGTATAAAGACTATTATTTGAATATACGATACTCTGGGACAGAAAGTAAAATTAGAATTCTAATACAAGGACCATCAATGAAAATCATAAAAAATGAAATAAAATTATTTGGTATGCTATTGGTTCAAAACAAATTATGAAAAAACTTAACGTTAATATAGATCATGTTGCAACATTAAGGCAGGCTCGATTAGGATCATATCCAAACCCCATAGATATAGCAAAACTAATATCTTCATCAAAAGCATCTGGAATAGTTATGCATCTGAGAGAAGATAGAAGACATATCCAAGACTATGATTTAGCTAATTATAAAAAAATTATTAAATTACCTTTAAATCTTGAAATGGCCCCTACCCCTGAGATGGTTAAAATTGCTAATAAAATAAAACCGCAAACCGTTACTCTGGTACCTGAAAAAAGACAAGAATTAACAACAGAAGGTGGATTAAACCTCAAAAAAAATTTAACAAAAGTAAAAAGTCTTATTAATAATTTAAACGGAGCTATAAAAATAATGCTTTTTGTCGATCCCGATTTAAAGATAATAGATATATGCAAAAAACTTGACATACATGGAGTTGAAATTAATACAGGAAAATATTGTGATGCTAAAAAAAATAATATATCAAAAGAACTTATCAAAATAAGAAAAGCTGCAAAACTCGCAAGCGAATTAAACATGTTTGTTGCGGCTGGACATGGGCTTAATGAAAGAAATTTAGCAAGAATTGTTAAAATACAATATATTAAAGAATATAATATTGGGCATAGTCTTATATCAGATGCAATATTTGATGGAATAATTAGCTCTACAAATAAAATTTACGATATAATAAACAGATAATGATTATAGGTACTGGAATAGATATAATAGAATTAAAAAGATTTGAGAGAGTTTTTTTAAAATTTGGTGATGTTTTAATAAAAAAAATTTTTAATTATGATGAAGTTCCAGCAAAAAAAAATAAAAATAAATTTATAGCAACTCTCGCTGGCAAATTTGCAGCAAAAGAAGCAATTTCTAAAGCATTAGGTTCTGGTATTGGGAAAAAATTAAGATTTAAAGAAATATCAATATTAAATGAGACCAGTGGAAAACCTTTTGCTAAAATAGATAGATATAATCTTGAAAATATACATATTTCAATTTCACATTCTAATGATAATGCAGTTGCTTTAGCTATTATAGAGAATAAGTAATGGAAAAGAATATATTTGAAAAAATTATTTCTAAAGAAATTCCTGCAGATATCATATATGAAGATGAAATTTCAATAGCCTTTAAAGATATCAATCCACAAGCTCCCACACATATATTGATCATACCCAAAAAACGAATTGAAATGCCAATTGAGATAGAAATTCAAGATGAACAATTAGTTGGACACTTATTTGTAGTTGCCAAAATAATAGCAAATCAATTAAAAATTAATGATGGTTATAGATTGGTAATGAATAATGGAGAAAATGCAGGGCAAAGTGTTTTCCACATTCATCTCCATTTTCTTTCTGGGAGAAAACTATCTTGGCCCCCAGGTTAAAATATAAAAACATAGAATTCTTAAAAAAATTAGGTAATTCAGATGAACCCTCTTTAACAAACATTAATAAGGTTTTAGAAATTCTTAATAACCCTCATAAAAAAAATATGGGAATTAAGATTGCTATCTCGGGAACAAATGGCAAAGGATCAGTTGCAAAGTCTTTATCTGAGATTTTGAATAAATCTAAATATAGAGTTGGTCTTTATACATCACCTCATATTTTTGATATTAATGAAAGAATACAAATTAATAATAAAAAAATATCAAGTAAAGAATTAAATGAGATTTTAGGAATTGTCATTGATAAACAAAAAAAAGCCAATATTCAATTAAGCTACTTTGAATTGTTAACAGTGGCATCCATTTTTTATTTTTCAAAAGCTAAAAATAATATTAATATCTTTGAAGTTGGACTTGGTGGTAAATATGATGCTACCAATATTATTGATTCTCAGATTTCAATAATTACAAATGTATCAAAAGATCATACTGAATATTTAGGCAATACCATATCTAAAATAGCCAAAGAGAAAGTTGGAATTGTAAAAAAAGATTCATATCTGATTACCTCAGCAAATGGTATAGGATTAAAAGTTATCAAAAACTATGCTAGTAAAAAAACTAATAAAATCTTTATTTATAATAAGGATTTTAAAGTAATACCTCATAATAATATGAATAAATTTATATCTGAAAGAGATTTTTTTTATCAAACAAATTTAATAGGAAGTCACCAAATAAAAAATATTTCACTAAGTATTAAGACGTGTGAAATATTAAATAGATTTTTTAATAAAAATATATCAACTAATAATATATCTAAATCTTTAAGAAACATAAACTGGCCAGCAAGATTTCAAATATTATCTAATAATCCACTGAAAATTATTGATGTTGCACATAATATAGGTTCTGTTCAGAACCTTATAGATAATATTAGAAATTTATATCCAAAGAAAAAGTTCAATATTTTGGTTGCTATGTTGAAAGATAAAGAACCTCTTAAATGTATTAATTTACTTTTACCTTTTTCAAATAAAATATTTTTTTTTGATTTAAAACATAAAAGATCATTTAAGTTCCGTGATATAATAAAAAAAATTAAATCTAAGAAAATTGTTAAAGGTAGTGATAACGATATCGAATTACTTATGAAAAATAATGATTCTTTGCTTATTACAGGTTCATTATACTTTATAGGTGAAAAATTTAAGAAATATAAAAAGAAATTAAAATTCTAAATTTTTCCAATTTCTCTTAAATAGTCATCTACTAAATTCTTATTCTTTACTCCCCATTTTTCAATTTCATCTAGTATTGGAATCAATGTTTTACCATTATCAGATAAATAATATTCTACCTTTGGTGGAACTTCTTGATAATCTTTTCTAATTACAAGCTTAGCTTTAACTAATTCTTTAAGTTGCTGAGATAACATTTTTACTGTAATATCGCCCATAGCTCTTTTAATTTCTTTAAACCTATATGTTCTTTTTGATAACTTAGTTAGGATACAGATTTTCCATTTTCCCGAAATAATTTCTGCACTTCTCTCCAATGGGCACTCTGTAGTAAGTTTTCGCATATTTTAATATTAGCATAATGATATCTTTTATGCATATATATATTTATTAGAAATTATACAAGGGTATGACAATTATATATAATTAAGATAAGAGGTTTGTATGACAAAAGTTGCTATTATAATTCTTGCTGATACAGCAGGGCCAGGAGATTTTGGGAGAGCTGTAAATGCTTTAATGACTGCTAAAGAATTTAAGGATTCAGGCGATGAAGTTCAGATAATTTTTGATGGTGCTGGAACTAAATGGATTGGTAAATTCACTGAAGAAGGTGGAAAATATAATTCACTTTTTGATTCTGTAAAAGACAAAGTTTCTGGTGTATGTGGTTACTGTGCGGGTGCTTTTGGAGTCACTGAAGATGCCAAGAATTGCAATATAAACCAAATGGATGAATTTAATGGACATCCTAGCTTTAAAAAACTTGTGGACGATGGATATACAATAATTACTTTTTAATAAGTTTTTTTTCGGTAATCATCCCCTCTTAATTCTATTATTTTGCACATTTCAAATAGTCTTGAGACATTTCTTTCACCTATTTTATAATCTAAGATTTTGTCCTCTTTTGTTTGTTTATGAATTTTACTACCTATATATGAAAGGTTCGAACTAAAAATTGTATGTAAATTAGCATTATATCTTGTGGCAATAATAGTATCCAATATTCCTGTCTCCCATTCACTCATTCTTGTAGAACCAAGATCATCTATTACTAAAACTTCATATTCATTGAATTTATCAATGTAGTCTTTTTCAGAATCATTTTTTAGATATAGATCTTTAATATCAGAAATCAAAACTCTAAATTCCTTGAATAAGCATCTTATTCCGTAAACTAATATGAGTTCTGAAATTATAGAAATTGATAGATGTGTTTTGCCCAAACCCGGGTTACCAATAAAAAAAGGTGGGAGCAAATTTGGAAAATTTTTAATGTATTTTACGCTGTATTCTAATGCATCTTGAATTGATCGTTCTCTTATTTCCCAAGAACCATTATCTAAAGTTGTGTTACGACATTTCGAAAAACGAGACGGTATATTTGATGAGTTGTAAAGATTGATTATTTTTTTACGCGGGCAAATTTTTACAGAATCCTCTAAATATATAAAACCTGAATTATGTTCACACTCTGAACATTTAAACCCATTTTTATTCTTGATCTTTGAAAGTTCATTTTTTGAAAAAAACTGGATTCCCGAAAATATTTTATTTTTATCCATATTCACTATTTATTTATGATTTTCATCATTTTATCAACTGTAACCTTATAATTATTAGTTTTAAAAATTCCTGTTCCAGAAACAAAAATATTGGCTCCTGCATCAGAAAGTAATGAAATATTTTTTAATTTAATTCCCCCATCAACCTGTATTGGAAGATCTATATTATTTTCTTTAAAAAATTTGCTCAATCTTTTTACTTTATTGATACATTTAGTGATTATATCTTGTCCCGCAAATCCTGGCTTAACTGTCATTATTAAAGCTAGATCAATATATTCAATATTCTTAATAATTCTTTTTATTGATGATTCAGGACTAATAGCTAATCCAAATTTAATATTATTTTTTCTTGTAATCTTTGAAAGCTTTTTAATATCTGTGCATGTCTCTGCATGAACTGTTATGTTCTTTAATTTTCTATTTTTAAACATTTTAATAAAATTTGGGACAATAATATCTGGATTTGTAACCATAAAATGAATATCAATTTCTATATTTGTTTTTTTTATTAATGAGCTAAGCTCACATGATCCAACTGATATATTAGGCACAAAATGCCCATCCATGATATCATAGTGAACCCATTTAACTTGAGTATTATCTAGTTTTTTAAACTCTTTGGATAAAGACCAAAAATCAGCTGCTATAAGTGAAGCTGCTATAAAGTTTTTCATGATTGATGATTATAACACGTACTAGCAATCCATTAGTAGTTAATTTAAAAATTTTATAGTATTATACAACCTGAATGATTAACAATGAATTTATTTTTTCTTCTGAATCAGTTACTGAAGGACATCCCGATAAAGTAGCAGATCAGATATCTGATTCTATCTTAGATGAAATTATATTAAATGATAAAAACTGTAGGGTCGCTTGTGAAACTCTTGTTACAACAGATAAAGTCATTATTTCCGCAGAGATTTCAACTAGTTCTAATATAGATTATGAAAAAATAATAAGAAATACAATTATCGAAATTGGCTATGATGATCCATCTTTAGGTTTTGATGGAAATACATGTAACGTTGAACTTTATATTGATAAACAGTCAAATGATATATCTATAGGTGTTGACCAAATTAATAATGATATTATTGGAGCGGGAGATCAGGGCATAATGTTCGGTTATGCAACAAATGAAAATAAAAATTTAATGCCTTACCCTATTCTTTTATCCCATAAATTAACTAAATCACTCTCAGATAATAGAAAGAATGGAAATTTAAAATTTTTACGTCCAGATGGCAAATCTCAAGTATCAATTAAATATAAAGATAAAGTAGCACAATACGTAGATACGGTTCTAATTTCGACCCAGCATTCGGATGATGTAAAAGATGAAGACCTAAAAGAGGGAATAATTGAGGAAATAATAAAAAAAGAAGTTCCTTCAAATCTTATCAATGAGAAAACAAAATTTATCATAAACCCTACAGGTCGTTTTGTAATTGGTGGTCCACATGGCGATACTGGTCTAACCGGTAGAAAGATTATAGTTGATACTTATGGTGGTTGGGCAAAACATGGTGGAGGTGCTTTTTCCGGAAAAGATCCATCAAAGGTTGATAGAAGTGCATGCTATATGGCAAGATATATGGCAAAAAATATTGTTGCTTCTGGCCTGCTAAATGAATGTGAGATTCAATTAGCATATGCGATCGGTAAACCTGATCCCGTATCTTATTATATAAATTCCTCAGATATTGATTCTTCTAAAAAAATTGATAAAATTTTAAATTCCATTACAGAATTATTTGATTGTACACCAAAAGGTATAATTGAAAATTTAGATTTATTAAAACCAATTTATAAAAAAACTGCATCGTATGGTCATTTTGGAAGGAACGAATCTGAATTTACTTGGGAAAAAATTGATAAATCAGAGAATATTAAAAATTTATAGTTATTATTATTAAGAGGTATTTTATATGTCAGATATTAAAGATTCAAAGTTAAATAAACAAGGAAGAGATAGAGTGGAATGGGCTTATAAAGATATGCCAGTTCTTCAAGAAATAAATGGCTCTATGTCCAAAAGGAAGCCGTTAAAAGGCATGAATATCTCTGCATGTCTTCATATAACGACTGAAACGGCAAATCTTCTTATTACCTTAAAAAATGCAGGCGCTAAAGTTTCATGCTGTGCATCAAATCCTTTAAGCACACAAGATGATGTTGCTGCTCACTTATCAAAGGATTATGGAATACAAACCTTTGCAATCAAAGGAATTAACAATAAAGGATATTATAAGCACATTATTGACTCATTAAAGATTGGCCCTAATTTAACTATGGATGATGGTTGCGATTTAGTTACAGTTGTTCATAAAACACATAAAAAGTATCTTCCTAATATTATTGGTGGAACAGAGGAAACTACTACAGGTGTCATAAGATTGAAAAGTATGTCAAATAATAATGTTTTGAAATATCCAATCATAGCTGTTAATAATGCTTTCACTAAACATTTATTCGATAATAGATATGGAACAGGCCAGAGTGTTATGGATAGTATTATGAGGGCAACAAATAGGTTAGTTTCTGGAAAAAACTTTGTTGTATGTGGATATGGATGGTGCGGCAAAGGGCTTGCTATGAGAGCTCACGGACTTGGTGCTAATGTAATTGTAACAGAGATTGATCCAACCAAAGCTTTAGAGGCAAAAATGGATGGTTTTAGAGTAATGTCAGGGAATGAAGCATTTATGATAGCTGACTTTATTTGCTCTGTAACCGGTAATTTAAATGTCATCGATAAACATCATTTTAAAAATATGAAAGATGGCGTAATTGTTTCAAATGCTGGTCATTTTAATGTTGAGATAAATATTGATTCACTTAAGAAAATGTCTACTAAAAGAAAAAAAATTAGAAATGACATTGAAGAATATAGTATAGGGAAAAAAAAGATTTATTTATTATCAGATGGGAGACTTGTAAATCTTTCAGCGGCTGAAGGGCATCCATCTAGTGTAATGGATATGAGTTTTGCTAATCAGGCTTTATGTTCAGAGCATATGGTTAAAAATTATAAAAAATTAAAGAATGATGTTTATGATGTTCCACTCGAACTAGATAATAAAGTTGCTCAAATTAAATTAAAATCAATGGGTGTTGAAATTGATAAACTAACATCTGAACAAGATGCATATCTTAATTCATGGGAAAGTGGAACATAATAATTTATGAAAGAAATTGTAAAAAATTTCATTAATCATAAAAAAATTACCAGTTCTAGTACAACCCTTAATACTTCTGAATCATATCAAAGAGATTTAAATATTTTTTTGGATTTTCTATTTATAAATAAAATTAATTCATTTACCCAAATTAATAAATCTGTTGTAGAGTCTTTCTTGGAATCAAAAGAATTTAATACTTATGTTAAAGTTTGGAAAAATAAAAATGGAGAAAAAACAAAAGAGGCATCTGGTATCAGATCTGATTCATCAAAAAAAAGATTTTTACATACACTTTCTAGTTTCTTTAAATATTTAATATTTAAAAAAATTATACAATCCTCACCTATTCCTACCATAAGATCATCAAATCCAGAAGATCCTCAATCTTTAACGTTGAAAGAAATCAAATTGATTATGACTTACTGTGATTCAGATCATTTTATTGATGACTTTAATTATCCGCTCAGAGAGAAATCTATAATCGATAGTTTATATTATTGTGGGTTAAGAGTTTCAGAATTAATAAATATTCAAATGAAAGATATAAAATTTAATAACTCTAACCCATATATATTAATTCATGGAAAAGGAGGAAAAAGTAGGCAGCAACCCTACCCCACATATAAAAATCTCATTAAATATATAGAGATTGATAGAGAATCTATCTTAGAAGGAAACATTTCAAATTTTCTTTTTGTAAGTAATTATTGGAAGAATAAAAATAAAAGTTCTTCAAATGGTATCACTAGACAGTTTGTTGATAAAAGAGTTAAAGAAATATGTATTAATGCGTTTAAATATAATGATAATTATGACAATTATAAAAATGATAATGATTCTATTATAAGAAATAGTGGAAGAAAAAAATATAGGATGATAAGCCCTCACATGTTCAGGCATTCAATAGCTACTCATCTCATAGAAGAGGGTATTGACCTAATAAATATAAGAGAACATTTAGGACATTCCTCCATATCTGTAACAAGTAGATATTTAAAGAGTTTTAGAGAAAAAAAGGATATTTTAAAAAAGTTTGGTCCTCTAAGTAAAGGTGTAGAAAATAGTGATTGATCCAATATATTTTATTATAATTCCAATAGTGTTATTTTCACTTACAGTTCATGAATATAGTCATGCTCTTGCTTCATATAAGCTCGGTGATGATACTGCTAAACGATTAGGCAGGTTAACTTTAAATCCATTAAAACACTTAGATCCGTTAGGCACACTAGCTATTCTTATAATTAAATTTGGATGGGCCAAGCCTGTTCCAGTCAATATTAATCGCCTCAAACGAGGTAGAAAAAGCTTATATGTTGTTGCATTAGCAGGCCCATTATCAAACTTCATAATAGCACTTGTATTCTCTGTGTTATTTTATTTGATAGGATTAGATGAAATAAATTCAAATACCGTTCTATATGATGAAAACTTTTTAAATATTGGGAAGTTTATATCTTGGATGATATATTTGAATATAATGCTGGGAGTATTTAATCTCTTGCCAATGCCACCACTTGATGGAGGAAATATAATATATAGCATATTACCAGACAGCTTGGCTCATAAATTTAATCAAACAATGTCTAACCCTTTTTATAGCATACTTTCAGTAATATTAATTATTTTTATAATTCGTAGTTATCCATACTTGCTGTTGGCTCCAATATTTTTTATTTTGAATTTGTTAGCTCCTGATGCTATTTTGTATTTAAATGGATAATTTTAGTAAAAATAGTGATTCTAATTATTCCTTAAAACTTGATATATTTGAAGGCCCTTTAGATCTGCTATTGACATTAATTAGAGATAAAGATCTGGACATATATGAGATTTCTTTAACTCAGGTAACACAACAATATCTAGAATATGTTGACCTTTTAAAACAAATTAATTTTCAAAATATTGCAGACTATCTTGTTGTTGCTGCAGAATTAACAAGAATTAAATCTAGATCTCTTTTACCACAAGATGAAGTTGAAGAAGAAATTGAAAATGAAAATGAAATTGATCTTATAGAGATGCTAAAAGAATACAAAAAATACAGATTATTGTCTGAAGATCTTAATAAAAGAAAGATTCTAGGGCGTGATACCTTCAAGCGATCTCAAAATGAAGAATTTAAGTCAGATGTTTTATGGGAAGTTGAGAAAACCAATATATGGAAACTTGTAACTGCAGTAAAAAATATTCTAAATTATGAAAATTATAAAGAAATTCCTGATCTAGATATAATCCCTGATAATATCAACTTTGAAGATAGAAAAAAAGAAATTTTAGAGATTTTTGATAAAATACAAACAGTTGAATTTGATAAAATATTTTGCATAAATAACTCAAAAGAAAAAAATATTGCATCATTGTTGATAATTTTAGAATTAGTAAAAGATTCTGTAATCGATTTTAATTATCAAGATAGTAATGAAATTAAATTTTTTAAAAGGAGTTAATATGAAAGATTTAAAATCTAAAATGGAAGTGTTAATTTTTATAAGTGAAAATCCAATTTCACTTAAAAATATATCGGAATTTTTAAATATTGATAAAAATGAGACAGAAATTTTATTAAATGATTTAATGAATGAAATCAACAATTTAAAAAGATCTTTCAAACTTGAAAAAATTGCAGATGGTTATCAATTTAGAACAAATGAAGATTATAAGGATCTAATAAAAGAATATATAAACAAAAAACCTTTTAGACTTTCAAGGGCGTCATTAGAGGTTGTAGGAATTATCGCAAAAAGACAGCCTATTACAAAATTGGAAATTGATAAGATTAGAGGGGTTGATTCCACTGGGGTTATAAATGTCTTATTAGAAAGAGATATTATAAAAGTTTCAGGTGAAAAAAATGCTCCTGGAAAACCATATTTATACAAAACCACAGACTTTTTCTTGGAAGTATTTAGTTTGAATGATATCAGCGAAATACCCGATATTGATGAATTTAATGATTATGATGCTTCAGAAACTTAGATTTATATTCTGAATATAACTTTTCTTGAAGTTCAAACATAATTTTCTCATTTTCTACACTATCATGATCATAGCCTAATAAATGAAGAATTCCATGAATAGATAGTATTATTACTTCTTTTGATAAAGAATTTTTATTTTTTAAAATATTCTTTTTACAATAATTCATAGAAATTAAAATTTCTCCCATTACATTATTTGAGCTATTTTCATAATTAAAGCTCAAAACGTCCGTTGAGGTATTTTTTTGTCTGTATTCATTATTTATTTTTTTCATTTTATAATCTGATATAAACGTTATATAAATAGTCTTAGAGGATAATTTGAGCTTCCTCAATACAAAGGTTATTGCATTTTTTAGAGATAATTTATTGAATCTTCTAGTATAGTTATTAGAATCGCTAATTATAAGAGGCATTAAAAGCAAATGATACCATTAATATCAATAGTAGGAAGACCAAATGTAGGAAAGTCTACCCTTTTCAATAGATTAGTTGGCCTTAGACATTCAATAATTTTCAAAGAACCTGGAAGTACTAGGGATCTATTATCAAAAAAATTTATGATTAATAATAAAGAATATCAATTGATTGACTCGGGAGGTTTTGATAAAAACAAAGACCTTTATCCTACATTAATAAGAAAAAAAATTATTGAGGTTATTAAAAAATCTAATTTGATAATTTTTTTACTAGATGGTAAGTCTGGACTTCAA